>ERZ827423.369-NODE-369-length-59535-cov-5.648790_pt1 | contig 59535 bp, 66 predicted proteins | sample MGYA00519775_ERZ827423 | MGnify/ENA primary metagenome ERZ827423 (study PRJEB31778, sample SAMEA3449296) | human gut metagenome | biome: human gut; feature: human-associated habitat; material: faeces | place: United Kingdom | collected 2010/2012 ... | reverse complement strand
GCGCGCAGCGCGGACGGAAAGCCTGGCTTTGCCGGGCGCGCGGCGGGCCCCCTCCGACGGCGCACCAGCCCGGCTTTTGCGTCAGCCGAACCGGTACGATTTTTCAGCGGTAGCCCGCTTTTCCGAAGAAAAACGGATTGTCTTTGAGCAGTGAGGAAACGACCTCGGCCGATTTGCGGCAGGAGAGCAGGCGAACCGTCGCGTCGCCCAGCTTTTCCATGCGCATCGCGCCCGCATGCAGCAGCGCTGTTTCCGCCTTGGGATAGAGTTGGGACGAATCACCGCAGTGCGGGTAGTAGTCCCGCACAATGCGCCCGCCGTCCGGCGGGATCACGACATAGCGGTTGGGCGTCTCCTTCAGGCGGCCGGGGATGCCGTTCCATTCCTCCACGCCGTGGAAGAACGTCATGCGGTTCAGCTCCACGCCCACCAGCAGCACATAGGTGTCACGGTCGTAAAGCCGTCCCCATGCGGAATCCCGCGCACAGGGCGTCGGGCAGTTTTCGTCGCCGCGGACAAACTCTTCCGCATCTGCGCCGAAGGCCGCCACCGAGTGCGTCGGGTGCCACGAGCGGTGAACGCCCGGCCGCTTGCGGAACAGCTCCGGCAGCAGGCCGATGCATACCGGCGTGTAGAGCACGTCGTAGACCGGCTGGCGGTCGTTGACCGTCGCCCAGGTGTGGGTCGGCAGCACCACAAGGCCGCGGGAGAAATACTCCGTCAGTGCGTCCAATATCGTGTCGCCGCCGTTTTCCATCTGCCCGAGGCTTTTGCAGGAGGAGTGCATCAGCACCGTCGCATCGCTGGGCAGCATCGCCGACAGTTGGGCGATGAGGCTGTCTTTGGTGTGCATGGGCGCAACGCTCCTTTACGGCTTATTCTTCGTCTACGGCTTATTCTTCGTCCTTTTTGACCATGGCCATGGCCTTTTCGTACTGATCCTTCTTCCACTCTTCGCGCACCCACGGGATCTTGTCGTAGCCCTCGAGCATGCCGGGCAGGATCAGACCGCCGTCCACGCGGACGGTGATGCCGGTGATATAGGAGGCGTTCTCGCTGGCCAGGAATGCTACGACCTCGCCGTTTTCACGCGGCGTGCCGACGCGGTGCAGCGGGATGGATTCCTTGACGAAGGGAGAAAGCATCGCGGGGTTCTTGGGCGTCCAGGTCGCGCCGGGGGCGACGCAGTTGACGCGGATGTTGTAGGAAGAAAGATCCAGCGCCATGGACTCGGTCGCGCGCTTGACGCAGGCCTTGAAGCCGCCGTAGAGATAGTCGTCCGGATAGGCCATTTCGGCGCGAGAGCTGGTGATGAAGATGATGTTGCCCTCGATCTTGTCGGCAACCATGTGGCGGGCGGCAGCGCCGGCGCACAGCATGTAGTTGCGGAAGTTGACGGTGTAGACCTCGTCTACGTTTTCGGGCGTGATGGTCAGGATGCTGCCGCGGAAACCGCCGTTGCCCGCGTTGCACACCATAAGGTCGAGACGACCCAGATCCTTGTGCGCCTGATCGACGATCTGCTGGGGCACTTCGGCCTTTTCGAGGCTCGCCTGATAGATGAAGCACTTGCGGCCCAGCTTTTCGATTTCCTGCTGGGTCTCGATCGCGCCTTCCTTGCGGGAGTTATAGGTGATGGCCACGTCGTAGCCGTGTTCGGCCAGCACGATGGCAATGCCCTGTCCAATATTGTGGCTTCCGCCGGTGATGAGTGCAGTCTTGTTCATAAGATCCATCCTCCTAGTAAGGGTTTGTGTATTTATTCTGCTAAAAATGAGTATAGCAATAGAAGTAGACAAAGTCAATTCAGGATTTCAGCACAGTGGAAAACGGTTGAAATTCGCATGAGGTTTGTTATAATGGAAGGGACAGAACAACCCCTCACAGATAAAAAGGAGGTCACTTTCATATGGCAGAGTACATGGCTTACATCGGGACCTATTCCAAGGGCGAAAACGGCGGCATCTTCCGCGCGATGATCGACAGCGAAACCGGCGATCTGCGCGTGCTGGACACTACGGACGTTGAAAATCCCTCGCATCTGGCGCTTGCTCCGGACGGCAAACACCTCTACGCGGCCAGCGAGACCGGCGAGTTCCGCGGCCGGAACGGCGGCGCGGCGGCGGCCTGCGCGGTGGATGCAGAGGGCAAGCTCACTTTTTTGAACATCGTCGGCACGCAGGGCAAGCACCCCTGCTATGTTTCGGTCTCTCCGGACGGAAAATTCGTCTATGCGGCGAACTATTCCGAGGGCACGGCCACGGTCTTTGCCGTGGATGAAAACGGCGCGCTCAAGGACGATCCCAAGATCGTCGTGCACCAGGGCACCGGCGCGAATCCCCGCCGCCAGGAAAAGCCCCATGTCCACTGCACCCGCATCACGCCGGACGGAAAATATCTCGCCGTATGCGATCTGGGCATCGACGCGGTGGTGCTCTATCCCCTGTGCGGCAAGTGCGGCCTGGATGCAACGCGCGGCAGCTTTGTGCGCACGCCCGCGGGCAACGGCCCCCGCCACATCGAATTCTCCCGCGACGGAAAGTACGCCTATGTCGTGACCGAGATGGGCTGCACCGTGCGCGCCTATGCCTATGAGGACGGCCGCATGACCTTCCTCTCTGCCGTAAACACCCTGCCCGAGGGCTTTGCGGGCGAGAACATCGATGCGGCGATTCACTTTGCGCCCGACGGCAAGACGCTGGTCGTCTCCAACCGCGGCGACGACAGCCTGGCGCTGTTCGAAGCCGAGGGCGGCAAGCTCACCCTCAAGCAGATCGTCAAGGTCGGCGGAAAGACCCCGCGCGAGTTTGCCTACACGCCGGACGGCAAGATGGTGTTCTGCTGCAATCAGGACAGCTCCGACATCACCGTCCTCAAGGTCAATGCCGACGGTACCCTCACCCTGACGGACAAGAGGTTCGAACTGCCCCGCCCCGTCAGCCTGATCTGGAAAAACTAAATCTCACACCGCAGCCGGAGGGATTTATTCCTCCGGCTGCTGTTGTTTTTTTGCGCTCCGGTGGAAGCGGGCGGCGGAATATGCTATACTGGGAGCGGAAAGAGGGGCGAAGGCCGATGATGATTGCAGATGCGCACAACGACGCATTACTGGAGATTGAAAACCCGGAGGCGGGATTGACCGACGAGCGCAAGCACGTCTCCTTGAATAAAATGAAACGCGGCGGGGTTTCCCTGATGACCTTTGCGGCGTTTTCGACCAACCCGAAGAAAAACGGCTCCATGATCCACATGGGGCTGGACGCGGTGGATCGCTTTTACCGGATGCTGGCGGCGCACGAGGGGGAGCTTGTGCAGGCGCTGCGCCCGGAGGACGTATATGCCGCGCAGAAGGCGGGAAAGCCCGCGGCTATGCTCTCGGTGGAGGGCGGCGACATCATCGAGGGCGATATCGGCGTGCTGCGGCTGCTCGTGCGGCTGGGGGTGCGGATGTTCGGCCTGTGCTGGTCGCTGGGCAATCAGATTTGTTCCGGCGTGGCGGATGCGGAGGATACCGGCTTGACCGACGTCGGATACGAGGTCATTCGGGAGTGCGGGCGCATGGGCGTGATCGTGGATCTTTCCCATGCCTCCGACCGGACGACCTGGCAGGTGCTGGAGAGCGCGGAAAAGCCGCCGTGCGCGTCGCACTCCTGCGCGCGGGCGCTCTGCCCCGACCAGGAGCGCGATCTGACCGACGAGATGCTCGATTGCCTCGGCAAGCGCGGCGGGTACATCGGCGTGAACTTCTGCCACGATTTTCTGGTGGGAGGCGGGTACCCGATCGATCATCTGGCTACGACGGACGATGTGGTGCGGCACATCGAATACATGGCTTCGCGCGCAGGCGCGGAGCACATCGGCCTGGGTTCGGATTACGACGGCATCGGCCGCGTGCCCGTCGGTCTGGAGGACTGCTCGAAACTGGGCGCGATCTATGATGCGCTGCTGCGCCGCAACTGGAAGGAAAGCGATGCGCGCGGTGTGATGGGCGAAAACTTCCTGCGCTATTGGGCGCGGGTGCAGGCAGCCGGCGAGAGCGCTGCGAAGGGATGACGCGCAAATCCGTTTCCTTCGGTATGCGCAAAGCCGGGTCGGTGCGCAGTTGGAGGGGGCCCGCCGCGCCGCCGCCTCCGGCGGCGTCCCCCGCCCGCGCGCAGCGCGGACGGAAAGCCTGGCTTTGCCGGGCGCGCGGCGGGCCCCCTCCCGGGGTTGCAGTGCAGAAGCGATAGGATAAGAACCCTGCGCACTGGAACGTCGGGAGGGCGAACTCTCGCAGAAAACCTCCTGACGGCAAAAGACCCATGCTGAAAGCTTTCAGCATGGGTCTTTTTGTATTTACTGTGCGGCGTATTCTTCCAGGCACCATCCGTTGTCGTGGATGGTTTGCGCGGCGTCGATGCCGACGTAGCGATAATGCCACGATTCGTAGGGCACGCCGGTCAGGCTCTCCTTGCCCACAGGGTAGCGCAGCACAAAGCCGTATTCGTGCGCATGGGCGCTCAGCCAGCGGAATTGCTCGGTCTTGTCAAAGGAGCTTTCGTCTGTGCGGGCGGTCACATCGAAGGAAAGGCCCAGCTCATGCTCGCTCTCGCCCGGCGCGTTGACATAACCGCTGCTGCTCTCGGCGTAAAGCTCGCTCTGCCGCTCGCGCGTGCGGTAGCCGCTGGAGAGGATGAAGCCGCTCACGCCGTCCGCTTTGGCGGCGGTGAACATCTCCTGCGCCGCGTCAAAGGCGGGCTGCCGCAGCTCAATATCCGCCCGCGCCAGTTCGAAGGAGCGTTCCTTGTGCTCGTAGAGGTTGATCAAATCGTCCGGCACATAGGCTTCTGCAAGCGGGAAACGCTCCGACACGATCAGCGTCAGCCCCTCGCCCTGTTTGTAGGGGAAGTCCTCGTCCGGCACAATGACCGCCGCGGCCGTTGGCTTTTCCGGAAAAACGCGCCGCCAGACCCGCCCCAGCAGCCCCGGCCGCGCGGTCTGCACCACGCAAAGCCCGCCCAGCAGCAGGATCAGCCCCACACATACGATTGAAAGCACACGTTTCATGGAAAAACCAACCTTCCCTGTCATCTTTATCCGAATGTATAAACGAGAAGGCAGGGAATTCTGTTACCGCATCAGCGCTTTGTGATTGCGCACAAAATCGGCAAGCTCCAGCTGCGGGCCGGTGCGGCGCCCCGGCGCAGGGGCAAGCGCGACCTCGTACATCCACGGTCCCTTGTAGTCGAGCTGCTCCAGGTGTGCAATCAGCTTCTGCCAGTCGATCTGCCCCTCGCCGGGCAGCTGGTGCCGCTCGTCGATGAAGTCATAGTCCGAAACGTGCAGCGTCTCCACCCGGCTGCCCATGGCGTTTAAGAAGTGCTCATGGCTTTCCTTGAGCAAGTGGTTGGTGTCGAAGCACAGGCGCAGGCGCGGGTGCGCCTCCAAGAGGTAGGCCATCTCCTCGGAACAGTTGCCGGGGCAGGTGCGCGGCAGCTCCTCCACGCACAGCTGCACGCCGTCTTTGATCGCTTCCTCGGTCAGCAGGCAGAGGTTTTCCCTCGATTCCTTCAACCGCTCGGCGCGGTCGGCGTCCGCCGTGGGTTCCGTGCCGGGATGCACCACGGCGTGGGAAATACCGTTTTCGCCCAGTTTGCGCAGCAGCGCGATGTTGGTTTCCATCGCCTTTTTTCGCACTTGCGCATCCTTGTGCGCGATGGACAGATCGTTTGAAAACGGCAGGTGCAGGCTCCAGATCGTCAGCCCTGTTTCGTCTGCGGCGCGGCGCAGCGCGGGCAGATCGAGTGCGGCGTATTCGTGCGCCTTGAGGGAGATTTCCATCGCGTCCAGTCCCGCTTCGGCGTAGGCGCGCACCACCTCGGGCGTGGCCTTGCCCACGCTGCACGTCGAAGCCCCGACCATCCAATCCTTACCATGTGTCATGAGTGAATGCCCTCCTGTTGAAGTTTATTTTTTGAATCTGCGGCGCGGAAAAAAAGCGTATTCCACCGCCGCGCCGATCACATCGAATACGAAAAACAGGTGCAGTACGCCCAGCAGCACGGCGCGCCCGATAGAGAGCCTGCCCTCCCGCACGCCCGATACCGCCGCGCGGATGCCGTAAGCCGAGGAGGTCAGCATCAGCGCCGTGTCCACGGCGAGCAGCAGCAGATTCACCGCCGGGGAGACGAGCAGCAGCGCGGGCACGACCATCGCCATCGTCATCAGCACGCCCAGCGCAAACACCGCAAGATAAAACGGAATGTGGCACAATTTAACGACCAGATCCCAGAAGGCGAACGTCCGCGCCGCTGCCCGGTGCAGGCAGCAATAGAGAATCTGGAACAGCAGCAGCGCCGCAGTCAGCCCGCAGTAAACCCACAAAAAGACCATCAAGCCTGCCGAGCCCTCTTCAAACAGGGCGATGGCGAGCAGGCCGTATGGCCAGACTGCCAGCAGCGCGGGGAAGAAACGGAGCAGGCTTTTCATGCGATTTCCTCCGAAAGGGATTTTGAAATAAAAAAACGTGCGGCACGAAATTCGTACCGCACAAGCCATCGTATTTGTATTGATGGCACCCCCCGTTGCCGCGAATTCCGGGACGCTTTCCATCTGCTGACCCGCACGGCTGTTTTTATGTTTTCGTATCTATTTTTGTTTTCTTTTTCTTATCCCGGCTGTTTTTCAGCTCAGGAGGCTTCAAACGGGTCTGTCGGTTTTTTAACCGCCCGTCTGTACCTTACGATGCTTATTATAAAGGCAATTCAGCCGATTGTCAATTATATGATATTATGATGCATCAAAATATGAAGATAACCATTCTGTTTCACTTGATGAAATGACCTGCCGTAAAACCTTTATTTTCAGGGGTTTTCTTGCCGGGAACGATGATGAGACTATAAGTATAATTTGACGGATTTATCCGAACGCCGCCCGAAAAAGGAAAAATGCGAAAATAACGAAAGCCGCGGAGCCAGGTCTTTTTTTCCGGCTCCGCGGCTTTCGTTACTTTTGCTCGTTTAGGCGCTCTCTGGCAACAGAAAGCATCAATTTGATGCGGTTTTCCTGATTGACGCGGGTGGCGCCGGGGTCGTAGTCGATGGGCACGATGTTGGCCTGCGGGTACATCTCGCGGATCTGGCGGATCTTGCCCTTGCCCACGATGTGGTTGGGCAGGCAGCCGAAGGGCTGCGCGCAGACGATGTTTTCATAGCCGGTTTCGACCAGCTCGATCATTTCGCCCGTCAGCAGCCAGCCCTCGCCCATCTTGCAGCCGTAGCCGATCAGCGGGCGCACCATCTGCTTGATCGCGCGGTAGGAGGCGGGCTTGTGGTAGCGCGCGGAGATGGAGACCGCGTCCAGCGTATAGCGCTCAAAGACCTCCAGATAGTCGTAGAGAATCTGGATGACGAATTTTTTGAGCGGGTTGCCGCCGTAGAGCTTGATGTCCTCCAGGCGGTTATCCACCTTGAAGAGCATGAAGGCCATGATGCCGGGGACGTTGACCTCGCAGTCCTGCGAGCGGAGGAAATCCTCCAGGTGGTTGTTGGCCAGCGGCGAATACTTGGCGTAAATTTCGCCCACAATGCCCACGCGGATCTTTTTGACGGGAAGAATTTCGATGCGGTCAAATGAGGCCACGATCTCGCGCGTCAGGGTGCGGATCTGCTTTTTCTGAAAGCCCTTGCCCTTTAGGAAACGGGCGCAGATGTCGTCCACCCATTTGTCCACCAGCGCGTCGGTTTCGCCGGGGTTCTTTTCATAGGGGCGGGTCTGGTTGCGCAGCAGCATCAAAAGGTCGCCGTAGGTCAGCGCGGCCAGCGCGCGGCGCAGCAGCGGCAGCGTGATCTTAAAGCCGCTGTTCTTCTCCAACCCGGAGAGGTTGACCGAGACGACCGGCACCTGCCCCATGCCGGCGTTTTTGAGCGCCTTGCGCAGCAGAAAGATGTAATTGGAGGCGCGGCAGCCGCCGCCGGTCTGGGTCATCATCAGCGCGACGTGGTTAAGGTCGTATTTGCCGCTCTTGAGGGCGGAAATCATCTGGCCGATGGTGAGCAGCGCGGGGTAGCAGATGTCGTTGTGGACGTATTTCAGCCCTTCGTCCACGACCTCCTGCCCGTCGTTGGTCAAAAGCTCTACGTTGTAGCCGTAGGAGCGGAAGGTGTTTTGCAGAATGCGGAAATGGATTTCCGCCATGTTGGGGAAGAGGAGCTTATAGGTCTTCCTCATCTCCTTGGTAAATTCAATGCGGCCAGCTTCATCAGCCATGCGTATAGCCTCCCTTCTCGCCGATGGCGGAGAACAGCGAGCGCAGGCGGATCTTGACCGCGCCCAGGTTGGTGATTTCGTCGATCTTGATCTGCGTATAGATGCGGCCCGCGCTCTCGAGGATCTTGCGCACCTCGTCGGTGGTGATGGCGTCCACGCCGCAGCCGAAGGACACCAGCTGCACCAGATTGATGTGCGGATCGCCGGAGTTTGCGATGTAGCGCGCGGAGGCATACAGGCGGGAGTGATAGGTCCACTGGTTCAGCACCGTGGTGGGGGCTTTCACGTATTCGTCGCCCAGAGAATCCTCGGACACGACCACCGCACCGGAATCTGCGATGAAGCCGTCGATGCCGTGGTTGATCTCGCCGTCCAGATGATAGGGACGGCCGCAGAGCACGATCACGGGCAGGCCCTTTTCCTTCGCCAGGCGCAGGTATTCCTCGCCCTTGTCCCGCACAGCGCGCATGTGCGCGTCGTAGGCGGCATAGGCCTTCTTGGAAGCCTCTTTGACCTCCCGCAGCGTGATGCTGTCGCCGAAATACTTGACGAGGATGGCATGCATCTTCTTCGGGAAGTCGTGCGGGCGGTGGATGCCGACGTAATCGTGGATGAACGGCGTGCCGGAGAGCGACTTCATGTTGGAGGCGATGACCTCGGGGTAATAGGCCACCACAGGGCAGTTGTAATGGTTGTCGCCCAGGTGCTCGTCGAAGTTATAGCTCATGCAGGGGTAAAGAATCGCGTCCACGCCTTCGTCCAGCAGCGCCTGCACATGGCCGTGCATCAGCTTTGCCGGGTAGCAGGCGGTATCGGACGGAATGGAGGTCTGCCCCAGGTGGTACAGCGCCTTGGTGGTCTTGGGCGAAACCGTCACGCCGAAGCCCAGCGCGGTCAAAAACGTGTGCCAGAAGGGCAACAGCTCGTAGAAGTTCAGCCCCATCGGCAGCCCGATGTTCTGGCGCGTGCCCTTCACGCTGCCGTATTGGGCGAGCAGCTCGCGCTTGTAGTCGTAAAGATCGTATCTCTCCTGCGCGCGCTCGGTGCGCAGGGGCTTGGCGCACTGGTTGCCGCCGATGAACTTTTTGCCGCCGGCAAAGGTGTTGATGGTCAGGCGGCAGTGGTTGGTGCAGCCGTTGCAGGTGACGGCCTGCACCTGATGGGTAAAGGCTTTAAGCTCTTCGGGCGAGAGCAGGGAGGAGCGCTCCGCTTTCTGATGCGCCATGGCGTAGAGCGCCGCGCCCATCGCGCCCATGACGCCGGAGAGAGAGGGGCGGATGACGTCGTGGCCGATCTCCTGCTCGAAGGCGCGCAGCACCGCGTCGTTTAAGAACGTGCCGCCCTGCACCACGATGTGCTGCCCCAATTCCGAGGCATTGCCCACGCGGATGACCTTGTAGAGCGCGTTTTTGACCACGCTGATGGAAAGACCGGCGGAGATGTTCTCGATCGACGCGCCGTCCTTCTGCGCCTGCTTGACGGAGGAGTTCATAAATACCGTGCAGCGCGAGCCCAGATCCACGGGCTTGTCGGCAAAGAGCCCCGCCTTGGCAAAGTCCGCGATGGAATAGCCCAGCGCGCCCGCAAAGGTCTGAAGGAACGAGCCGCAGCCGGAGGAACAGGCCTCGTTCAGGAAGATATTGTCGATCACGCCGCCGCGGATCTTGAAGCACTTGATGTCCTGCCCGCCGATGTCGATGATGAAATCCACGTCGGGATCGAATTCTTTGGCGGCGGTGAAGTGCGCGATGGTTTCGACCAGGCCGAAATCGGCGCGGAAGGCGTTTTTGATGATCTCCTCGCCGTAGCCGGTGGAAGCAGCGGCCTTGACGATCACGCCGGGGAAGCGGCGGTAGACCTCCTGCAAAAACTCGCGCACGAGCGGAACCGGGTTGCCGCTGTTGGGCAGATACTGCGTATAGGCGATGTTCGCCTTGGAATCGAGCACCACGGCCTTGACGGTGGTGGAGCCCGCGTCGATGCCGATATAGGCAAAGTTGTCGGGCTGAAGCGCGCCCGTGACCGTCATTTTGTCGCGAGCGTGGCGGGCGGTGAATTCGTCGTATTCCGCCTGATTCGCAAAGAGAGGACGGCAGCCGGTGTAGTTGCCGCCGGCGGTATAGTTTTCGATCTTCTCCGTGATGGCGGCAAGGTCAAAGGGCTGCTCGTTCGCCTGGAAGGCAGCGCCCATCGCCACGAAATAGAGCGAGTTTTCCGGCAGCAGCCCCTGTGTGTTCAAGCCCTGGTCGAACGCCTTGCGCAGCTCGGAAAAGAAGGTCAGCGGGCCGCCGAGATACACGATGTTGCCCTCGATTTCGCGCCCCTGCGCAAGACCCGCGATGGTCTGGTTGACCACGGCGCCGAAGATGGAGGCGCAGACGTCCTCCTTGCGCGCGCCCTGGTTGAGCAGCGGCTGGATGTCGGACTTGGCGAACACGCCGCAGCGCGAGGCGATGGAGTAGATTTTGGTCTGGTGCGCGGCAAGATCGTTCATCTCGGAGGGGGTCAGCTGCAAAAGCGTGGCCATCTGGTCGATGAAGGCGCCGGTGCCGCCTGCGCAGCTGCCGTTCATGCGCACCTCCATGTTGCCGGAGACGAACAGGATCTTCGCATCCTCGCCGCCCAGCTCGATCACCACGTCGGTGCGGGGCAGCAGGCGCTTGATGGAGACGCGCGTGGCGTAGACCTCCTGCACGAACGGGATGCCCATGCTCTCGGCAAAGCCCATGCCCGCCGAGCCGGAGATGCACAGCTGCGCCTGCTTTTCCTGCGGGAAGTGCCGGGCGATGCTGCGCAGCATCGAAGCGGCCTTCTCCGTGATCTGGGAATAGTGCCGCTCGTAATCCTTATATATGATCTCGTTCTGATCGTTCAGCACGATGCACTTCAGGGTCGTGGACCCTACGTCCAAGCCAATCCTCATCATCGGGTTCTCGTTCTCCTCATTTCGGGTCAAAGCGTATTTATTTCGATATAGAATGAGTATACACCACATTTCCCTCCAAAAACCGCGCTCATCAAAATTTAACAGCGAATCCATGGAGAAATGTAAAAAAACATAAAGAACAGGAAACGAAATCCATTGCGGATTCCGTTTCCTGTTGATTCGTGTATTGAATTGTTGAAGATTTTAACAAAACGATGAGCGTTTTTAGATGTGCGTCATTCCGCACCGAGAAGGTGCGCGTGCGCTTTGAGAAAATGCGAAAGAAACTGCACGCTGCTCAAGTGCTCATAGTCGGTGGGCGTCAGCCGCCCTTTGTCGATCTCGTAAATCGCCGCGCCGGGGCAGGCGGTCAGGATCGGGCTGTGGGTCGCCAGCACAAACTGGCAGCCGTCGCTCACCGCGTCCTGCATCAGATAGATCAGCGCCAGCTGGTTGACGTAGGAGAGCGCCGCCTCCGGCTCGTCCATCAGGTAGAGCCCGCCGGGCATCAGCCGCGACTGGAAAAAATCCAGAAAGCCCTGCCCGTGGGACTGCGTCTCCAGCGGCGCGGCGTAAAGATGGTCGATGGCGGCAAGCGTGCCCGCAAAGGGCTGCGCGGCGAGGGAGCGCGCGTAGTCGCTGCCGTATTTGCCGGAAAGGCCGTCAAGCTCCGCGCGGGCAAATTCCTTTTCCGCCGTAAGCGTCGCGACGTATTGCGAAAAACCCTCCGCTGTGAACAGAAAGCTGTGCGCGGGCCTGCCGCCCATCACGACGCGGAAATCGTCCGCCGCGGCGGCAACGGCGCGCTGGCTGCCGGTGAGCGCGCCCTGCGGCGGGCCGATGCGGTTGGCGCGCACCTTGCAGGCGAGCAGCTCAATCAGCGTGGTCTTGCCGCAGCCGTTGTCCCCGCAGAGCATCGTCACCGGCGCGGAAAAATCCAGCCGGGAAAAGCGCCGCAGCACCGCCGTGTCGCCGGGATAGCCGGGCGCGCATTCTCGGAGACGCTCCAGGGAACGCAGATAGAGGGAAGATTTCATGGAAGAAACCTCCTTGAAAAGCGGGATTTACACCGCCTGATCCTCGGCAGGGAAGGTTTCCTCCGCCGCGACGGGCAGAGATTGCGGCGCGGTGACGGGTTTGATCCACTTGCCGGAGTTCAGATAGATCATGCCGTAGGTAAACTTGGCCAGTTCTTCCACCGCGGTCATGGCGAACACCAGCACGAACGGGAATTTCCACACCAACCCCGCCAGCGCCACCAGCGGCACCGACAGGCACCAGATGCTGCCCGCGTCCATGAGGAGGCTCGCCTTGGTATCGCCGCCCGCGCGGAAGGTGCCCACGATGTTCATGTGGTTGAACATGCGCAAGGGGTAGATGCAGGCATTGACGATCATCAGGTACTGCGCCGTGACCTTGACCTCGTCCGACAGGGTGAACAGATTGGTCAGCGGCACGCGCAGCAGCACCAGCACGACCCCCAGCAGCACCGCCAGCGCCGGAGAGAGCAGGCCGAAACGCCGCGCGTCGGTAAAGCCCCGCTTGAAATCGCCCGCGCCGATGGACTTGCCGACCATGACGGAGTCCGCCGAAGACAGACCGATGAAGAAGGTGAAGGCGAGGTTTTCGATGGTGTTTTTGACGGTCATGGCGGAGTAGTTGCCGGTGCCCAGGCGGCCGTAGACCATGTTCAGCGCCATGGAGGCCACCGCCCAGAGGCTCTCGTTGAACACGACGGGCAGCACCACGGGATAGAAACGCTTGACGGTGCTCTTGCGGATGTGGAAAAATTCCTTCAGCGGCAGCGCCAGCAGGTTCTTCTTCTTATAGGAAACGATCAGCATGATCGCCATGCCCACCCAGGACGAAATCGCCGTGGCCAGCGCCGCACCGCGCACGCCCATTGCAGGCGCGCCGAGGTTGCCGTAGATGAACACCCAGTTGAGGAACGTATTGGTCAGCACCGCGATGATATTGGAGATCATCGGCAGGCGGACTTCCTCCGTGGCGCGCAGCAGGGCGCAGCCGTAGGTGTTGACGCACTGGGCAACATAGGCGAAGACCGCTACGCGCAGGTAGAGCACGCCCTCGGCCACGACGACTTCATCGTTGGTGAACACCCGGATGACCTGCGCGGGGAAGCAATAGCCCACCACCATGAAGATCAGCGAGATGATAAAGACATTGGCAAAGCCCAGCGTATAGGTGTGGCGGATGCGGGACAGGTCTTTTATCCCCCAATACTGCGAGAAAAACACGCTGCTGCCGGACGAAAAGCCGAAGAAGAACAGGAACATCAGGAACGACCACTGCCCCGCCATGCCCACGGCGGAGAGCGAGACCTCGCCCAGCTGGCCGACCATGATGGTGTCGATCAGGTTGGCGGAAGAGGAGAGCAGGTTCTGCGCCGCGATGGGCAGACCGAGCGTCAGCACGCTGCGGTAAAAATCGCGGTCAAACAGGAATTCACGGAGTCGAGCCATATTTTGTTGATCCCCCAAAGAATGTGATTTACCCAAACATTATATCAGAACGCGGAGGGGGGTACAAGACTTGGCGGGAAAGAGTTTGGAGGGGCAACCCTTCGGGCTGCCGCGGCGGCTGTCTTGCGGCGGGGACTTTGCCGGGGAGGGGGAAAGATGGTATAATGGGGGCGGAAGTGAAGAGTGCGGGAAACGGGCGGGGAGCCCGGCGGAAGGAGTTTTTGCACGATGGGAATGATCTGCGTATTGGCCGAAAAGCCGTCGGTGGCGCGGGATATCGCGCGGGTGCTCGGCGCGAACACGCCGGGCAAGGGGTGCCTCAAGGGCGGCGGCTATGTGGTGACATGGGCGGTGGGGCATCTGGTGACGCAGGTCAACCCGGAGGAGATCGACGCGCGCTGGAAGACCTGGCGGCAGGACACGCTGCCCATGCTGCCGGAAAATATCCCGCTCAAGGTCATCGCCCAGTCGCGCGACCAGTTTCAGTGCGTCAAGACGATTTTGAACGCGCCGCAGGTGGACAGCGTGATCTGCGCCACCGATGCCGGGCGCGAGGGCGAGTTGATCTTCCGCCGCATCTATCAGATGGCGGGATGCCGAAAGCCCTTCCGGCGGCTGTGGATTTCGTCCATGACCGAGGAAGCCATTGCGGAGGGCTTTGCCAACCTCAGGGACGGCGCGGATTACGACGGGCTCTATGCCTCGGCGCTGTGCCGGTCGGACGCGGACTGGCTGGTGGGCATGAACGGCTCGCGCGCCTTTACGCTGCGGTACGACAGCCTGCTCTCCGTCGGGCGCGTGCAGACCCCCACGCTGTCGATTTTGGTCAAGCGTGCGCTGGAAATCCGCAATTTCGTGCCGGAAAACTATTGGGAGGTGCAGGCGGATTTCGGCGGATACCGCGGCACATGGATCGACAAAGACGGCAAAACCCGCATCCCGGACGAAAAGACGGCCAAGGAGATCGTGTCCGCCGTGACGGGGCGGGAGGGCGAGGTGCTGGAGGTTTCCACCGAGCGCAAGCGCGTGCCGCCGCCGCTGCTGTATGATCTGACGACCCTGCAGCGCGAGGCCAACGCGCGCTACGGCTTTACCGCGCAGAAAACGCTGAACCTGGCGCAGGCGCTGTATGAAAAACACAAGCTGCTGACCTATCCGCGCACCGATTCGCGCTATCTTTCCCACGATATGCGCCCCAAGGTGCAGGGAATTTTGAAGGGGATGCCGGAGCCGCTGCGCGCGCTGGTGCTCTCGCCGGACAAGGCGGTCGATCCCGGCAAAAGGGTCTATGACGACGCAAAGCTCACCGACCACCATGCCATCATCCCCACCGGGCGCAGGCCCGGCGCGCTGACGGCGGATGAGCAGAAGCTCTATGAAATGGTGGCGCGGCAGCTGATCGCGGCGTTTTATCCCGACATGGAATACGACGCGATGAGCGCCGTCACAGGTGTAGGTGAGCACAAATTCCTCTCCCGCGGGCGCGCGGTGATCGCGCAGGGCTGGCAGGCCGCCAATCCCCCGCTGCGCAGCAAGCCGAAAAAGGGCGAAGAAGAGCAGGCGCTGCCGCAGCTGCAGAAGGGACAGCGCGTGCCGGTTAAATCCGCCAAGGCAGTGGCGAAAAAGACCACGCCGCCCTCGCCCTATACCGAGAACACGCTGCTGGCCGCGATGGAAAACGCGGGCAAGTTCGTCGAAAACGAGGAGTTGCGCCGGCAGATGAAGGAGCGCGGCCTCGGCACGCCCGCCACGCGCGCCGCCATCATCGAGCGGCTCATCGCCGTGGATTACGTCCGCCGCGAGAAAAAGGCGCTCATTCCCACCGACAAGGGCATCCGGCTCATCGCCGTCGCGCCGGAGCAGCTTTCCTCGCCCGAAACCACCGGCCGGTGGGAAAAGGGCCTGAGCGACATCGCCGCGGGCAAGATGGACCCGAACCGCTTCATGCAGAGCATCCGCAGGTATTGCGCGTTTCTCTGCCAGTATGCCGTCACCGCGCCGCCGCAGGATTTCCCCAAGCGGGAGTTCAAGCCCAAGCCCGCCGCAAAGCCCGCTGCGAAGAAGACGGGCGCGGCCAAAGCGCCCGCTGCGCGCAAGCCCCGCGCCGCCAAGCCGAAAGCGGAGCAATGATTCCCTCTTTGCAACGGGACGGATTTGTGCGATAATGAGAATAGAGAGAAAATCCTGCGCATAAAGAGAAAAGGAAGGTTTGATCCATGCTGTATTCGCCTGACGATATTGCCCGCATTAAAAAGCAGATCTGGCGCCGCATCGCGGTGCTGGCGGTGCTGTTCATCCTCCCCAACATCGGCGCGTTTGCGGTGATGACCACCGTGCGCATCCAGTGGCTGAGCGTCGCGCTGAGCCTGCTGGGCGCGGCCGCCGCGATTTTCTATTGGGGTCTGTGCATTTCGCCCCTGACGGCCTACAAGCGTTTCTTGCGCGAAGTGCTGACCGGGCGCAGCCACGAGTTCACCGGGGAGCTGAAGGCGGTGGAACAGGATTCCGTGCGCGAAGGCGTGCTGTGCAAGGCGCTGGTCTTTGCCGACGACGCGGGCGACGAGGAACGACTCTGCTATTTCGATGTGCAGAAATACCCCAAGGACGGTCTGAACTGCGGCGAGCGCTTCAAGATCACCGTGCATGGGCAGTCGATACTGGAGCTGGTTCCCGAATCGGCCGAGTGAGTTTTGCGCTTTCCCCTTCTGATGCAGAAAGGATGAAACCATGACCCGAATTCCCCGCGTGCTGGTCTGCGTCACCGGCCAGAAATCCTGTGAGCACCTGATCCATGTCGGAGCGGAAATCGCCCGGGAGGACGGCGCGGAGCTGTCCGTCGTCCATGTTGCCAAGATGGGAGCGAATTTCCTGGGCAGCGCGTCGGAAGCGCAGGCGCTGGAATATTTATTTGAAATCAGCAAGAGCGTGCAGGCGGATATGCTGCTGCTGCGCAACGACGACGTGGTCAATACCCTGGCTGCGCACGCCCGAAAGATCGGCGCAACCACCGTCGTCATCGGCGGAAGCGTCCGCAAAAACGGCAACCACCTAAATCATGCGCTGAAGAACGCCTTGCCGGAGATGGATGTGAGGATCGTCTTGGGCGAAGACTGACTGTTTATACCGGGGAGAAAGAAATCCCCGTGCCGGCGCGCCGGTTCATAGACTGCGGACGATGAGGTTGCGCATGCCGGATTTTAATGATATAATGAAACCGCAGTCAAACCCACAATAAAAAAAGGAAATGGGGGCACAGAATAACATGAGAATGAATAAACTCGGCAACAGCGACCTGATCGTTTCCGCCGTCGGCGCGGGTACCTGGGCCATGGGTGGCGACTTCTTCGGCGCAATCGAGGACAAAAAGTGCATCGATTCTCTGTGTGCGTCGCTCGACCACGGCGTGAACCTGATCGATACGGCGCCCATCTACGGCAAGGGCCATTCCGAGCAGCTGGTGGGACAGGCCATCAAGGGCCGCCGCGACAAGGTTGTGCTTTGCACCAAGGTCGGCCTGATCTTTGGCGATCCCAAGGGGCGCCAGGGCAATTGCCTGCAGGCCGACGCCATCGAGTGGGAGATCGAGCAGTCGCTGCGCCGCCTGGGCACCGACTACATCGACCTTTACCAGATGCACTGGCCGGACGTCAACACCCCCATCGAGGAGTCGATGGAGGCGCTGCTCAAGATCCAGAAGGCCGGCAAGATCCGTTATATCGGCGTATCCAACTTCGACGTGCCGCTGCTGGAGCGCACCTTGAAGTGCGGACAGATCGTCAGCACCCAGCCGCAGTATTCCCTGCTCGACCGCGACATCGAAAAGGACGTGCTGCCCTTCTGCCGCGAGAAGAACCTGGGCGTGCTCAGCTACGGCTCGCTCGGCGCGGGCATCCTGACCGGCAAGTTCAAGGAGCCCCCGAAGCCCGCCGAGGGCGATAAGCGCGCCAACTTCTATCCCTTCTTCGCAGAGCCCTTCTTCGGCAAGACGCAGGAGCTGCTCGTGACGCTGCGCGAAATTGCGGAAGCACACGACAAGCCCATCGCGCACGTCGCCATCAACTGGGTCTCCCAGCAGCCCGGCATGACCTGCGCCCTGACCGGCAGCAAGAACGTCGATCAGGCCGTGATGAACGCTGCGGCGGGCGATTGGGATCTGACGGCGGAAGAGCTCAAGAAGATCGACGACGCTTACGACCGCATTTTCCGCGCGTAAGAGCGTGAGAAATCAACTGTCAATCTGAAAAAGAAAAATCGCACAATGCACAAAGGGGTGCGCTGTGATTGTAAGGGGACAAGATAAATGACAAAAGTGGGAATGGGCGGGATATGATGGGACAAGGTGGGAAAAGATGAGAATTCAGGGATTTTCGATGGGTTAAGGCGAAACGGAATTTCGGGTTTTGACAAATAAGCTGTCTTTGGGGCTTCGCAAGTAGGCGGAGCTCTTTTTTTGAGCTTGAAATGGTGAAAAAGACGAGAAATCAGGCAATTGTTGTGGATGCAGCGGCGTTGGTGCTGAGATGGGGCGCGAGAGCGAGACAAGGAAGCGGCGAAGCTGACGGCGGCGAAACGTCAGAGCCGTCAATTGAATGAAAAGAGCGTCAGAGAGACGAGAAACGGGACAAAAAGGTAGAGAAAACGCCGTCAGACACGTCAGACGGCGTAAAGCGGGCTGTAAAAAACAGCTTGAAATTGAATGAAATAGAGCAAAATCAAACTCACAAAATGAGCATTTGAGAAAAGCCATGTGAGTTTGCCCAAATTCTGGGATTTTCGGACGCTTATTTAACCTAAAAAACGATATATACAAACTCACAGAACTTCACGGAAATCTACCTATTAAAATGCATTTTGCATATTCGAAAGTGTAAAAATACACCTTTTGAATGAAATTAATAGATATCAGAGGATCTCAAATCAGAAGAATTGGCAAAGAAGTGCTTGTTCTTAGTTGCGCGGATGTACTTCATATCAACAAAATCCTCTATGTCTTGCCAACTCGATTCATCAAGCTTTCGAAGCTTTGTAATAAGTTGCTTTTCTCGATCCTTTAGCTCCCCAATGTTTTCGCTCTCAGCTGGAACAGACATCAAAAGATAAGCTAGTAATGTCCCGTCGTGATAGTGCCGCAAAACATTGTTCTCATTTGAGGACAATTCCGTGGAATTGTACGATATCTTTGGATTGTGTCCTGTAAGAAGCCATTCGACATTTGTTTGTAATGCAGTAGCAATTTTGTACAAAGATACTGTATCTGGAAGATGCTTTCCCAAAAAATAAGTGCTCATCGAATTACGTGACAGACCAGTTATTCGGCACAAATCGGCTTGTTTCAGGCCGGATTCAGCCATTTTTGCCTTCATCCGATCGGCAACCTGAGACGCAAGATCATTCATCAGCAACCCTCCGAATACAAAGATATTGTACATTTTCTATTGACTTGTACAGAATCGTGGTATAAAATGATGTCGGTGAATAAATACACCAGCTATGTACTATGTTACCACAAATGTGGGCAAGGTACAGTCCCCGTGAGAATTAAAAGGAGGTAAAAAAGATGAAAAAGATCCTGCAGTTCCTGAGAAAGCGCACCCCTGCCGCCAAGGCCGTGGCACACGACCAGCAGAAGCGCCGAGAGCTCTCCTCTCGCGATGTGCTCTGGGAGTCGCTGGTGGCTAACCGGATCAACGCAGGGAGGTAGAACATAGTGGATTCGGAGCTGCTATTCAAAGCGTTTCTGAGTGTTGAGATTATATCTCATGCGGTTCGCCTAATGGGAAAGGCTCTTGCACTACATCTATCATCAGATGCTGTTTCGAATGGCAATCGCAATACCCACAATAGCGCTCACAATGGTGACAATATCCGAAAGCAACTTAAGCCATTTGGAGAGCTTGTCTTCGAAGCTGCTGTGTGCATCTGCTACTCCATTGCTTTCTGTATAGTTGTTGCACACGGGTGAATTACCGATGTCAACGTGAATATCCCCCCATCTTCCACTTATTGAGGATTGTGATGGTAGGATGTTCAGAAGCTGTGTGGATGAGCTTTTCCGGACTGGTGAGGAAAGCTTCTGCAAAACCTCGCTGTTGTCCCATAAGGAAGTACCGACATTCCGGAGAGAAGTTCCAAGCTGAGAACGATCATGATCCAGAGTTATCACCTCGTTGAATGCACATAAAGAAAGGAGGAAGTCATGAGAAGCAGCAAACCCACGCCGTTCGGGCGGGCCGTGAAGAAGGCTCTATTGGATGCAGAGATGAACCAGGAGCAGCTTGCGGAAGCGCTCGGCATGCGCAGCAATCTGCTCTGTGATATCCTCTACGGCCGGAAGGCCGGACACAAGTACAAGGCCGCGATTGTACAGCTGCTGCGGATGGATCCGCGCTGGCTGGACGGAGACGCAGCCTGAGGAGGACACATGAGAAGGCAGCAAAAAAGAGAGCGGCAGCTCAAAGGAAATTCTTCCGCTCTCTCAACCAACGTGAGAGTTCGGCAAAACTCTCATGCTGAGTATACCACATGAAGCCGAATCGCTCAATGATCGGAGGTGAGAAAAATGTCAGAAATCTATGTTTCGCTGGAAGAAGCGGCCGGGCTGGAAGGCGTTGCGTATACAGCCATGCTGAACCGAATTGATAGATCCTTCGGGAGTATTCGCGTTAAACGTGTCAATCAGGCGAAAGGTGGCCGTCCTTTTACTCTCGTCTGCTTAGATAGCCTGTCCTCCAAGGCGCAGCGAGCCTACCGCAAAGCGCATGAGCCGCAGGCGGAAGCGCCGGAGGACGAGCTGCCCTGGTATTTGCAGGTGGATCTGAACTGGTACATCGAGCGGAACAAGGTGGCCTATTACCGGGCGGTGGAAGCTGCCAAGCGGATTGAGAAATTTGCCGGGTATGACCTGTACGGAGACAAGGCCGAATATGCCGAAGAGCTGGCGCAGATCATGGGCATCAGTCAGCGGTCGCTGTACCGCATGACGGATGCCTGGCTGGAAGCACACGCCTGGGCGGTGCATCTGACACAGCAGACCGGCGAGAGCTACGAGCACCTGACGGCGCTGGCGCTGTGCCGCAAGCCGAGAATGGCGGGAGCCTTCCCGTCCATTCCGGCAGAGCACAAGGCCCTGATTGAGAATATCTGGTTTGACCGGAGCTTTGCGCAGAACAATTGCAGCATCGAGCTGCTGTACGAGAGATACACCGCGCTGGGGAAAGAAAAGGGATGGACAAGTTTCCCCTCCACCAAGACGGTGGGGCGGTACATCACCTATCTCATGGAGACGCGCCGGGCAAAGAGCGCGCACTATCTGGCCGCCCGCGGCGAGCGGGAATGGAAGAACCAGAAGATGCTCAAGGCCAAGCGCGACACGCACAGCCTGCTGGCCATGGAATATGTGCAAGGCGATGAGCACACCTTCGACTGCTGGGTTGCAGCGCGGATCAACGGACGGCTGCGCGCGGTGCGTCCCAAGCTGGTGGCCTGGATCGACGTGCGGACGCGATGCATCATGGGCAGCGTGATCTGCGTGGACGCGAACACGCAAACCATCAAGCAATCTCTGACAAAGATGATTTACAGCGAGCGCGGCGGCGTGCCGCACCACCTGCATATCGACAACGGCAAGGATTACACCAGCCGCGCCAACACCGGCCAGAAGCGCACGGAACGGCAGATGCTCTGGGATGAGGACAGCGCTGAAGTGCAAGGCTTCTACCGGGCAATCGGCATTGAGCTGTGGAGCCGGTCGCTGCCGTACCAGCCGTGGGACAAGGGACAGATCGAGAGAGCCTTCGGGACGGTCTGCCGCTTGTACACCCGGCGGCTCGACAGCTACACCGGAACGCTGACCGGCAGCAAGACCATCGGCAAGGTACGCAAGGACGTGGACGGGATGCTGGAGCGCGGCGAGCTGCTGACGCTGGAGGAATTCGCGGCAGACTTCGAGGGCTGGCTGGAGAACGAATACAGTCAGCGCGAGCACCGCGGGCTCAAGGACGCTGGAGAGAAATGGACGACGCCCGCCAGCTGCTGGGACAACGCGGAGCGCTGGGAAAAGGCGCTGCCGCCGCGTGAATACGTCGCCATGCTGCTCATGCCCAGCGATACTGCGCTGGTGACCAATCAGGGCATTACCCGCTGGGGTACGCTGTTCGCCCACGAAGAGCTGGGCAGGCTGATCGGGCAGAAGGTCACGATCCGCTGGGACGCGGACGACGTCCGTTGCCTGTATGTCTACGACAAAGACGGGCGCAAGGTGTGCGAGGCACAAGCGGCAGAGTTGCTGGGCTTCGGCGAGCGCGTCAGTCAGACTGCGTTGGAAGCACATATGCGCCGTCAGAAGCGTCAGCTCAAGGAGGCGCGCGAAGAACTGGAGCAGTACCGCACGCCGTATGAACAGCGCCTGAACCCGGAAGAGGGCGAAAAACCTGTGGCCGGTACCATCGACCTGATGAAAAAAGGAAAACACGGCGCGCGCGTGGTCGCGCTGCCACAGGATAAGACCTATCGCGAGACACAAAAAGAGAAGCGCCAGAAAAAGAGCGATGCACCTGCCGGAAAGTATCTGACGGATACTGGACGGTCGGTCATCGAGAGCTGGGGTAAGATGGGATAAGGAGGAATCACCATGACAGCGGTGGCAATGGAACAACAGTCGAGCGTCCGCCAGCAGGTGCTGGCCTATCTGGACAGGACACACATGAGCAAGACGAAGTTGGCCGAGATCAGCGGATACAGCCGCCCGGCCATCAGCGCATACCTGAACGACAAGTATGACAGCGATACGACGGAGATCGAACGCCGCCTGCTGGACTGCATCGGAAGAGCGGAGACGGCAGAGAACGGCGAAGCGCCTGCGGCTGCGCCCGCGATGCTGAGCAGCAGAGGATTCTACACCTCCGCGGACGCTGCCGCAATCATCGGCGTGTGTGCCCGCTGCCAGAGCGATAACGCACTGGGCATCATCGTCGGACGGACCGGCTACGGCAAGACCTACACGCTCAAGCAGTATGCCCGGCAGTCTGACCGCTGCGCATACATTGAGTGCGATGATACGATGTCCAGCCGGGATCTGGTGGACGCGATCGAACGGGCGTTGGGTATCCCCTCCGGGACGGGCGGAACGATCTGGCGACACGTCAACGGGATTCGGGATTATTTCGGAGCCAATCCGGGATATCTCCTGATCGTGGATGAGGCGGACAAGCTGGTCAGCAAGTATACGTCCAAGAAGATGGAGATCCTGCGTGCGATCTACGATCAGACGGACGTGGGCCTGGTCATTGCCGGTGAGCCAAAGCTGGAAATGCAGATCAAGTCATACCTGACGCGCTTTGCCAATCGAGTGGACTTCTACGCATCCTTGCACGGCCTTCAGGCAGGCGAGGTCGCAGACTATCTCAAGAATTATGACATTGATGAAGCTGCGCTGGCGGAACTCAAGTCCCGCGCTTGCAATATGCAGAACGGCTGCTTCCGGCTACTCGACCGCACGCTGCGCAATGTGGACCGCATCCTCCGAGAGCGCGGATCGCAGGCGGTTACGGCGGAGGTCATCCGTGAAGCATCTGGCCTGATGATGCTCTGACGGACAACATATCTGGCAAATCATACCGAAAGAACAGATCAGCCGGGCGTCAGTGACGCCTGGCTGACGATTCCTGACAGCCCACCTGACGGGCAGAAACGGAGAGGAAAATGGCGAGAAACAGTATTCCGAGATTGAGCAATTGGGCCGAGGTAGACGAAGCGCTGCGGCAGATCGGCGAACGCAATCTGCAGATCGAGGCAAAGGAGAACTATCTCCGCCAGTGTGTCCAGAAGATTACCCAGGAAATCAACGAGACTGTCCGCCCCATGCAGGATGAGATCGACCTGCTGGAAAGGCAGGTGCGGCAGTATGTGGACAAGCACCGGGAAGAACTCGGCGAGGGCAAGAGCCGCGAACTGGTGTATGGCACAGTGCGGTATCGCCTGAGCACGAAGATACTCGGCGTGCCGAGGGATCCGGAAAAGCTCGCAGTGCTCATCAGCAAGATGCGGCAGGCACACATGAATGGAGCACTGATTCCACAGCAGGATCGGATCAGCAAAGAAGAGCTTCGCAATTACGACAGTGCGCTGCTTGCCCAGGTTGGTCTGACCGAGCAGATATCGGATACCTGGGGATATGATCTCAAGATTGACCAGATCAGAGCAGCAAGAAGCAAGGCCTGATCTCTGTATCCATCGGATAAGGAGGGGGATTGATGTGAGAAAGAGCGCACTGACGCTCAGAAGCCTCTGGGGACTGGCCAAGTGCCCGGAGCTGCAGCTGGACGAAGAAGATCTGTACGGGATTGTGCTGCGGGAAACCGGCAAAGAACACTTGCGGGACATGACGCAAAGCGACATCAGCCGGGTCTGCCGCGTCCTGTATACGCTCAAGGACCAGGCGCGCGGCGGATCGTCCGTCTATCATCCAAAGCGGACGGATGAAGCCGGGAACGACGCGACGGTTGAGCAGCGCCGCAGAATCTGGCATCTGTGCAGGCAGCTGGGATGGGAAGATCCGGACCAGATCAACGGCTTCTGCCGCCGGATGTGCAGAGTGGATCGGCTGGAATGGATGACGCCTGCGCAGTGTCGGAAGGTGATCGAAGGGCTCAAGGCCATGGCGGCGCGGAAGGAGGCGAACGTCAATGCCGAAAAAGGCATATAAGCGAATGACGCAGCGGGAAAAAGAACAGCGGAAGAGCATCCGTGCAGAGCTGCGGGCGGAAGGGCTGATTCCTCCGGTCAAACCGAGACTGAACCGTGCGGCCTTCTGTAAAGAGACCATGCAGATGTGGAAGGATGCCTCAAAGGAATCACCTGGGACAATGGAGTTCTACCTTTCAAGCTCGATTGGCGCACTGGTGGCAAATCCGGACTACAGTAAGATTACCCCGGAAATGATCGGCGTGCTCAAACTGATGCGCATCGCCATAGGGTACCATGCTTTTGAGGCAAAAAAGAAATCTCAGGGAGAAACGCGATATGCTGTAAAAGAGCTGTACGACGAAGTCATCGACCCTATCCTGAAGCTGTAAGGAGGAACCCATGGACGATTGGATCAATGAGATCGGGATGGATGAAATTCCGGAGCAGATGAGCCTGCTGGTGGATGCGATTGGGATTCGGCCTGCGCTTCAGCTCATGCAGGCGGCGGGCGGAACCTATATGTATGTCCCCAAGGCGGACGCGATCCTGCGCCGGATCCGGGATAAGCGCATCCGACGGGAATATAACGGATATAACGCCAAAGAGCTGGCCGTCAAATACAAGCTGAACGTCAACTGGATCCACAAGATCGTGGATGCGGGAGGCATCGCACCGGGGCAGATGCGAATGTTCGATGATCCCGATAAAAATCAGGCATAAAACTGCTCAACGATGCTTGAACGGACAGAATGAAGGAATCATGAGATAATGCCAACGTAGCGATAAGCTGCGTTGGCATTATCTTTTTTAGGAGCGTGCAGAGATGAACGATTGGATGATCTGGGCAGCGCAGCTTGGAATCACGCTGCTGCTGGGAGCGCTGAGCTGGTTTGTGAAAAGGTCCTTCGATCAGCAGCACGACCGCGAACAGCAACAGGAAGACCGCATCAAAGAAGTGGACGACAAGGTAAATGCGATGCGCAATTACCTCTCGGATGAGTTCGTCAAGAAGAGCGATTTCCAGCGCACGGTTGCCGCGCAGGATCGCAAGTTGGACCGCATCCTTGAAGAAGTGCTGCGCATCCAGAGCAAATAAAGGAGGCTGGCTGAATGGATCGTATCAATCAGGCTGGCAACAAGCGGCTGCGCGGTGAGATCATCCACATGCTGCACCTGGCCTATCCCAATCCCATGGAAATGCGCACGCTCAACGACGTACTGCGCGACGCCGGATATCCGGTGATCGGAGATATCTCCCCGCACCTGGACTATCTGGAAGACAAGGGCTATATCCGCATCGACCACAATGAGGACGCTAAGCTGGTCGCCGCGCCGGTGACGCTGTGCAAGCTGTCTGCCAAGGGTGTGGATCTGGCCGAATACACGATCGAAGATCCGGGAGTGGATGTCTGATGGCCGAAAAGACGCGCGTCCGCTCCTCGATCGACGCGCTGCCCGACGCGGAACGGGAGATGCTGAATGGCTGGCTTGCCGATGTGAACACGAGTTATGAAGAGATCGCAGACCGGATGGAAAAGCGCGGATATAAAATCTCCCGCAGCGCCATTGGACGGTATGCGATCCGCATCAATAAGGCGTCGGAACGTCTGCGCAAAGCGCGGGAACAGGTCAATGCGCTGATTGCCTCCATGCGGGACAATCAGGACGTGGAAGCCGGAGAAGTTGCATCTGCGCTGCTGTTGGACGGGCTGCTGGGCAGAATCGCCATTGCAGACGACGAGTATGACGAAATGCCCATTCAGGACGTTATCGACAGCGTCGCAAAGCTACAGCGCACCAGCGTGTACAAGGCGCGCATGAGCAAGGACCGTAGCCGCGTGATCAAGAGCGTAGAAGCCAATCTGCTGGCGCGGCTTCAAACAGAACTTCCAGAACGCGATCCGGAACTGTTGGAACGACTGCAGGCCATTGTGGCAGATGTGGCGCGAGAGGAGGCTCAGCGGGATGTGCAAAGCGACGGCTGAGCCGACAGTCAACTGGTATGTGCTCCACGTCCGCGGCGGTCGTGAACTGGAAATTGCCGATGAGATCAATTTCGGAGGCGTGTCCGGGATCCGCGCCCTGTGCCCTACGGAGATTGTGGACGAATGGCGGAAAGGACATTGGAAAAGCCTCTCCCGCGTGATCTTTCCGGGGTATGTCTTTTGCGAGGTTCAGGGCAGCAGCACAAGCAGCCTGTACTATGCAGTCAAACGCCTGCCGGGCGTGATTCGGTGGCTTGGACACGGTGACGGAATCGCCTGCAGCGCAGTACCGCCGGAAGAGATGGCGGTGGTACTGTTGCTCGGCAACGGCGGCAAACCCTTCGGTCCTTCCTACGGATACAAAACAGGCGGCAGGACGCATATCACTTCCGGACCGCTCTGCGGCATGGAGCATCTGATAACAGCAGTCTATCCTCACCGGCGGCGCGCTCGGCTGAGCATCCCGCTGATGGGCGACATCAAGGAAATCGAAGTCACAGCCCGCCTGGGCGGGCAGCAAAGCAGCAAGGCTAAACCGGCGGCTGAGTGATTCGCTCCGGAAGAGCCCGCGATCATCTGGCTGAATCCATCTGCCGGGTTATTCCCGGCAGAATGGCGAAGCATATTCTCTCCCATGGTTCTCCCCCTTCTTTCTCCTCTCTCGCAGCCGGAATCCGGCTGCGCACTTTGGACGGCTGCAGTCAGACTGCACGCTCATTGACGTGCAGCGCCGGGCGCAGCTCCCGACCCGTCCGCCACTCGTGTACGGCTCGACTGCGTACACAGCACCGGAGGTCTACCTCCTGCCTCCGCAGGGATCAGCGTGTTAGCTGCGCTGATCCCATTTTCTATCTCTCAAAAGGGAGCGATGCACATGAATCGAATGGAATCCCCTCTTGAACAAATCGCACGGCAAAGCCTTCTGGCCAATGCGCCGCGGGAAGGCGACGTCATCGACGAAAACGGTTTTCTGCGCTGCGGGAAGTGCGGCGAGCTGAAACAGAAGGATATCCTGCTGCCCGGCGTGCAGGATATGGGCATTGAAGCGCACAGCGTGCGCGTGGGTATCCCTTGCGCCTGCCGTCGCGAGGAACTGGCACGATTGCAGACGGCGGAAGAGACACGCAAGCATAACGAAGCTGTGGAACGCATTCTGCGCGGCGGCATGACGGATGCTGCCTATCGTCAGTATACCTTTGAAGCGGATGATACCCCGGATAGTCCCATCGGCAAATGCTGTCGGAAGTATGCTGCGGCCTGGACGGAGATGCGGCAGGAGAACATCGGGATGCTGCTCTGCGGCAGTGTCGGAACCGGAAAGAGCTACTATGCCTGCGCCATTGCCAACGCTCTGGCGCAACGGGAGATCGGCATCTATGTCGCAACCATGCCCGACCTCGTCTCACGCCTGCGTGGGTTTGACGACAGCCGGGAAACGCTGCTAGCAAAGATCGGTCAGATCCCGCTGCTGGTTGTGGACGATCTGGGCGCAGAGCGCGGAACCGACTATGCGGTTGAACAGGTCTACGCCGTGATCGACACTAGATACCGCGCGCACCGGCCGCTGATCGTGACGACCAATATTCCGGTGGAACAGATGATGCAATCGGATGATCTCCGGTACCGGCGCATCTTTGACCGCATCCTGGAGATGTGCCCTGTCAGATTGAAGCTGGACGGGCCGTCACGCAGGGAAGCCGGATACGCATCGCGCCGCAGCCTCGCTATGGATTTGCTACGCAGCGTGGACGCATCGCAGCAGGGCTGACAGCACGAAAGCGGCGGCTGACGCGCAATGGAGCGTGTAAGAGCGCAGATGCATACCCACGAGAACACGACACAATGACAGAACGCACAAAAACGCCCCTGTGAGCCTTTGAAGCTTACAGGGGCGCAATTACTCCGCGAAAGAACACTGACGGCGGCTGACGGCCTCCTGACGGCGATTGACGGGGGTAACATCCGGAAGGAGGGAATCGGGAAGTGTTTTGGGCATATATCGATCACGAAAGAGGGCTTTGGCACATCCGGAAGGACAGGCAGCGCAGAGAATGGCTGCTGCAAAGAGCTGCCGTTGGAAGGAAGACGCAAACGGTTGCGTTGTTCGACTGTCAGAGACTGGCAGAGCTGAATCTCAAATACCTGGCTTCTGCGCTGGGCTGGAGCCGAATTCGGGCGCCGAGAGAAGGATGCAACGAATGACGTCGCTGCTGGAACGTATTGCGAACCCGGAATCCGGAACCGATACCCGTATTCTTGCCGCCCGGCATTCCTTCTGGGTGTTCTGCAAACTGCTCTATCCCAAGTTCTTCAAGGACGATCGGCCGTACCTCAAGGAGCTGTGCGACGTGCTGCAGGGCATCTACGAACACACACTCATCAATCCCCAAACGCAGGAACCTTACCGCAAGCTCATGCTTAACGTGCCGCCGCGTCATGGAAAGAGCTTCACGATCTCACTGTTCAATCGCTGGATCATGGGGCAGGATCCCGTCAACACCCGCGTCATATCGCTGTCCTACAACGACACACTGGCCGGACGCTTCGGCAAACAGGTGCGCGACGGCATCAGCGAAACGAAGGCGGATCCCAATATTGTCATCTATTCCGATATTTTTCCGGGCACGCGCATCAAGGACGGCGACGGCGCAGCGCAGCTCTGGGCGCTGGAAGGCAGTTACTTCTCCTTCCTGTCTGCAGGCTTCGGCGGTACCATCACCGGCGTAGGATGTTCGGTCGGCATCATCGACGATCCGATCAAGAACCACATCGAGGCCTATAATGACCGCCTGCTGGAAGATCAGTATCGCTTTTACGGGGACACCTTCCTCTCTCGCGTCGAAGAGGACGGCATCCAGATCATCATCATGACCAGATGGTCCTCCAAGGATCTCTGCGGACGCATTCTCGCCTCGGAAGACGGTCCGGAATGGTATGAGTTTCGGCGCGCTGCTGTTGTGGATGAAGCATCCCATACGATGCTCTGCTCGCAGCTGCTGTCCTGGGAGCGTTACCAGCGCATCCTGCGCAGCACCAGCCCGGACATCGTTCAGGCCAATTACAATAACCAACCCATTGACGTTAAAGGCAAGCTCTATCCGCATTTTGCAACCTATGCGCCGGGACAGGCTCCAAAGCCGGAGCGCATCGTGGCCTATGTTGATACGGCAGATACCGGATCGGACAGCCTGATGTGCACCATCGCCGGGCAGTACCAGGGCGAGGGCTATATGCGGGACGTCTACTTCACTGCCGCGCCGATGGAAGTGACCGAGGCGGAAACCGCCCGTCGGCTACATGAGAATGCAGTGGATTACTGCCTGATTGAAAGTAATAACGGCGGACGCGGCTTTGCCCGGAATGTGGAGCGCATTCTCTGGGAGCGCTACCGCAACCGGCATTGCACCATCAAATGGTTCCACCAGAATGAGAACAAGCAGGCCAGAATTCTGGCAGGCAGCAGTTATGTCATGAACCACCTGTATATGCCGGACGATTGGATGGTGCGCTGGAAGGACTATTACACAGCAATGACCGGATACAAGGCGACCGGCGGCAATGCACATGACGATGCGCCGGACGGCACGACAGGACTGGCAGAACTGATTCAGGGCAAGGGCGGGCGCAGAGACCCGATCATCTACTAGTAGGAGGTGAACATAGATGCCATGGATGTACAATCTTAAAGCACGCGCGCTGGCATTCAAGGCGGCGGTGAGCCGCAATCCGGTTCAGGCGCTTTCCCGCGCACAAGGCTTTTTCCAGGGGCGTGTGGCAGAGCCTCCGGACCGTGATACCGCGGAGTGGATGCGCGCCTATGCGACTTCGCCCCGCCTTGCGCCTATCACCAAAATTGCGGAGAATGTCGCAGGGGTGCAGGGCAAGCTCTACCGGCGCGACGCCAAGGGCGCACTGACGGAGATTGAGCAGCATCCGTTTCTGGATTTCTGGCGCAGGCCCAACCCGCTGCCGCAGATGACGAGCGCAGCGCTCTGGCGGCTGATGACGGTCAGCCGTTATCTCAAGGGAGAGGCTTACGCGATCATTGAGCGTGACCGCAAGGGCTGCCCGAAGGAGCTTTGGCCAGTGCCGTCGCAATGGGTACAGGCAACGCCGTGCATCGGAAAGCCGTATTATGTGGTGCGCAATCAGGACGGGCGGCAGTTCAACGTCCCGGTGGAAGATATGTATGCCGAGTTCGATCTCGACCCGTCGAACCCTTACGGCCGCGGCCTGGGCATTGCCGAGGCTGTGGCGGACGAGGTAGAAACCGACGAATACATGGCGAAATTCGCTAAGAGGTTCTTCTTCAACGATGCGACACCCGCAACGCTGGTGACGCTACCGGAGGCAACGGACGAACAGATTGCCCGATTCCGCGCATCGTGGGACAGCCGGTATCGCGGAATCGGGAACGCACATAAGCTGGGCATTCTGCCCTATGAGGGCGCAACCGTTACCCGTCTTTCGGAAAGCCCGAAGGAAATGGACTTTACGGAATCCCGGCGCTTTCTGCGCGATGCGGTTAACCAGCATTTTGGCGTGCCGCCGGAGCTGCTGGGGATCACGGAGAACAGCAACCGTGCGACCAGCGAAAATGCCAAGGCGATCTTCGCCGAAAACGTGCTGCAGCCCTTCCTGCGCACCCGCCAGGACGCCGTCAATGCGCAGCTGCTTGCACAGTTCGGCGACGAGGCACTGCTCTGGGAATATGAGGACGTCATTCCCGAAGACAGCGAGTTCCGCATCCATGTGATCGGCGAGGCATTCATGCGCGGTGCGGTAGACGTAGATGAATATCGTGAAGCACTGGGGCTGGATGCAGATCCGGTTAACGGCAAGGTGCGTTATGTCCCGGTATCGTCCGTGCCGTATAGTGCGGATGAATCCATGACCGATATGGATCTTTCGGCGTATCCGGATTTACAGCAGAACCAGGAAAAGGGACGGAACACAAAGGGTTTTACCAGGCACCATCGGCAGCGCGTGCAGCAGCGTATGGCGCGGGAACAAATGCGTTTGCGCAGACAATGCGCGCCGGTGGTGCAAAGCTATATGCAGAAACAGAGCAACGCGATCGTGCAGGCACTGGATGGACGAAAGGCTGACGATCATTGGTATGATGATCTGCTGGCTGCGCTGGCCGCGGAATCCGAAGAGGATCTTTGGGCAGCAGCGCAGAAGATTGCGCAGGCGCTGCTCGACTGGAACGCGCAGGATGCGTCGCTGGGGCGAATTCTGCGGCCGGTCTGGGAAAATGCCTTTAGCACAGGAAGCCAGGTTGCCTCTCAGTCCTACGGCATTCCTGCCGTACAGAACACACGCCTGACGCAGCATCTGATGCAATACGGCCTTGCCCGTGTACAGAAGATCAACAACACGACGCGGCAGAAGCTGGCATCGGCGTTGGCGCGAGGCGTGCAGGCAGGCGAAAGCCGTACGCAGCTCGTTGATCGTGTACAAACCGCGATGAATGCCAATCGGGAGCGTGCGCAGATCATAGCCGATACCGAAGTGCATACCAGCATCCAGAGCGGCAGCTTCGAGAGCATCCGCTCCTCCGGCGCGAAGTTCAAGACATGGTTGTCTTCCGGAGACGACGCCACACGCATGTCGCATCGGCTGCTCAACGGGCGCACAATCCCGATGAATGAGCGATTTGAGAACGGCTGCCTCTATCCCGGCGATCCGGCAGGCGCTCCGGGCGAAATCATCAATTGCCGGTGCGACGTCGTCCCCGCAGAGGATGATGATGCAGCGCAGGAAGCGTGGGATAATGAGCAGCGACGGCTGAACGAAGTTGATGAGACCTCGCGCTTGGAAATGTGGTTATCGGACGATTTGTATTTTGACCGTTTGGACCGCAGTGCATTGCAGTATCGAACGGCTCAAGCCATCCCTCCGGCTGAAGGTTATACGGACGTTTTTATCCATGGAGATCGAAACGGGTATAGCGCGTACAATAAGCTAACAGACAGGTACAATGATATTCTGCCGGAAAGGCTTGCGGGAATGATTCGCAATACGCAATCCTATAAAGGCGGACCGGTTCGATTGATATCCTGCCAGACAGGCTATTACCCGGATGGTCCTGCGCAACAGTTGGCGGATGCTTTGGGTGAAATCGTTATGGTACCCAAGGAAACGGCATTGGTGCTGGAAAGTGGTGAAATTGTTGTAAGTGATCGAATCGCTCAAATGAATGCAGATCGAATGGTTACCCGAAGCGAGATTGATAAGGCGATTGAGACGCTGAAAAACGAAAGAATAAAAATGGGCTTGTCAGAAGATGATTTTTGGCGTATATTCAAGCCAAGGAGGTGATCAAATGCAATTGCTCGGTTTGTATAGAGAACTCTGCCCCGGGCATACTGAACTGGAAAGTATGCGCGACCATTTAGATGCAGGAGAGTATCCGGAAAAAAACACATTGATTGATTATCTGCTGCACAATGGAGAAAATGCGATTGCCTGTGACACCGCCTTAACGGATGTACTGGATGGTCAAAACAAAATCTATGGGTATGTAAGAGCAGATGACGGGGTCTATGAGTGGATGACCGATCTTGCATACTACATCGACAAGTACAACCTCCGCCCTCCGGAGGACTTCATCGCCCATGTCATGGAGAAGATGGGCAAAACGTAAGAGACAACAAAACTGACAAAAGCACCTGCTACAGGGTGCTTTTTAGTTTGCAATTTTTCGGAGGTGAATGAAATGGCTGAACAACTCAAGGCCGCTTCCCGTCTGCCGCCCAAGGAGTGTAAGACGCTCTCCCTGACGATGGATCCCGGCAGCGTGGATGAACAGGGAATTTTTGAAGGCTACGCCAGCGTCAGCGGCAACGTGGACAGCGACGGCGACATCGTCATGCCCGGCGCATTCCGCGCGACGCTGAGCACCGGCATGGCAAAGGACGGCGTACCCATCCTGTTGCTGCACAACGACCAGCGCCTGCCGGTTGGCCGCAGTTTAGAGCTGGAGGAAGACGAACACGGCCTGCGCATCCGCGCACAGATCGCGGACACGACGGACGGAATGGATGCGCGGAAGCTCGTCCGCAGCGGCATCCTGCGCGGACTATCTATCGGTTATATTCCGACGCGCGCCGAGACCGGTGCGGATAACGTGCGCAGGCTGTACGAAGTGGAACTGTTGGAAATTTCGCTGGTCACCTGGCCTGCCAACGAGCTTGCGACCGTGACCGGATACAAATCTGCAAAAGGAGGTACAGAGCCCGTGCCTGATACTGAAGAGAAACCCGGAAAGCCGGAAAAACCCAAAGAAACGGAAAAAGCGGCGCAGATCGACATCGACAGCCTCAGCAAGGAAGAGGCGCTGGAGCTGATCCGGCGTCTGCGGGACAAGTTTGAACCGGATGACGACGACACGATCGAAATCATCGATGACGAAGAACAGGAGTGAGAACATGAAGATGACCAGAGAAGAACTGAAGTCCATGGTGACGGAAACCGCCCGCCAGGCGGTGCAGGAAGAGCTGAAATCCGGCAAACACGAGGGTGTGGAACACGAAAACGTGCAGCGCAAGTACGCTTCGGTCTATCTTGCCCAGCCACACGATAGCGAACCTGCGCATAAGTCCCTGCCCGCCGGTATCGGTCTGGCACGCTCTATCAAGTGCGCCTATCTTGCGGGCGGCAAGGATCCCGAACGTGCAGCCTGGGTGGCACACAAGATGTATGATGACGGCAATCTGGAGCGCGAGTTCAAGGCCATGACGGCCACGATGCCTTCGGACGGCGGCATCCTGATTCCGGAGGCCTACGTCAACGAAGTGATTCCGCTGCTGCGCGCCAAGTCGGTTGTGCAGATGCTGGGCGCGCGCACGATCCCCATGGAGAACGGCAACCTGACCATTCCCCGCCAGACTGAGGCCAGCACTGCCGGTTATGTCGGCGAACTGCGCAGCCCGAAGAAGAGCAATCCCCGCTACGGCGCGCTGAAGCTGTCCGCCAAGAAGCTGGTGGGCATCGTCGAGATCAGCAACGACCTGCTGCGCTCCGCATCGTTGGACGCCGACGCACTGGTGCGCGATGATGCGATTACGACCATGGCGCTGGCGCAGGACCGCGCGGCGCTGATGGGAAAAGGAACGGAGTTTGAGCCCCGCGGTGTGCTGGAAAACGCGGACGTGCAGAAAATCGCGGTAAACGGCGTGGTGACCAAGACGCTGGTGGGCGAAATGCTGGCCAAGCTGGTCGCGGCGAATGTGGACATTCAGAAGCTCGGCTGGGCTTTCAACGGCCAGGTCTGGGGCGCACTGTACAACTTCACGGATGCACAGGACCGCTTCATCTTCCGTGATGCGCTGGACAAGGGGCAGCTCAACGGCCACACCGTCGGCGTATCCAACCAGCTGCCCGCGGACGGCGGCAATAAGACCAGCTCTATCATCCTGGGCGACTGGTCGCAGCTTCTGATCGGTGAGCAGACCAGCATGCAGGTGGATGTGTTCGATCAGGCGGCGCTGGTGGACAGCGGCGATGTGCTCTCTGCCATGTCCAGAGACACGACCTTCCTCCGCCTGCTCTCGATCCACGACATCGGCCTCCGCCAGCCCAGCGCGTTTGTTGTTGCGACCGGCGTCAAGACCGTGTCCTAATCCGAAGAACTGTTCAGCCTCCGGCAATTGCCGGGGGCTGCTTTTGAATCGAAAGGAGATCGGTATTTATGAAACACGCTCTTTTTGACAGCATTGACCTCATTGTCAATCCTGTTCCGGCAAACACGTCGGCTTCCGGTGAGCTGACGACCGGTCTTGCCATTGATCGTCTGGGCAAGCGCTCCGCTGTTGCGGCGTTCAAGTTTGGCGCGCTGACCGGTTCGCCGACGGCCTCCGCTGTCAAGCTGGTCGTCAAGTCCTGCGATACCTCGGACGGCACTTACGAAGCGCTGGATGAGCAGCATGCGGTAATCGGCGACGCAGAGCAGACGCTGGAAGCCAACGGTACGCTGAAGTTCCAGCTGGATCTGTCCGGGCAGAAGCGGTACATCAAGTTAGTTCCCAAGGTTGCGCTGACCGGCGGTACCACGCCCAGCGCGGCGTTGGCGGGTTCTGCACTTGTACTGGGAGACGCAGACGAATTGCCCGTGATCCCGTGTTAAACGCAAATGCGATTCTGAGTAAAGAAACGGCGCGGCTGCTGATCGGTGCGGACATCTCGGATGAGCTGCTGGAGCTGCTCATCAATCAGATTTCCGGCAGTATCGAAAGCCAGCTGGGACGCAAGCTGGCCCTGGGGCGCTATCAGGAGCGCCGCGCCGCAGACGGCACGCAGTTCCTTGTGCTGCACGAATACCCGATTACGCAGGTTTACAGCGTGACCCAGAATGGCGCTGTACTGGACCCTGCTTCCTATGATTCGGATTTGCAGGGTGATATCGGCGTGCTCTACAAGGACGATGGTTGGATGTATGACGGATACCCTGCGGGCCTTGCAGGTGACTATGTCATGCCCTCCCGGCGCATTGTGGTGGACTATGAAGCGGGCTATGTGCTGCCGCCGGTGGCAACGGAGGATGAACCGAGTACGCTTCCCGGCGATCTGGAGCGTCTGGCCTGTGAAATGCTGCAGGATATTGTCGGCCGGCTTTCCAACGGCGGGAATTCCGGCCTGCGCTCCTTCTCCATCTCTGACGTGCGTTGGGAATGGAGCACGGAAATACCGCAGAGCTGGCTTGAAACCATCCGGCGGCACAGGAGGCTGTGCTGAGATGCCAACCACGATTCTTCGGGATGATTATGCGGCGTGGCTGGACAAGGTGCGCCCGGAGCTGCAAAAGCTCGGCGGCATGACGATCCGCGTAGGTGTACTAGGGCAGGAGGACGGCGAACTGCTGATGATTGCCAATGTGCATGAGTTCGGCGCAACGATCCGTCCTTCGCACGCGCGGAATCTGGCGATTCCGTGCAGCCCCCGTGCCAGGAAGGCCAAGCCAGCGGACTTTGACGACGCTTTCGTTTGGCAAGACGACAGCAATCCCGCCGTGCGCTGGCTGGTGCGGCCGCTGCCGGAGAACAAGCTGGAATTCCTGTATATGCTGGTCAGCCAGGTGACCATTCCGGAGCGATCCTTCATCCGCGCGTCCTATGACGCGAAGAAGGACGTGCTGTGCCGTGCGGTAGAGCGGGCAGTCGGGAGCGTTATCACCGGAGAAATCACGGCACAGCAGGCAGCGGACCAAATCGGAAATGCGGCGGTCGGCATCGTCAAGCGCTACATGGGCGCGCTTGCACCGCCTAAATCTGCCATCACGCTGGCAGCGGATCCCAGGCATAACAAACCATTGATGTCCAGCGGACGGCTGCGGAATTCGATAACTTACGAGGTGATCTGGACATGATGAGCCCTAAACTGCCGGATTGGACGCAGCAGCCCTGCACAGAGCTGCGCTATCCGGAACCGGTTTATGATGTGGAGCATGGCGGGCAGTACCGGCGCGGCGCGCCGGAAGAGATTGCTTTCTGCGGCGCGCTGCTGCCGCTCTCCGAGAAGGATTTGCAGTATGCGCCGCAGGGAACGTCGGCAAGAGACAGCCGCAAGCTCTACACGGAGCATGCACTGCTGCTCAGTAGCGAGATCATAACCGGAAATGAACGTTACAGCGTCACGGCAGAGCTGGCTTACGGCGGTCTGCATCCTTTGCGGCGCTATATTCTCAAGCGTAAGGAGGCGATTCGCTATGACGGCGACTGAGCTGCGCGACCTGGTTGTGCAGGGGCTTCATGGCTATACGCACCGGCCGGTCGTGCTGAGCGATCAGATCGTGGCGGAGGCGGCAGCCCCCTATCTTTACTACCAGTTTGTGCAGGAGCTGATTCCCGGGAACGGATCGGAAACGTTGGCCGCTGGAAGCGGTACTGACGATGTAATGGTAACCCGCACGGCGCAGGTGGAAGCAACGCTGTCTGTCACAGCCTGTGCTTACAATAGCGATCAAGAGGACGGAAGCACCCGCTTCGGAGACGATCAGGCCATGGCGCTGGCGTATCTTGCGCGGAAATGGTTCTATCTCTCCGGGTATCAGGCGCTTTCGGATGCGGGCGTAGTGGTTGTGGATGTGGAACCCATCGCGCCGCGCAGTGCGTTGGATTATATGGACGTAGCCCGGCGGCACGGTTTTGACGTGCGGCTGCGCTACACGGTGATGGATACGGATACGCGCCCGGCAATTCTCCATGCTGCCGCGCGGGAAAAGGAGTGAAGAAAATGAGCACGCATCCCAATGATGTGGTTGTGCTGGTTGAACAGGCTGCCAAAGGTGTCCCGACGGATTACCTGCGCGTGCTGCTGGTCAGCACGGCGGGCGCGAAAGATTATGCGGAATACAAGGACGCAGCGGCGGTGAAGGCGGCGTTTGGCGAGACGAGTGAGGTCGGCAAGATGGCGGCTGCGCTGTTCGGACAGTCGCCTACGCTGCCGTCTGTTGCAGCGGTCGGTATTGCGGAACCATCGAATGCGCAGGGAATGACGGCGGCGTTGGAGGCCATTCGCGCTGCAAACGACGATTGGTATCTGCTGATGACCGATCAGACGGACGAGAATATGATCGAAGCGATTGCGGCCTGGGCGGATGCGACCGAACCCACGGAAGCGCAGCAGCTTGCCGGAACGCAGGACGCCCGCAAGCTGTATGTGGCACAGACGTCAAACAAAAGCGCGACGGTATCCAGCAAGCGCAGCATCCTGCTTTATGCGGAGAGCGGTCAGTACACCGCGACGGCTTGGGTCGGCCTTGCGGGCAGCTACTATCCCCAGGGCATTACCTGGAAGTTCAAACAGCCTGCCGATTGCGCAGCGCCGATGTTGACGAAAACCGAGCTGGCTGCGCTGATGACCAACAACGTCAACGTCCTGACGACCGAGGGCAAACAGGCCTACATCAAGCACGGCGTGATGGCGGACGGTGAATGGATCGATGCCGTACTGGCCGCAGACTACATTGCTATGCGCATGAAAGATGAGCTGCACAAGGTGCTGGTCGGCAGTCCTCGTATTGAGTACAGCGACGCAGGGATTACCCAGATCGCAGGCGCTGTACTGACGGCGCTGGATGCCGCAACGTCCCTTGGCCTGATTGCCAAAGATCCCGACACGGGGAAGGGCAAATACAGTGTTGTGATTCCGCGCCGCAGCGAAGCGACGCAGGAACAGATCGAGAGCCGCCGCATCCCCGATATCCGCTGGGAAGCGGAGCGCATGGCTGCCATCCATGGTGTGACAGTCCGCGGTGTGCTCAAGGCCAGCCTATAAGAAGAAAGGAGCGTAAAGTATGGCTCAGACCTATGATCCGGCAAAGGTGACTGTCACGGTGGACGGCACGGTCATGACCGGTTTTTCGGAAGATTCCATGATTAAAATCTCCCCTACGGGTGACGCAGTCACGCCAGTCGTCAGCGTGCAAGGTGAGGTGGCGTATACGGAAAATGCGGACAAGACCGGTACGCTGACGCTGTCGTTCCTTCAGACCTCTTCGGCGCTTCCGCGTCTGCGCAGCCTATTCAACCGTAAAGCTGAATTTGCCGTGGTTGTTTCCGATGCGAATGAAGGCGCATCCATGCTGCTGGCGCAGGAAGGCTGCCGCATTACCAAGATGCCGGAAATCACACGCGGCAAGTCGATTGCGACGCAGGAAGTCGCGATCTTCGTACCCAACATCACAGTTGAGTAACAAAGATGAAAGCACTTACGGAAAGGTGGTATCGCAAAATGGCGAGAACGGAAAAGGTTACGGTCAACGAGCAGGAATTTGAGCTGCAGTCGGTGTCTCCCTCCTGGTATCTCAAGCAGTCCGATAATTACGGCATGTCCGGCAGCGGCCGCAAGGATACGCCCGGCTATGTCAACTGCATGCTGCGCAATGTTATCATCGCGCCGCCGGAAGTGGCGCATAAGGGCCTGGCCTACTTTGACGAACGCGAAGACCTCGAAACAGTGGAGCAGCTGATTCCCGTGATCGAGCGATTTCTTAGGACGGGAAGGCGACCGGCCACGAGCGGAGCATCTGGCACGGATTAACATCGGATTCTGGACGATGGTTTTCGAGTGCGGAGGCCCCAGTTACAGCGAGTTGAAAGCCATGGATATGGCGGAATACACCGAGTGCGTGGCGGCAAGGGAACTATATCTGGAAAAGCTGGAAGAGCATCGGAAAAGCGTCGGCAAGGCGGGTGATTGAGCATGGCGGATCAGCGAGAAATCTCCTGGCGGCTGGGCTTTGCGGTTGATTCCAGCGGGATCGACCGTGCCAATCAGGCACAGGAAGAGCTGCGCGATACGACGGAGCAGACCAAAAGCACAGTCAACGGAATGGGAACCCAGCTCAATCAGCTGGGTTCTTCCGCCGCTAAAGGACTTGGCGAGGCAGCTCAGGCGGGAAAAAATATGGGGACTGCCGTAGCCGGAGCAGCGCGCAGTTCGAGCACTGCGGCGCAGAACCTAGGCAAAGCCATCCGGACGGTAGCCATGCGGCCGCTGAACGAAGCGGTAAAGAAGATACAGACGCTGGGCACGACCATCAAAGGCACCTTTCAGCAGATCGGCACGTCAGTACGACATCCGATTCAGACGATTGAAGCCCGGTTGACGGCAGCTCTCGAAAAGGCGGGGCGTTCAACGGAAAAGACCGGCGAGAACGCGGAAAAAGCAGGAACGAAGCTGAAGAAGATGGGTGACGACGGCGAAGGGGCCGGAACGAAGATTGCAGACGCCTTTAAGCGTATCGTAACAGCCATATCCATTGGTGCTGCCGTTAAAATGGGCGTCGATGCGATCAAGAACTTCTCCAGCGCAGCAATCAACGCCGCCGCAGACGCCGAAGAAACCCAAAGCAAGTTTGAGACGGTCTTTGGTTCGCAAACGGAAAAGACACTCGGCTGGGTAGACAATTTCTCAAAGGCTGCGCATCGAAGCCGGAATGAGATCAAGGGCTTCCTGGCGGATTCGCAGGCGGTGTTCACCGGCTTGGGCATGGGCGAAGAGGCTGCTGCGGATATGTCCCGCAGTATGACCTCGCTGTCCTATGACCTTGCCTCCTTCCACAACATCTCGGACGAGGACGCCTTTGCAAAGATGCGATCCGGTCTGTTGGGCGAGGCGGAAGGTCTGAAATCGCTGGGCGTCATTCTGAATGAGGCGACGCTGAAGCAGTCCATGGAGTCCATGGGACTGAAGGGAAAGTTTGAGAATCTGGACGAAATCACGAAGGTTCAGGTTCGCTATAACTCCATCCTGGCGCAGACGACGACAGCGCAGACGGACGTCACCCGCACATCGGACAGCTACACCAACAGCCTGAAGGGCGTGCAGGGTATCTGGCAGGAGTTCCTTGCCAATGCGGGCGCACGTTTCACGCCGGTGCTGACAGGGTTGTTCAATACCATCATTGAGGCCTGGCCGACCATCGAACCGATGCTGATGCAGCTGGTTGATCTGCTGGGGGATGGTCTTTCCGACGTGGTTCCCATTCTGATTGAGCTGGGACAGCAGCTGCTGCCGGTATTTGCTCAAGCGCTTGGCGTCCTGTTCTCCGTTCTGCAGCCAGTCATCCCGGTGATTGGCGATCTGATTCAGACGCTGCTGCCTCCCCTGGCGGGAATCCTCGGGAACCTGTGCGGGACGTTGTTACCGCCGCTGATTGAACTGCTGGATATGCTCAACGTCGGCCTCCTCCAGCCGCTTATGCCGGTGATTACAACGCTGGCCAATGCGCTGCTGCCGCCGATTGCAGCAATTCTGCAAGTCATCATGGACGATATCCTTCAGCCGCTCATGCCGGTGCTGATGCAGTTGGTCAATGCAGTCATGCCGCTTTTGGTCAGCTTACTGGATGCAGTCAGTCCGCTGCTGAACCTTCTGTCTCCTGTTCTGCAGGCAATAGCTGAAGTCCTCGGCTGGATTGTAGATGCGGTTGCTGAGGTATACAAGTGGGTTGCGGGCGGTGTCGGCGACATTGTCAACTGGTTCTCCGGCCTCTTCGGCGGAGCGGATGAAGCGGCCGGTGCGGTGGACGACCTGAGCAAATCCGTTTCTTCGCTGGATGTACCCGCACCGGATTCTTCTGCGGTAACCAATACGTTCGCTGTCGATATCCCTGCTGCAGCTGACGCCGGGTGGACGTCGGTTCAGACAACCTCTGACGCGGCGTTGACGGACATAGGAACAACGGCAGACGACACCTATTCCTCTATGGCAGCCAGCAGCGATGCAGCCTGGTCGCGCATGGTGCAGACCTCGCAGAACAGCGTCCGGCAGATCCAGCAGGAGATCGGCAAACTTACCGGCGTGGACGTCACGATGGGCGTGCAGTACAAGAGTACAATGGACAATGTTCCGCACAACGCTTCCGGCACGGACAACTTCGCGGGCGGTTGGACGCACATCAACGAAGAAGGTGGCGAGCTGGCCTTCCTGCCTGGCGGCACGGCGATTGTGCCCGCGGATAAGACAGATCGCATTCTGTCCATGAACAGCAGCACCAGCAAGAACGTCAACGTCGATATCCACATCACCGTGGACGGGGCGACCTCTGCGCAGGATAAAAGTGAGATTGCACGCATCGCGGCGGAAGAAGCACGTCGAGCAGTGCGCGATGAACTGGACGATCAGGACACCAACAGCCGGATTCAGGACGGCTATTACGATCTTGCACCTGCATAAGGAAGGTGAAAAAACATGTATTCCATTTCGGGCAGTGCCGGAACGGCAGTGTTCCTGAGCGTTACGACGGAGAGTAAAACCCTCTCTGCTGATGTGACAAGCAATGCTGTTGAATCCGGCGGCGAGGTCAACGATCATGCTGTAGCAAAACCGGTCAAGCTGGACGTCACCGGCGTTGTCTCCGAAGCGGGCCGTCTGGCGTTGGAAGCGCTTCAGGCGGCCCGCGGTCTGGTGACCTATCAGGGCAAGGATTCGTTGAATGGCTGTGTTATTACCTCGCTGAAGCTCAGCTCTTCCAGCAAGCAGGCGGGTGTATATTCCTGTTCCGTTTCGCTGCAGGAGGTGCGCGGCGTTCAGGCGGAAACGGTATCACTTGCCGGAATTGTTTCTGCGAAAAAGATGTCCTCTCAAACCGGGAAAACGTCATCAGAAACCAAGAAAAGTGCCAAGAAGAGCAGCACGGATGGGCTGCTGACCACCAACGATTATCAGAGCTATGTGGATCAGTACAACAGCACAACCGGCGGAACGTCCTCCGCGACGGAATCGGGTGGTAAAAAATCCGGCTCTGAAACGGGCAGTATCGTCAAAAAGACCAATCAATCGCTGCCGCAGACCGCGCCGACCTACAGCGGCTACACGCGGCGCAGCTGAGGTGGAAAAGCATGGATACCATCATCACAAGAGAATATATCCCAATTGATGTATCCCGCGTCCCTTATAGCTTTGCAATCAAGCTGGGCGGCGCGACATATCGGCTGGAAGTCAAGTATAACGGTGAAGATGATGCCTTCACCGTTGATTTATATCGGCAAGGTGCGGAAATGGAGCTCCTGTGCTACGGAGATCCGATCCGATACGGACGGCCGATGTGGGAGACGGTCAATGATGAGTGCTTCCCTCTTCCGGTCATTATTCCGCTGTGCCTGACCGGTGATGATGTGCAGCGCGTCACCTGGGATAACCTTGGCAAAAGCGTGCAGCTGTTCCTGTTTGACCGCAAAGAGGTGGTGGAACCGTGAGCTTCTGGCTGCGCAGCGCAACGCTGCAAATCGGATCCTATCGCTTCGGATTGGATCAACTGACCTTTGAATTTACGGTATCTTCCGAAGATACGCCAACGGTTTCGGTTGCAGATATCAAGGTCTATAACCTGTCTGCATCCACGCGCGGCAGCATTTCACAGGGCACGCCCATTATCCTCAACGCAGGATATGCCGACGATCGCGGGGCGCTCTTTCTGGGCGAGGTATCTGAGTATAAGCATGAGCGCAGCGGTACGGACTGGGTTACTACCATCAAGGCGGCGGACAGCATGACCAGGTGGATGTCGGCGGTTGTCAACAAGACCTATGACGGCCCGATTTATGCTTCAGAAATCATCGACGATCTGCTGAATATCTTCGGCATTGAGGTGGGACTGTTCCAGCTGACAACGGATCTGTTGTATAAGCGCGGCCGCGTCTGCTCCGGAAAGCTCAAGGACATATTGGTGGACATCGTGACCAAGGATTGTGGTTCCCGGTTGGTGATTCGCACCGGGCAGATTCTCATCAACAATCCGGCAGACGGGATCTCGACGGGTGTGCTGCTTTCCCCGGAAACGGGCCTGCTGCGCACGACGAGCTCCGGCGAGAGCATTGGCAGTGATACGGCGGCAGCAGGAAAGGGAAACTCTTCATCCGGCAGCAAGAACACGCTCAAGCGCACCTGCCTGATGAATTACCGCATCGGTGTTCCGGATATTGTGGTTGTTCATGACAGCCAGATATACGGCGCTTACCGCGTGGAGAAGGTATCTCACAAAGGCAGCGTATCGGGCGCGTGGACGACAGAGCTGGAGCTGACGCCAGCATAAGGAGGTACAATGAGCAGCTATGCTTACAAAGATCATGACCGTGAGCAGCAATCACAAACGCTGCGCGTGGCAGAGCTTGCCAAAGTCGTGAAATACGACCCTGCAAAACTCACCGTAGATTTGCAGCCGCTGGCTACGGCGCGCCTGGGTGCTGCCGCTGAGGCCATTCCTTCCCCGATGCGCATGAGCGTGCCGGTGCTCTGTATGGGCTCATCAAACTGCTGCGTCCGGCCGTGGTACAAGCCGGGAGACATCGGACTGATCGTCTACTGCGATGCGGACATCACCGCGGCGCTTTCCGGCGAAACTGGCGCTGCGGATGCCGGAAGCCAGCGCAGCCATGCGGCGGAGGACGGCGTGTTCGTCGGCGGCGTACTCCCTTCCGCGCAGTCGCTAAAGGGGCTGCCGAAGGATTCTCTGGTTCTGGCAGTGGGAAGCAGCTATGTTGCGGTCTCGTCGAAGGGCGTGAACATCGCGGGGGCACTGACGATCAACGGCAGAGCCTATGCGGAGCATACGCACACTGCGCCTGCCAACGGAGGCCAGACAACCGGCGTTAATTAAGGGATTCAGGGCGTCACTGACGGGAAAGCGAGGTGTCAGAAACTGTGATTACACTTGCCGTTGACAGCGCAACGCGGGATCTGACGATAGATTTATCCGGAAAACTCAGAACTATTGACAATTATGCTGACCATGCCCGGCAGGCCGTCGAGCTGACGCTGCGAGCCTGGCTGGGCGACTGGACGCTGGATCTCGACCATGGCACGGATTACAAGGCCATATTAGGAACCGCTGCATCCGACCAGCAGGCAGAGCGCATGATCCGGGACGCGCTCTCACAGGTACAGGAGATTTGGACGGTGGATGAAGTTGCAATCTCACGCAGAGAGCGGGAGCTCATCCTCTCCGTTGTCTGCACGGCGCGGGATGGCAGCGCAATTCGGACGGAGGTGGTGGCGGGATGAGCTGGGGACTGACGAAAGACGGTTTCCACAGACCGGATTACAACGATCTGCTGGATGGCCTGGAAATCAGGGCGCGGGAGCTGTTCGGCTCGGCGATTGACCTGAGCATACGCTCTCCGCTGGGTATCTTCTGCAGGATCTATGCCTGGATCGGCAGCAAGATCTGGCAGACGGCAGAATCAGTCTATCTTTCCGCCTACGCGGATACGGCGACGGGGCAATCGCTGTTCCGGCTGGGCAGCAACATCGGCATCACGCCGCTGCCTGCCCAGAAAGCGACGGGTATGCTTTCCCTGACCGGCGCGCCCAACGCAGAGGTCCCTGCGGGACTACTTTATGCTACACAGGATAAGGTGCAGTTCGTAGGAATGCAGGATGCGACACTGGACGCGGATGGTAAGGGCATGGTTCCGGTTCAGGCCGTGCTTGCGGGGGGAATCGGGAATGTTGCAGCAGGCACAGTTACCAGAATTGCCACGCCGCACATCTCGCTGGATGAAGTGACCAATGCTTCAGCCATGACGGGCGGACGCGAAAAGGAGACGGAAGAGCAGTTCCGTGACCGCTATTTTGCCGTGCTCAACGGTGCTGGCGGTGTGAATGTGGATGCGATCCGCGCGGCGATTCTGGAGGTGGAACACGTCACTGCCTGTATTGTCCTGGAAAACGACACGGATACGGCGACCTCGGACGGAATGCCTGCGCACAGTGTCGAGTGTATCGTCTACGGCGGTGAAAATGCAGACATCGCACAAGCTATCTACAAGAAAAAAGCAGCCGGGATCATCACCTACGGCTCTACCGCGGTCAGCATCACAGACGCCAGCGGGCAGACAAAGGCGATTCGGCTCTCCCGGCCTACGGCGCGAAACGTATGGGTCAAGGTCGATCAGCTGATTGTGGATGCCGATCAGTTTCCCTCAGATGGTGATACGCAAATCGTCAACGCAGTGCTGAACTTTATCGGTGCGGACAGCGGCAGCGTTTCTTCCGATGGTCTGACGATTGGTGAGAATGTGCGCTATACGCGCCTTTTTGCGCCGATCAATGCCGTTCCGGGCGTGCTGGATTACGAGCTGTCCATCTCTTCGGACGGACAGACCTACGGCCGGGACAACATCATGGTGGACAAGCGCAGCAAAGCGGTCACGGCTGCCGGAAAGGTGACGGTGATCCATGCTGATTGATGTGCTGCACCGAATGCTGGATATGCTGACCAGCGCTTACAACCGTGAGGAAAACGGCAATATTGGGAAGCTGTTCCGGCTGTATTCGGAGTGTGTTGAGGACGCCGATCAGGCGCTGGAAACTGTGCGGAAATGGCGGGATGTAGACCAGGCGGAAGGCACGACGCTGGATCGCATCGGCCTGACGCTCGGCGTTCCCAGAGGTGCAAGCGACGATGCTTATTACCGTTTGAGGATCAAAATCAAGATGTCATCACAACTCTCCGGCGGCACGGCGGATACCATTATCAGTGTGGTGGCGGTGCTGCTGGGCATTGATCTGACGGCAGTCCGGCTTTATGAAGTTCCGGGATTATGCCAGGTCATGCTCAATGCGAACGACCTCACGGACGCACAGATCCGACTGCTGCCGGACATTGCCCACATTGCAAAAGGCGCGCTAGCTGCCGGTGTTGGGTTGAAGATCTATCTCTCGCAGCAGCTGCGCTATTACATGCCGGTACAGATAACGCCTGTGCTGCTGATTTACAGCAAATTGGAGGTGACGATCTCATGAGTGTTCTGGCGACGCTTACTCCGTCCGGAACGCAGCTGCTCGCCAAAATCGTGGCAGCATACGGTTCTCTGAACATCACCAGGGTAGCGATCGGCGACGGCACGCCTGCGGCAGCCGCGCCGGAAGCGCTGGTGCATTATCTCAAGGATATCCCTGTGTCCGGTGTGACCTATGCAGGCAGCAACGCAACGATTCTCGCACAGATCATCAGCGGGGAAATGCAGCTGGCCATTTCGGAAATCGGCGTATATGCGCGAGATCCCGATGCCGGAGAGATTCTGCTGGCCTACATGGGTCTGGACACACCGGAGGTTGTGCGTCCCAACGCAGATGGTATCTATCACGCCAAGGAGTTCTCGATCGTGCTGGTGGTCGGTCAAGTCAGCGGTGTGCTGGCGAATATCGGCTCTAGCACCTTTGTAACGCAGGCGCAGCTGGCAGCGGGATTGGCGGAAAAGGCAGATAAATCTTATGTGATTGCGTACCAACTGACGGCAAGCGGTTGGAGTGGGACAGATGCACCGTATACGCAGACGATATCCGTTGCAGGTATGACCAACAACACAAATGTCCTGGTGGATTATGAGCACAGTTCCAATGCAGATACGGAGGCAGAACGTTTGGAAGCATGGGGCTGTATTTCATTCTTTACTAATAAGGACGGTGGATTTATTGCTACCTGTTTAAGTGATAAGCCGAGTATCGATCTGCCGATCAATGCGATTGTGTTGGGGTAGAAATAAATATGATTATTAAAATGGGCGGCTCTCAGGGAACGGGAGCGAAATACTTTGGAGACGGCTCGGATGGGGATCTTACGGTTGTAGCCGATCAAATTTTGGAACTGGAAGTTGCACAAGACGAAGGACAGATTATCAAGCAGTATAAAAACCTTACGGTTGAAGCGGGCGCCGTGTTGAAAGCAGCAAATCGCTGCAATGGAATGATTCTACTTGTCACCGGGAATCTGGTTGTCAATGGGACGATTAACATGGATGGCCTTGCGCCGTTTGCGAACGACAGCGAAGATACTGCGCAGCAAGAAATACATGTCAATATTTGCGGTTTGATCGGGGGAAATGGCGGTAATGGCTCCAATGGTCCCGGAGGCGGAGCGGGCAGTTCTGGAAATTGGTGTGGCGGAGGTTGGCCCGGCGGTGGCGGTGGAGGTTATAACCGTTATGATTGGGGTAGCCTGAACTGGACTCTGCAAGCATTTGCAGGTGGAGATGGAACAAGGCCTGTACACGGAATGAATTGGCCTGTTGCCGGTGGGAAAGCTGCTGCAGGCAGTTATGGCTCCGGAGGCTCTGCTACCTATTCCGGAGGCGGAACTGGCGGGTCATCCCCTGGCGGCGGAGGTGGGGGATGTGTTGTTGTATCAAAAGGCAGCTCCGGAAACCAAGTGAACGGTACTACTGGAAATGGGTATCCGGGCGGCGGACTCTGGATCTTTGTCAAAGGAAATGTAACGATTGGCGCATCTGGTATCATCTCTGCCGATGGAAAGGATGGAGGCGCTGGCGGAACTTACACAAACGGTTCTGTGATCGGCGGCGGTGGCGGCGGAGCTGGTGGAGGCATTGTCGCTTTGATCTATGGCGGTTCCATAGTCAATAGCGGTTCCGTGCGCGCTTATGGCGGAAAAGGAGCAGCGGGCTCGACTGCCGGTCAGGACGGAGCTGCAGGCGCAGTTCTGGTGCAGCAGATAAATGATTTCCTGGCGGCAATGAAAGGTGGGATACTATGACGAATGAACGTAATATACACATGCTTGTAATCTTTGATCCGAATGTTCAGGAGAGTCGGGAGATGATGAGCAGTATCTCATCTGAACTCCAGGTAGATAAGATCGAACTTCAGCGAGTGAGAAAAATTCTTCCGGGAATTCGGGCAACCCCTGCCGTGGGTGTCCTGCTTTGGGCAACTGACCTGCAAGGATTAGCTGCGGATGTAGAAGCTTTCTCAGAGTACATTCATAAGGAATCGGAAATACTGGAATCTTTGCAGGAATTGGGTATCCAACCCAATGAGGCGGAGATTCTTGAACAGGCACGGCCTTTAAGAGCAGCCGTACAGATTGCAGCAAGATATATGCCCGACGCAGTTGCGGTAGAGCAGCCCAGGAATCTGTTCAACAAATGGGCTGCGGATACGCATTATGAAGCCGAAACGCTCTTGGCTCACGAAAACCAGCTCTACCGTGTAAAACAGCCAGTCGATTCAATTGCAAGTCAGCCTCCCGGAGCGGAAGGCATGCTTGCAATCTATCGTCCTGTGGACAAGACCCATGCTGGTACGCAGGAGGATCCCATTCCCTACGTCTACGGCATGGATTGCACGAAGGACAAATACTACAGCTATAACGGCAAGGTCTATCTCTGCAAGGCGGATATGCCCGCGTGCGTCTGGCCGCCGGATACGGCAGGGCTTTGGCAGTGGGAGGCGGTCTGATGCACATTCGCGTGAAGATCACCCGCGACGGAAGCAATCAGGTTGAGGTTCTGGAACTGGAAGAATACCTGAAAGGGGTTCTTCCGTCTGAAATCAAAGCCGAAAGCTGCCCGATGTCTGCCCAACAGGCGCAGGCTATCGCGGCCAGAACCTACGCGGTCTATGCAGTTGAGCACAATGCGAAAGAACATTTTGATGTAGATGATACGGCTCGGTATCAGGCGTATAATGCCCGGCCGCGGCATCCGCGAAGCGATCAGGCTGTGGAATCGACCAAAGGGAAGATCCTGGTATTCCGCGGGAAAACGATCAATGCAGTCTATACGGACAGTAACGGCGGGCGCTGTGTATCAGCTCAAAAGCGCTGGGGCAGCGCTATTCCGTATTTGATCGACAAGGTGGATCCTTGGGACAACAGCCCGATGGTTCGAGGTCATGGCGTCGGGCTGTCACAGGTAGGGGCGGCAGAGATGGGACGCGCTGGCAAGAGCTACAGTGCGATCCTTTCTTTTTATTATCCCGGTGCTTCGATCAAGACGATGGATGGAAAGGAAGGTGATTCTATGGCAACCACATTGAGAATGGGCAGCAAAGGCGCTGCAGTACGCAGGTTACAAGCACAGTTGGGACTTCCGATCGACGGGATATTCGGGGAAAAAACGCTTTCTGCACTCAAACTCTTTCAGGCAGAACACGGACTGAGTCCGGATGGTATTGCGGGGCCGAAAACCAATACTGTGCTGGACAAGTTCATGCCTAAGAAACCGATGGACTTCAAGCAGTTCGATGCGCGCTGGAGTAAGAAAAGGTATTCGGCCGTGAATGATCCCAAACAGACGATCAAGTCCAGCGGATGCGCGCCGACAGCCATGGCGGACTATATTTATGACCGCTTCGATAAGACGGTTACGCCGCCTGATCTTTGCGATCTGGCTTTGCAATGGAAGTGCAGAACGGCTAACAGCGGTACTGGTTGGGGCTTCTTTGAGCTCTGCGGGAAGCACTGGGGCTTCAAAGTGGAACGCACGAAGGACCTGAATCAGGTCATAGCAGCGCTTGCAAAGGGCAAACGTGTTATTGTGTCGGTCGGAAAGGGCTATTTCACCAATGGCGGCCATATCATGCTGATCTGGATGTGCGATGGAGATTCCTTCCATGTCTGTAATCCGGGCTCTTCCAGTAAGGCAAAGGCTCTCCTGAGTGTATTTAGAAGCCAGGCAAAGCAGTATTTTATCCTTGGGTAGGTGTTTGACGTGCAGGTTAGATACAGGATTGTGCGTCCATTCCAACGTAAGACATTAACTGTAAGACAGAAGGTACTACTGGGAGTAGCGTTTGCAGCAGTCATAGCACTGATGCTTTCCTATGTATTGGCTTTTATGGGGAAGGATCCTTGCGAAACCTTGACTGCTGCAGTCCTGGGCGTGTTCGGGACAGCGTTTGCAAGCTATATGGTCTGTGACACGGCAGATCATAACAGTGCAAACAAGTACGGAATCGAGTTTCAAGAACCTGAAGAAAATGACGAGGGGGATGTGTAAATGGATTGGATGGAATGGGTACTTCTTATTCTCGGCGTGCTGGCTGGTGGTGGTATTACCTTTCTGCTTCTGAAAGGACATATTTCTGCTGATAAAGCTACTGCAAGTATCACTACCATTGTGCAGATGATCCTGGAAGCGGAGCGCAAATGGAAAGAATACAAGGCCGCTGGCCCGCAAAAGAAAGCATGGGTCATGGGGCAATTGCGTGCCTTGGGCGTAAAGTGTAATAATGCTGTCCTGGGTACGCTGATTGATGCGATTGTCTCTTGGCTGAACACGGTTGGTTGGGACACAGAAAAGGTATAACTTCATAACCCAAAGGCCCTCGTTGCAATCTCGGCAGCGAGGGCCTTTTTTTGAATGAAATCGTGCAATTTTGCGATTCAAGTAGAACGGAAACTTTTGACAAATAAGTTGTCCAGTTTTGACAAATATCTTGTCCGACAACAGTGATAAACGGCAGTTCCCTTGTGCATTGTGTTTTTTTTATAAACATACGGGAGGTTTTCTTCATGGCAGCAGCGATCCGACTGGCTTCGCCGGAGGATGCGGCGGCGGTGGTTTCCATCTATGCGCCGTATGTCACCGATACCAGCGTTACCTTTGAATACGATGTGCCCTCGGTGGAGGAATACCGCAGACGCATTGAGGAAATTATGCAGTTTTTTCCCTTCTTCCTACTGGAAGAGGACGGCGTACCTGTGGGATATGCCTATGCGCATTTTTTTCATCCGAGAAAAGCATATCAGTGGGTGTGCGAAACGACGATTTATGTTGAGCGGAATCACCATAAAAAGGGATATGCGTCCATGCTGTATGGAAAGCTGCTGGATGCGCTGAAAAAGCAGGGCTTTTGCGAGGCGATCGCCATCCTCGGCTGCCCGAACGAGCCCAGCGAGGGCTTCCACAAGGCCATGGGCTTTCAGCTCATCGGCACGTTTGACAAGGCGGGCTTTAAGCTGGATCAGTGGCACGATGTGAAGTGGTACGGCCTGGAGCTGCGGAAACATGAGAAAAATCCCGCCGATCCCGTGCCGTACAGCGCGATCCAAGACAAGTAAAAAACGGCAGAAGAGGAAAGCTTTGGACGCATAGCGGGCGCGGCGCGCGCTCATACTATCCCTGCGAACAACGCAAGGAGGTAATTTGAGTATGCAGAACAAAGCAAACGGTCACCAGTGCATCAACTGTCATGTCGATTCCTGCGCCTTTAACGACGGCAAGGACTGCACCTGCACGCTGTCGTCCATCGATGTTCAGCCCTGCTGCAGCTGCGGCAATGGCAAGCCGGAGGACGAAACCAACTGCTCCAGCTATAAGGCGCGATAACACAGAGTCATTCCCCTGACGAATAAAGCCGGTGCGTGCGGAAAACCAATTCCGTGCGCACCGGCTTTGTCGTGCAGAGCGTTCCCCCATGGTTCCTACCCCTTGCGGGGTAGGAACCATGGGGGAACAGGGGGCGCCTTCGGCGCCCCCTGACGCGAGTGGCTTCGCTTTTCTTCTAAAGAAAGAAACTGCGTAGGAAGCCAGCCTCTCTGCCTTTCCGTCCGTCCGCCTGCGCAAAGCCATCTCTTGTTCGGATAAAAGAATCCGGCAGCGCGGGGGCGGGAGCAGGGGGTGCAGGGGGGCCGCAGGCCCCCCGCCCACCGGAGGCCGCGAAGCGGCGGAAGGTCAGCGCACGTCAGACAGCAGTTCGGCCAGGCGCAGACATAGCGCGAGATACGGGCGGGCGATGGATTCCGGCAGCGCATCGGCGCGGGCGGCGATCTGGCGGACAATGGCGTCCGGCGGACAGGTGCGCAGCGCCGTGTCACGCGGCAGGGAGCGCATTTTGCGGAAGGGATCGACGCAGGGCTTGCCCTCGGCTTCCAGCTCGCGGCAGACGGCGAGCACGCGGTCCGGGTGAGACTTGAGCAGCGCGCGATACTTGTTCTGTAGGCGAAGCGCGAGGGAGCGGTCGCCGCCGGAGAGCGCCGTCACGCACGCGCGCACCGAAACGCCGCTGCCCTGCGCGGTGAGCACCTGCCGCAGCAGCTCGTCAATCTCATCGGAAGAAAAGGGGATAAAGGGCAGCGCGCGGGCGGTCGATACGTCGCCGGGCACATCTCCCGCCTTGACGGCGGCATAGTAATAGTTGCGGATGCTGTTGGATTTGCGGCCGGTTCGCGCAGCCATGCGCTCGAATGCGGCGCGCAGGGGCTGGCCGGACGAATTGCAGGCGCGCACCTCCTGCCAGAGCTGCGCGGTTTCCTCCGGATTCCAGCCGCTGCGGGACGGAAGCGGCATCACCTGACTCATCGGAAAACCTCCTTTTTCAAAAGAGCGTGAATGGATTTCGTATTCGGTAAAGAGTATGCGCATAAGACGAAAAGAATATGCGTGTTGAGTGGGCGAAAATCCATCTTTTCACACCGCAAATGATATGATAAAATAAACAAAAAGAAGAAAATGCAAAAAAACGGAGGAAAAACGCGATGCAGATGCCCGCGCTGCTTCAGGCAGAGATCGAAAAGATGCTGGAGGGAATGCCGGCGCAGGCCGTGCGCGCCGCGGCGCAGAGCCTTTCCCGGCGCTACCGGCAGGGCGAGAAGAATCCGGACGGCGCCAATCTTCTGCGGTCGGAGACGGAAATCGCGGCCTATGCGGCCTTCCGGATGCCGGCGACCTATGCCGCGCTGGTGACGGCGCTGCGCATGGCGGAGGAATCCGGCTGCGGCGAAATGCGCACCCTGACCGACGTGGGCGCGGGCAGCGGCAGCGCCTATTGGGCGGTGCGGGAGGTGTTCGGCGAGCCGGAACGCGCCGTGCTGGTGGAGCGCGAAAAAGGCATGATGGCGCTGGGGCAGAGTTTGGGCGCGCAGGGGGAAGGCGTCCTCTGGCAGCGCGGCGATATGCTGACGGCGGAGCTGCCGAAGGCGGAGCTGGTGACGGCGTCGTTCTGTCTGGGTGAGCTTGCGCCGCAGGACGCGGAATGCATGGCGGCACGGCTGTGGGACGCGGCGGAAAGAATGCTGCTGATCGTGGAGCCGGGCACGCCCGCGGGGCACGCGCGCATCCGCCGCTGCATCGAGATTCTGCGGGAAAGGGGGGCGCATATGGCCGCGCCCTGCCCCGGCATGGGGGACTGTCCGCTGGGGGCGGACGATTGGTGCCATTACGCCGTGCGCGTCGAGCGCTCGCGGCTGCATCGGTTTCTCAAAGAGGGAGAGCTTCCCTATGAAGATGAAAAATTCTCCTTCCTGGCGGTGACGCGGGAGGCGGTGCATCCGGCGGGAGCGCGGGTGCGCCGCCGTCCGCAGGTGCGCAGCGGGTACGTCGAGCTGCCGCTGTGCCGCGGGGACCGAATCGAAACCGTCAAGGTCACGCGCAAGAGCGGAAATTTCAAGGCAGCGCGCAAGGCGGAGGTCGGGCAGCGCTGGGAGGAGGAGCAGGAATGACGGCGGAAAAGAAACTCTGGCTGATCGAAGGCATCCCCGGCTCGGGCAAGAGCACGGCGGCGCGGAAGCTGGGGCAGACCCTGCACGCACAAGCCTACAACGAGGCAGAGCTGCATCCCTGCGACCTGGCCTGGCACGCGGTGCTCTCGCGCGTAGAGCTGGACGCCTTTATCGCCCGGCATCCCGATAAAGAACGGGCGATATGTGAAAACAGCGCGGTCTGCGGCGAGCAGATGCTCCTCGCCTACGCGCAGCTGAGGCTGGACGGCGAGGAGTTTGCGCGCATGGAGGCACGCGAGGCCTTTAACGGGCGGTATGCGCCGGAAGAGCTGATGGAGGCGCGCTGGCGCGGCTTTGCACAGCACATGACGGGACGGCACCTCTTTGAGTGCGCGTTTATGCAGAATCCGGTGGGGGAGCTGATGCTGTCTGACGACCTGCCGGAGGAAGAAATTCGGAAAATGCAGCTGCGCTTGGCGGGATGCCTTGCCGGGTGCGATGTGAAGCTGGGGTATCTCCGCGTTCCGTCGGTGCGGGCGACGCTGGAAAGCGCGCGGGCGGAGCGCGTGGACGACAAGGACAATCCGGTCTGGGCCGAAGGCGTGAGCCAAATCATTGCCCAAAGCCCCTACGGCAGGGCGCACGGACTATCCGGCTGGGAGGGCATGGTGCGGTTTTACGAGACGCGGCAGGCGCTGGAATTGCGGCTGGTGCGGGCGATGCCCTTCCCGACGGTCATCGCGGACACATCAGATCACGAGCGCGCGCAGCGGGAGCTTGCGGCGTTCTTCGGGGAGGCATGACGGATGGCGGCGGGGAGAATGTATAGAATCGAAGAGGGACGGATCCTGCTCGGCGTCTGCGGCGGCGTGGCGGAATACTTCGCGATGGATCCCAAGGTCGTGCGGGTGATCTGGGCGGCGCTGGCGCTCTTCGGCCCCGCGGCGCTGGCCTACCTGATTGCGGCGCTGGTTCTGCCGGAGAAGGGCAAAGTGTGAAAGAGCAAAAGGAGAGCATCCGATGAAGGCGAAGTCGGCGCTGCAATCGCTGCGGCAGGGAATCGTGATCTGCGACGCAAAGGGCTGCGTGGTGTATGTCAATACGGCGTATGCGGAATTTACAGGCATCCGTCCGGAGAAAATCCGCGGCAAAAGAATACGGGACGTGCGCGTGGGGTCGCTGGTGCCCAAGGTGCTGTGCACGGGCGAAGCGATCGAGGGCGTGTATGAATCCGACGGGGAGCGGAGCTATTTCGCCAGCGTCTACCCGATCTACGAAGCGGGGGAGAAAAAGGGCACGGTGTCCATCGTGACGACGCTGGAGCAGAGCCGGGCACGCAGACGCCCCGGCGGCGGGACGCTCAAGGAGCGCGTGCGCGAGTTCGAGCGGCAGGAGATCCGGCGGACGCTGCTGCTCTACGACGACAATCTGGAGGGCAAAAAGCAGGCCGCAGAAGCGCTGGGCATTTCGCTGTCCACGCTGTACAGCAAGATGGAGAGCAAATAAAAGGGCGAAAAAAAGCGAATGCAGCGGGGCTGAAAGAAGGGATGCTTCACGGACAGAGAACGAAAGACGGAATTTTCACGTTATGCCGTGGACGTGTCCGATCCGCATGACCGGTTAGAGCGCCGAAATACCTTTTTCAGAATATCTCGGCGCTCTAACCGGCTCATTTTCGGGTTCCGCTTCGCCCTGCCTCACGGCGTGCCGATGTTCCGTTTGGATGACAGAGCGGAGATTTAGAATATATAGTAAAAAAGGACGGCAGCGCGGGGAAGGGAATCCCTGCGGCTGCCGTTTGAGTGTAGGGGAGGAAAATGAAATTCTAAAAGGAAAGGCGAAGGCTCAGTCTTGCTCTGCCAGAGGGAAAATGACGGCGGCGGGGCAGGCTTTGCCGGTGTGCAGCGTCTGGCGGGCGATTTTGCTCTCGGTTTGCAGCGACCACACGCCGGGGGTGTTGGTGTGGACGGAATACTGCGGGAAATCCGAAGAGCTGACGTCCAGCCGGATGCGCGAGCCGGCAGCAAAGCGCCAGGCGATGTCCCAAAGGTCAATGCGGACCTCGACGGTTTCGCCGAGGGTGTAAGTGCGGCGCACAGGGGAATCCATGCGGTAGGCCAGGGTCGTGATGCCGCTGCGGACGTTGACGGACGTGCCGTCGGGCTTGATCTCCATCACCTTGGCGGTGAAGGCGGTGTCCTGCGCGTCGGAGGAGACGAAGAGCCGGGCGCGGATCACGCCGTCGCAGGTGAAGTCCGCGTCAAGCGGCGCGGAGACGAAGCTGATCACGTCGCTGCGCCAGTTCGAGCCGGGCTGCACAAGACTGCCGTTTTCCTGCAAATCGTGCAGGAGGGATTCCGCACCGTGGGAAGGCACGGGATTTTCCGGATCGTAAAGATAGGAAACCTTGCTGTCCGTTTCCGGCGGAATATCGCCCAGCGTGCGGCTGTCCGCGTCAGCGTAGAACACGCGGCTTTTTCCGCTTTCAGCGCGGGAGGAACGGGTGATCCAGCGGTCTGCGCCGATGACATATTCCTGCACCCCGCCCTTTGGCGTCTCGCCGCGCATCAGGACGGCGCGGAACCAGTCCACGATGCCGACCACATCCCGCTCCAATGCGTGTTCCGACTTTTCCTGCGGGATCACCGCGCGGTAGATGTGGTTCCACGGGCCGATTTGCAGCAGGCTCTTGCGGCGAATTTCCTCCGGCAGCGCGTCGTAGGTTTTGAGCGCGCTGCCCAGGTGATGATCGTACCAGCCCTCCCGGATGAACAGCGGGATCTTCACCTGAGCGGGGATGTTGTGCAGCATCCCCCAGAAGCCCTGCTGCCAATAAGGATCGTTTGCATCGGTGTGGGTGATCCAGTCGCGGTACCAGGGAAGGCGCACGCCCCAGAGCGCTTCATCCACCTCGACCTGCGGGCGGTAGCGATAGGATTCCATCGTGTCCGCATCCACGGGCTTGCCTGCGTTTTCCTTCGCCCAATGCGTCAGCACATCCTGGCGGAACAGGCCGTCCATGTAGGCGGAGGTAAAGCGCGCCGTGCCGTAAACGCCGAGCACCATCGTTTTGACCTTCTCCGGCACCGCGTCCGCCATGCACCAGCCCGTCAGCGCCAGGTACGAATCGCCCCAGTAGCCGATGTTTTTGACCCACGGCTGCGCGCTGAGCCAATCCAGTGTGGCCAACCCGTCCGCGCGCTCGTTGACGTTCGGCTCCCAAACGCCTTCCGAGCCGCCCGTGCCGCGGCACCATTGCAGCACGAACCCGAAGCCGCGGCAGGCGTATTCCTTCATCACCAGCTCCCGCTCTTCGCGGGAGGAAGGATAGCAGCTGCGCATCAGGATCACCGGGAACGCCTCGTCCGCAAGCCCCTCCGGCAGGCAGATCTCGGTCAGCAGCCTTGCGCCGTCCGGCATGGGCAGCATTTCTTCGCGGATTTCACCCGCGTGGCAGATCGGCTTGCCCGTTTTTTCGTATTGGCGGCGCACTTTTTCCTGTAAATCCATTTGTTCCATGGATGTTAAGCCTCCTTCTTTTTAGTTTAGAGGGATCAATGAATACGCTGATTATACCGCTGTCGCTCGCGCGCGACGCAAACAGACGAACGATTTCCGATTTTTCGGAAATCAATCCTCCTTGTCAAAGTGCAGGCACTCGGTCATGAAGCGGGAAAACGGCGCGGGATAGGGCAGGATGCGCTCGTCGCTTAGGTAGAGCACGCGCGTGCACAGGCGGCGCAGCAGATAGACGTCGTGGGAGACGACGATCAGCGTGCCGTTGTAGGCGGAAAGGGTTTCTTCCAGCTGTTCGCGGGTGTGCAGGTCGAGGTGGTTGGTGGGCTCGTCCAGGATCAGGAAATCCTCGCGGCGCAGCATCGGCACGGCGAGCTTGACCTTCATCTTTTCCCCGAAGGACAGGCTGGAAACGCGCTGGTTCATGTGCCGCGCGGAAAGCCCCAGGTTGTTGAGCATCGTGCGCGCCTCGCCGCCGACCGCGCCCAGCTCCTGCTGAAGGAATTGCAGCACCGAAAGCGGACAGCCCTCGAACGCGGCAAAGTCCTGCTCCAGCAGGTGCGGGTGTGCGGTGGGGGAGAGCCACAAATCCCCCTCGTAGGGCTCCTGCCCCAGCAGCATCCGGATCAGCGTGGTCTTGCCCGTGCCGTTGCCGCCGTAGAGCGCGGCGCGGTCGCCGCGGCAGAGCGTGAAGCTTGCGTTTTCAAACAGCAAGCGGCTGCCGAAGCGCTTGGCCAGGTCTTTGGCTTCCAGCACGCGCTTGCCGTGGGGCGCTTCACCCTCCAGGCGGAAGTAGACGTTCTTTTCCGCTTCCGGCTCCGGCTCACCGTCCTCGATCATGCGCTGCAAGCGCTTGACGTCGTTTTTGACCTTTTTGTCCATCTTCTTGGCGCGGGCGCGGGCGGCCTCTTTTTTGCCCATCTTCAAGCCGTCGGAGGTCTTTTCCGTGGACTTGCGGTGGGCGACCTCGGCGCGGCGGCGCATGGCGGCGATGTCCTCTTCCAGCGCCTTGCGGCGCTTCTGGCTCTCCGTCCAGCGGTGCACGCGGGACTCAAAATCCTGCGCCTTCTGCTCGCGGTAGTCGCTGTAACCGCCCCAGTATTCGGTGAGTTTTCCCTCTTCCAATTCGAGAATGCGATCCACGGTCTCATCGAGAAAATAGCGGTCGTGGGAGACGATGAGCACCGCGCAGTCGAGGTCGCGCAGGCGCTGGATCAGGTGGCGCACGGAATCGAGATCGAGGTGGTTGGTCGGCTCGTCGAGCAGCAGCAGCGACGGGCTGCCGGAGAGCGCTTCGGAAATCGCCGCGCGGGTGCGCTCCCCGCCGGAGAGCGTTTCCGCGCCGCCCAGGTGCGCCTCCTGATGCAGCAAGCGCACGGCGGCGCGGTTTTCGATGCGCAGCGCGCCGGAATCGGGCGCGACCTCGCCCGCGATGAGCCGCAGCAGCGTGGATTTGCCCGCGCCGTTCGGCCCGACGAGCCCCACGCGCTCGCCGCGCTCCAGGGTAAAGGATAGATCGTGAAACAACTGCGTCTCCCCGAAGGACAGGGAGAGCTGATCGGCAATGAGCAGGGACATAGACAGCATCCGCCTCCTTGTGCGTCATAAAAAAAGTCCCCGCACAAGGCGGAGACGGAAGTTTATGCTCTGCAAAAAGGATGCGCACAATAAAAAAAACGCACAAAAAGAAAATCCAACGGCAGAGACAGCATCTTCCGCATACTCCTTCTTGTGCGCACAAATGAAACCCGTGCAAAAACAGGGTTTTTCGTGAAGGTGACAAGAAACGAGTATCCGTCAGAGCTTTATCATGCCTTGTTTTTTTCCTCCTTGCGGTATTCTCACCAAGAGGATAGCGCAGGGGGGATTATTTGTCAAGCGCCTTTTGCCAGCGGGACAGCAGCGGGTGTAGGAGTACAATACATCTTGGACAGTCGAAGAAAAAAAGGATGAGAGATAGAGTCTCATGTGCTAAAGTTGAGTTACCACACAACAACTTGGCGA
>ERZ827423.362-NODE-362-length-60705-cov-3.916636_pt1 | contig 60705 bp, 52 predicted proteins | sample MGYA00519775_ERZ827423 | MGnify/ENA primary metagenome ERZ827423 (study PRJEB31778, sample SAMEA3449296) | human gut metagenome | biome: human gut; feature: human-associated habitat; material: faeces | place: United Kingdom | collected 2010/2012 ... | reverse complement strand
TGTTTAGCAATGATTACTGGATTTTTAATCCTGAAATAGATCCAGTCATAAATATGCTACCAGAAACATTTTTCATGCATATGGGTGTAGCAATTTTAGCAATTATGTTGATTTTTCTTATTGTTTCGGCAAAAAGAGGCTTCTTGATTACTCTTTTGGAGGTTCTTGTTTTTGCGATTGCCGTTATTTCAGCCGCAAATTTGTGCAAGCCCGCGGCGAATAGTATTTATGACACTTTTATAGGCCCTAATATCACCGAAAAAGTATCTGCATCTCTTTCGGAAAACTCTGATATTATGTCATCTGCCGGCAAAGCATCTGCTGTGGTAGATAATTTACCGAAGATTATAAAGGATTATATCTTACGAACAGATCCTGATGAAAACAACATTACGAGCGAAATATTGAACGGGGATTTTTCCGGCACCGACGCTGCTGAAAAATTGAGCAGTGATATTGCAAAACCGATAGCGGTAACGGTACTGTCGCCTGTTATTTTTCTGCTTTTGAGCATTGTTTTGTCTTTGCTTTTAAGTGTAGTGGCAAAATGGCTCAATAAAATATGCAAGTTGCCCCTTATAGGGACTGCAAATACTGTTTTAGGAGGTGTTTTCGGAATACTTAAAGGGCTTATCGCGGTATATTTTATCGGTATTATTCTGTTGCTTTTATCCGCGAACAGCAAGCAAAATACTTCTTTTTATGAAGCTGTAAATAATTCTGCTATTATTACAATTATACAGAACCACAGTATTGTACCCATCGGGTGAGATACTACATAATTAAGTATTAAAATAACAATTTAAGGGGTAAACTTATGAAAGAAAATTTAAAAAGACTGTTTACAGGCTGTCTTACCGTTCCAAATCTTTTGTCACTTATCAGAATAATATTAATTCCCGTATTCGGGGTGTTATTTTATCATGACCATGTATTGGCAGCGGTAATAGTTTTGGCAGTGTCAGGACTTACAGATTTGTTCGACGGTAAGATTGCCCGTCGCTTTAATCAGGTCAGTGAGCTTGGAAAAATACTTGATCCCATAGCAGATAAGCTGACACAGATGACCATAGCTGTTGTGCTTTTCCTTGAGTTTAACAAATCAACCAATCCTACTATGAAATGGTTTAAATGGGTATTTCTTTTCTTTATTGCAAAAGAATTGCTTATGGTGCTTGTCGGTGCAATTATGATAGGCATCGGTCTTCGCCCGAGTGCAGCGGTAATGTGGGGCAAGGTTGCGACAACGGCATTTTATGGTGTTATGATTCTTGTTATTGCATTCGGACCGGAAGTCGGAGCTCTCAGAGCGTATTTTACGCTTCCTGATCCTGTTATGATAGCTCTTGTAATAATTGCCGCTCTTTTGACATTTGCCGCTCTTCTCAGTTATGTACCTAATACCATGCAGCAATTTAAAGAGAAAAAATTAAAAAAGCAAACTAAGAAAGAGGATTAACAATCAGATGAACAAAAATATGCTGTGCAGCAGATGCCATAAAAATCCTGCTGTATTTTTCATCTCAAAAATAGACGGCGACAAAACCACCAATGAGGGCCTTTGTATAAAATGTGCTATGGAGCTGAACATCGGTCCCGTAAAGCAAATAATGGATCAAATGGGTATCTCGGAAGATGAGATGAACGACGTTGCCGAGCAGATGAATCAGATGATGGAAAATCCGGACGGTATTGAAGGGTTTCAACCCGGCGGTGCTTTGCCGTTATCATTTTTACAAGGAATGTTTCCGGAGAAAAGCGATGATACCGAAGACGGTTCCGACGGCTCGGAGCCGGAAGATACATCAAACGATGTGGATAATACAAAAGGCAAAAAGAGGAAAGGTACAAAAAACAAGAAAAGAAAGTATTTAAATCTTTATTGTACCGATCTTACGGAACGCGCAAGAGAGGGTAAGCTTGATAGAATTATCGGCAGAGATAAGGAAATTTACAGAACGATTCAAATACTGTGCCGCAGAACAAAGAACAACCCTTGTCTTATAGGTGAACCCGGTGTCGGCAAGACTGCCATTGCCGAAGGGCTCGCTCTTAAAATTGCAGCAGGCGATGTTCCTGCAAAAATAGCCGACAAGGAAATTCATTTGTTAGACCTTACCGCGTTAGTTGCCGGAACACAATTCCGCGGTCAGTTTGAGAGCCGTATTAAAGGACTTATAGAGGAGGTTAAAAACGAGGGTAATATTATCCTCTTTATCGATGAGGTTCACAATCTTGTCGGAACAGGCGACAGCGAAGGAACAATGAATGCTGCTAATATTTTAAAGCCTGCTCTTTCACGTGGCGAAATACAGGTCATCGGTGCAACGACCTTTAATGAGTACCGTAACAATATCGAAAAAGATGCAGCGTTGGAACGCCGTTTTCAGCCTGTTAAGGTAGAAGAACCGTCAATCAACGATACGTATGATATGCTCCTTGGAATTAAGAAGTATTACGAGGATTATCATAAGGTGAAAATCTCTGATGATTTGGTTTATCGAGCCGTTACTTTGTCCGAAAGATATATTACCGACAGATTTTTGCCGGATAAAGCCATAGATTTGCTTGACGAAGCTTGCACTTGTGCGAACCTTAGAAACAAGGCTATAAGTGACTATGAGTTATTCCTTAAAAAGCGTGATGAATTAAAGAGCGAAGAGGAAGAGCTTACGTCTAAGGCAGAAACAACCACAGAGGATGCCGAACGCGATAAGGTGTATAAGGACTTGGCAACGGTTAAAACCGAATTACTGTCGTATGACGGAAAAGAAGACGAATTAAAAGAAAAAGCCTCTCACAACGATGTAAAAGAAGAAGACTTGGCAAAGGTTATAAATCTTTGGACAGGTATTCCCGTTACCAAAGTTATGGAGGGCGACATAAAGCGCCTTGCCGGGCTTGAGGATAGACTTAAAGCACATCTCATCGGTCAGGATGAGGCAGTGGACCTTGTTGTTGCGGCTATTAAGCGCAACAGGGTGCAATTATCCGTCCAGAGAAGACCCGCTTCGTTTGTTTTTGTCGGTCCTACCGGTGTCGGAAAGACCGAACTTGTTAAGCTGCTCTCGAAAGAACTTTTTGACACGCCTGAAACTCTTATCAGGCTTGATATGTCAGAGTTTATGGAAAAGCATTCCGTATCAAGACTTATCGGATCTCCTCCGGGATATGTGGGATACGACGAGGCAGGTCAGTTAACCGAAAAGGTCAGAAGAAAGCCGTATTCCATTATTCTGTTTGATGAGATTGAAAAAGCTCATCCTGATGTTATGAATATACTTTTGCAAATCCTTGACGAAGGAAAGACAAATGACGCTCACGGAAGAACCGTCAGCTTTGCAAATACCGTTATTATTATGACCTCCAATGCCGGCAGTGAAAGAAGAGAAAGTGCACTCGGCTTTGCTAAAGCTCCGTCCGATATTAAAAAAGAAAATGCCATTAAGGGGCTTAGAGAATTTTTAAGGCCGGAATTTATTGGCAGAGTTGACGAAATAGTTGTATTTAATGAGTTGACTGAGGATAACTATAAAGATATTGCGAAGCTGATGCTTTCGGAGCTTTCCGACTCTCTAAAGGAAAAAAGTATATCGTTCGGGTACAGCGACGATGTTCCGGCTCTTTTGGTTTCAAAAATGGATGGTACCGTAAGAGGTGCTAGAGATCTCAGAAATGTTATTCGACGTAATGTTGAGGATAAAATATCTAATTATTTAGTTGACAATTATGATAAACCGTTGAAGGCTATTAACTTGTCTGCAGACGGCGATGAGGTTATCCTCGAAACAAAATAATAAAAAATAAGTGGCAGGTGGCAGCCTGCCGCTTATTTAAACGGATGTGGTAAAATGAAACTTATGATAGCCTCCGACATACACGGCTCGGCGATGTATTGCAAAAATTTAATTGAAGCGTTTGACCGCGAAAAGGCTGACCGTCTTCTTTTGCTCGGCGATATTTTATATCACGGACCGAGAAACGATTTGCCGGAAGAGTATGCACCGAAAAAGGTGATTTCTATGCTTAACGATGTGAGAGACAGGCTTTTTTGTGTGCGCGGCAACTGCGATACCGAAGTAGACCAAATGGTTCTTAACTTCCCGATACTTGCCGATTACTGTATAATGCCGGTAGGCGATAGGCTTATTTATGCAACTCACGGTCATAATTTTAATTTGAATAACCTTCCGCCGCTTTGCAGTGGTGATATTTTGCTCCACGGACACACTCATATTCCCGCATGGGAAGAATTCGGAGAAAATAATCTTTATTTAAATCCCGGTTCGGTTTCAATTCCGAAAGAAAACAGTGCTCACGGATATATGCTTCTTGAAAATGAAGAGTTTATTTGGAAAACACTTGACGGAGAAGAATACCACAGTTTAAAAATATAAATAATTTAGATGATTACTTAAAATCCGCAGAGCCTTGGCTCTGCGGATTCCTTTTTATACTATTGTGCCTTTATCAATATTAAACTTAAAGGTGTGTTCAATACCATCCTGTGTGTATACGAATTTCATTATTCGTTTGTTCTCATTTAAAAACTCGGCGCTTTTAACATCGATTTTGCTCTTTTTAAATGTGTCGAGAAGTACTGACATTTGCTCATCGCTATATTTCCCGACATTATCAGATGTAAATAAAACGCTGCCGAAAACCTTGTTTACAGTTGCTATTATCTTGCGCTGCTCAAACGTGCAATGGATGTTTTCATCTCTCAAGAGGAAAACGTCCGGGTCGTTGAGAAATGCTCTGCCGTCAAGCTGTCGGCGGAATATGGAATTGCCGAGGGTGTGGTACGTTGAGATGAATTCTCTGTTAGAAAAGAACGGAACTTTCCATCTAAGCCCCATATCCGCACCGATACGGCAATAATCTACTTTGCCGAATGCCGGCATCAATGGAACGCCGCAACCGAGTATCATTTTTTCGCCGACACATTCGCGCAGAAAATCCATAGCCTCACACATAAGCTGGCCGCGGCTTTTGCCGTGATTCGGTATTATTGCGGCAGCATATAAAAAGTCAAGCTTAACTAAATCAAACCCCCAATCATTCAGAATGACATCGAAAAAGTGTTTGATATAGTTTTTAACCTCCGGAACTTCAATGTCCAGGGCGTAAAAGCCTCCCCAGTTAATTCCGCAAGTTACCGGATGACCGTTTTTTTTGCGAATGAGCCAATCGTGGTGCTGCGTAGCGGTTTTGGAAGTGAACTCTGCGCCGAAAGGAGCCAGCCAAAGGCCTGCAAGCATTCCTTTTGAATGAATCTTGTCGGCAACAGATTTCATACCGTTAGGGAATTTCTTATTGTCTATAGTGAGCCAATCACCGGTTGCCGATTGATATCCGTCGTCTATCTGAAATATATCGATATCGGATTTCACCTTGGATAACGCCTCGAGGTCGTCAGATACTATTTTTTCATTAATTTTGCTGTAATAGTTATACCATGTGGTATATCCGTTTTTTGGGGTCACAGAAGGCTTGGGTATATTAAGCTCGTCAAACCAATTATCGAAAACGGAATCCTCGTCGCCCACATATTCTGCGAAATTTAAAACTTCATATTCACCGTCAACAATTACTCCTTCAAGGTCTTTTTGTACTGTTATCATATTGCTGTTGAAATCGGCGGTAAATATTGTATATCCGGTTCTCTCAGTCAATGAGGCGAAAAGATCGTATTCTTCACCGTTCCTTACATACATATAAGAAAAGCCCTGAAAGACGCCGCGACGACTTACATTGTCATCGAATGTATAAGCTCCCGCCGCTCCGAGGAGGGTGCGCCTGTAAGCAAAGCTTATAGGTCCGAATGTGTGTGACTGTCTCTCATCTTTAAACATTTCACGACATTCAGTCCAAGACTGATACCCATTGACAAAAACTCTGCTGTCAGCTTTGAAGTTGTATGGAATGCTTGCTGTCAGATTTAAAATTTCCAATGGGACAAAAGCTGCCATTTTAAGTGAAATATGGCTTTTGGTTGCTTTATAAGTAATTTTGAAATGTTCGGTTTCAAAAAGATTGGTGGAAAAAACAGCTTTTCCTACCTTATATTCCAAATTGAGCTTGAATTTTTCCATGGGTTCCTCCTTTGTGTTCCGTGAGAATTTTAATAGTCTCGCTCGGTTTATGCTAAACCTTTTTTATTATAGCATAACAAAAAATAATATTCATCATTTTTTTAATTTGTTTGACGAGGAAAAGTCCTTGTGTTAAAATCAATAAAAAGCTATCGGAGATGAGCAACATTGGATATTCACGAAAAATACGAGTATTGGCTGACGTTTGATGACAATACCAAAAATGAACTGGAATCAATAACGGATAAAAAAGAGATTGAGGATAGATTCTATAAGGATTTGGAATTTGGTACCGGTGGCTTGAGAGGCATTATGGGAGCAGGTGCCAACAGAATGAACAAGTATACTGTCGGCAAAGCTACAAAAGGTCTTTGTGAGTATTTAAAAAATGAGTTTGCAGGAGAAAAAAGCGTTGTTATTGCTTATGATTCACGCAATAATTCGAAGGCTTTTGCGGAATGCGCCGCAGAGGTTCTGTGCTATAACGGGATTAAGACCTTTCTTTTTGAGGAGATTATGCCCACTCCCGTACTTTCTTTTTCAGTAAGATACTTAAATTGTAATGCCGGAATAGTTATTACCGCAAGTCATAATCCGAAAGAATACAACGGTTATAAAGTGTATGATAAATACGGTTGTCAGCTTGTTCCGCAATATGCCGATAAGGTTATATCGTATATCAACAATGTTAAAGATATAAAGTCCGTAAAGCATATGAATTTAAATATGGCACTGTCAAACGGTTATTTGACCTATATAGGAGATGAAGTGCTTAACAGCTATATTTCGGAAGTTGAAAAAATGGCTGTTTACAAAGATGCGTCCGACTTAAAGATAGTTTATACCCCTTTGCACGGAACAGGCAATATTCCCGTCAGGAAAGTATTGTCCGATATGTCGTTTGACGTCTCTGTTGTCAAGGAGCAGGCTGTTGCCGACGGTAATTTCACAACAGTCAGATCACCGAACCCGGAAGAGAAGGATGCGCTTAATATGGCACTTGAACAGGCCAAAAGAGCAAATGCCGATTTGGTTATAGGAACCGACCCGGATTGTGATCGAGTTGGTGTAGGTGTTTTACATAACGGGGAATATACTTTGCTTACCGGCAATCAAACCGGAGCATTGCTTGTGGATTTTTATCTCAAATTTAAGAAACAAAGCTTAAATCCGAAGTCAACACTTGTTAAAACGATTGTTACAAATGATTTAGGTGCGGAAATTGCACGGAAAAACGGCTTGAATGTTGTTGAGACTTTGACCGGATTTAAATATATCGGTGATCAGATTACCAAGTATGAAAAAACAGGCGAGAACGAGTTCTTGATAGGGTATGAAGAGAGCTATGGCTACCTCGTCGGAACATATGCGCGAGACAAAGATGCGGTTATCGCTTCAATGCTGATATGCGAGATGGCGGCATATTATAAGAAAAATAAAATGACGTTGGTAGACGCTTTAAATGTTCTTTATTCGGAATACGGGTTTTATCTTGATGCGCTTGATTCTTTTGTTCTAAAAGGGAAAGACGGTGCCTCGCGTATAAAGAATATTATGTCTTATTTCAGGGCTAATAAAGCAACCGTTTTTCCAAACATTACAGATGTTAAGGACTATAGCACGGGCATCGGCGATTTACCGAAATCAAATGTTTTAAAGTTTTTCCTTAAAGGCGGTTCTTGGATTGCCGTCAGACCATCGGGAACCGAGCCGAAATTAAAAATGTATTATTCCGTAAGGGGTATTGACTCTTCAACGTGCGAGCGTTCGCTTCAGAATATCCGAACAATTATAAACGGAATAATGGGTATGGATATTGAAACATATATAAAAAAAATAATAAGACCTAAAATTCAGGGCGACGGCGGTGAGGTTGAATTTGAGTCATTGTCTGATGACGGGACTTTAACTTTGATTTTCAGAGGAGAATGTTCTAAATGCCTTATCTTGAACAGATGCGTTGACTGGATAGCGGAGGAAGTGCTGAAAAATACAAGTAAGCTTGTAAAAATAAAGGCAGTTCGTAAAAAACCGTATTTTTGGGATAACTGAGAGGAGTAATTATGGCACATATTAAAGTCGTCAGGCGCAGTATGCGTCCCGAAGAATGGAATGATCTCAGATTCGGTTGGCTCAAAAGATATATTATAAATGACAAAATACCGATAGATAATATAGTTATTAAAGATGCCCGTCAGGTTACGGAAAACAACTATGAGTTTTATTCCGACGAATTCAGACCGCTGAAAAAAGGAGACTTGTATTTTACTCCGGACGGCACAGCATTTATAAAAGCAGAAACGGAAGTGCCCGACAGTTTAAAAAACAAAGAACTTTGGCTTTACCTCAAAACGGCTGCCGAAATTATCGTCAAGGCTAACGGTAAGTTCGTTGGAGGTATAGACCCAAACCGAGACAGAGTGCTTCTTACACCGTATATTGGTACTCCGGATAAAATTAAATTTGAAATGCAGGGATACAACCGATCCAAACCCGACGATGAAAGAAATCCGGAGTCGTTAGCGGTTCGCGGCTGCAGGCAGATTTTTAACGGCGCGTACCTCGTAACGATTGACCGTGATGTACAAAGCCTTGTATACGATATTGAAACACTTTTGGACATAGCAAAATCGGAATTGTTCAACGAGGACTATCGAAAATTTGTAAATACCGAGCTGAACAATGCGCTTAATCTGATTGATTTTGACACGGACAGCAGACCTACAGGGATAAAAGAAGCAAAAAAATATGTCAATGATGTCATTTTTGCAAATAGAGACTATAAGGGTAGCGGCGATGTTGCACTTGTAGCACATTCACATCTTGATATAGCGTATTATTGGCGCAGAATTCATGCTGTTCAAAAGAATTTGCGCACTGTTTTGATACAGCTTCGCCTTATGGACAGATACCCCGAATTTAAATATACGCATACTCAGGCATATACTTATGAATCCTTAAAGCAGTATTATCCCGAAGTCTTTGAAGAACTCAAAAAAAGAGTTAAAGAAGGAAGATTTGAACCTGTAGGAGCTATGTATATCGAGCCTGATTGTAATATTCCGTCAGCCGAGAGCTTAATAAGGCAGTGCTTTTACGGGCAATTGTTTTTCAGGGAGAATTTCGGAAAAACCATAAACAATTGCTGGCTGCCTGATGTTTTCGGTAACAGTTGGATACTTCCTCAAATACTGAAAAAATGCGGAGTGGATTATTTTGTCTCTAATAAAATGTCCACTTGGAACGATACTAACCGTTTTCCCCACAATAATTTTATATGGAAAGGAATAGACGGCAGCGAAGTATATGCATGCGTTCCGCCCACACATTTTATTACTTGGAATATGCCGAGCCAAATACAGGAAAATTGGGAGGCGTATCAGGATAAAAATTCAGGCGGACAAACAATGTCTATGTTTGGCTACGGCGACGGCGGAAGCGGTGTTACCGAAGAAATGCTTGAGGTTATGAGGCGTTTTGATAAAATTTCCGTTATGCCTAAAACGAAGCATATGGGTGGAGCCGAATTTTTGGAAAAAAATCTTAAAGGCAATACTTCACTCGCTAAGTGGGACGGTGAACTGTACCTTGAAATGCACAGGGGGACATTCACAACAAAGGCGAACTTAAAAAAATTAAACAGAAGGCTTGAGTATAAAATACGCGAGGCGGAAATCATTTCTACGTTACGTGCAATGTCGGGCTTTGATTATCCCGGAGAAAAACTCAAGGAATGCTATAAAAAGCTTCTTATTAATCAATTTCACGATATTTTACCCGGCAGCCATATAAACCCTGTTTATAATGACGCCTTGGCAGATTATGTATACGTTGATAAAACTCTGAGCGGAATTATCGGCTACGGCGAAGCTTATTTTAATTCGCTTAACTTTAAGCGTAAAGAATTGACTTTCTTTGAAGATGAGGACGGAAGCGAGACGAGATTCGGTAAAAAGGGCTTTTGGACCGTACCCAATATAGCTCCTCTTGACTGTACAGTTATTGAAAAGCCTGACGAAGAATTCAGCGACGAATGGTGTATTGTTAACGGTAATTCGGCAGAAACACCGTTTTATAAAATCAAATTTGCTTCTGACGGTTCTATCACCGGGATGTATGATAAGAGACTTGACAGGGAATGGGTAAACGGAGCATTTAATCGCCTTGAAATATATGAGGATAATCCGGGTGTATATGATGCATGGGATATTTTACCGAATTATACCGATAAAAAAATTCCGCTAAAGGTAGTTTCACCGCTGAAGCTTACGGAAAAAAGCGGAGAGGCTTATTCCTTTAGAGTAACACTCGGCACCGAAAACAGCAAATGGGAGAGAATAATCAGGATATTCAGACGTTCTCCAAAAATCGAAGTCGAAAACAATGTTGATTGGCACGAAAGGCATAAGCTCGCTAAGGTACTGTTTTCTCCGAATGTTTTAAGCCGTGAGGTCCTTTGTGATACCGGTGCGGGATTTATTGCGCGTGAAACTCACAAAAACACATCTTGGCAAAGTGCCCGCTTTGAATGTTGCCATCACAAATGGTTTGATGTTTCGGAAACTGACGGCGGTATAGCAGTGATAAACGACTCAAAATACGGAATAGGTATTTCGGAAAACACTTTATCGCTTAGTTTGCTTCGCGCTACCGAGCGACCTGACCCTGAAAGCGACATAGGCAAGCACAGCTTCGCTTACCTTATTTATCCGCATTCCGGTTCGGCGGTTGACGCTCATATAAATGACATCGCATTTGAATTTAATATCCCGCTGACAAGGGCTGATGTTTCATGCCAAAATACATTTGACGGAATGTTCTTGCAGGCGATGAAACTTTCCGAAGACGGCGAAATGGTTGTTGTTCGTTTATCTGAACAGAACGGCAGACGCGGCAAAATGAAATTCCCACAGCAGGTTTATGTCCTTAATATGCTCGAAGATAAACTGTATTTGACAGATGAAATTGATTATAAGCCGTTTGAAATTATCACCATAGGCATATTAAGATGATAATTATTTAGAAGCAACATTGTATATGAGAAAACAGCCGCCTTATGGCGGCTGTTTTGATGTAAAAGCTTTAATTTGATATTGATATTTTATATGCAATTTCTTCAAGCTGCTCAATGCTCTCAAGGAGTCCTACGCTTTGGCGGTATTCGGCGGCATTTCTTATGCCTTTTATGTACCATGCGGCGTGTTTACGGGCTTCCTTTATGCCGATTTTTTCGCCCTTATATTCGCATATTTTTTTTACATGGTTTACCATAACGCGCATGCGTTCTGAAACAGGCGGCTCAGGTAAAATTCTGCCATCTGTCATATAAGCGTTTATTTGTGCGAAAACCCACGGTCTGCCGAGAGCACCTCTGCCGACCATCAGCAAGTCGCAGTTCGTCTTTTCAAACATAAGCGCAGCACTTTGACCGTCTGTAATGTCACCATTGCCTATTACAGGTATTGAAACGGCATTCTTTACTTCGCGAATTGCTTCCGTATCAACGGGGGGAGCATACATTTGTGCGCGCGTTCTTCCGTGTACTGTTATTGCGACCGCACCGTTTTTCTCAATAGTTGTTGCCGTTTTAACAGCATTTTTCGTTTCGTTATCCCAACCGATTCTGATTTTAGCGGTTATTGGTTTATCTGTAACAGAGTAGGCACTTTTCAGTATTTCTCCGATTACATCAGGCGTTTTCAAAAGAGCCGAGCCGGAGCCGTTACCGGCTATTTTAGGCGCGGGACATCCGAAGTTAAAATCAATAAAATCCGGATTTTCGGTTTCAACCGATTTCACCGCTTTTTCTATAACTTCCGGTGAATTTCCGAATAATTGTATACCTGTCGGGCGTTCACCGTTTGTTATATGCATAAGCTCGTATGATTTTTTGTCGCCCATGGAAAGTGCTTTGGCACTTATCATTTCGCTTTCTGTAAAAGCGGCACCGTAACCTCTGCAAATTTCTCTGAATGCTCTGTCGGCAACGCCTGCCATAGGAGCCAATGCCGCAAATCCATCTATGTGTAAATTTCCGATATTCATAATAACAACTTTCAATAGTTTTTTATAAAGTATATCACATACTAAAAATATTAACAACTTAAAAATATAGTGCATTCGTATGTGTTTTATGATACAATATATTGAAAATTTATTAGGAGAATGACAAATGAAACTGCTGGTTTTGGACGGGAACAGTATTATTAACCGTGCTTTTTACGGTATAAAGCTTCTGACAACCAAGGATGGTAGATATACCAATGCCATTTATGGATTTATGAATATATTTTATAAGCTGTGTGACGAGCTTCATCCCGACAGCGTTGCATTCGCTTTCGATTTAAAGGCACCCACATTCAGGCACAAAATGTATGATGAGTATAAGGCGGGACGTAAGCCCATGCCTCCCGAACTTGCGGAACAGATGCCAGTCCTTAAAGACCTTCTCAGGGCGCTCGGATATAAGATAGTAACAAAAGAGGGGTATGAGGCAGACGATATTCTCGGTACTCTTGCTTTTTCCTGTAAGGACGGCGATGAGTGTTATATTGCCACCGGAGACCGTGACAGCTTACAGCTTGTCGGAAATAATGTAAAGGTATTGCTTGCGTCAACGAAAATGGGCAGACCTGAAACCAATATTTATGATGTTAAAAGAATTAAAGATGATTACGGTGTTACTCCTCATCAATTGATAGACATTAAGGCTCTTATGGGTGACAGCTCCGATAATATTCCGGGAGTATCGGGCGTTGGGCAAAAAACAGCTCAGAGTCTCATTTCCGAGCTTGGCTCAATACAAAATATTTATGATAACATTGATACTATTGACATAAGGGAATCTTTACGCAATAAGTTGAAAAACGATAAAGACTCGGCTTTTATGAGCTACAAGCTCGGCGAGATTTGCAAAAGTGTTCCGATTGAGACCGATTACTCTTTTTATGTTCCGGACGAAGGTGACAAGGGTGAGGCTTTGTCTATTTTGCGTTCTCTTGAAATGTATAAGCTGATAGACAAAATCGGCTTAAATACCGTCCCGTATGACGCTAAGCCGGAAAATACGACTGTAAAGGAATATAAAAGGGTAAACAGCTTAAATGACTTTTTGTTAAAAGCGAATAAGCTTTACTTTGTATACTCTGTTAAAGACGGTAGATTTGAAAGTCTTGCCGCTTGCAACGGCGATGACATATGTGAAGTAAATACCGAGAATGACAGCGAAGTCGAAGCTTTTATAAACATTCTCGAGGATGAAAATACAGAGAAATATACTTTTAATATAAAGCCGCTGTATGCATATGCATTTTCTCACGGATTTGAGATTAAAAATGTAAAAATGGATTTAATGCTCGCGGCGTATTTGCTTAATCCGTCTGCAAAAGACTATGACATTGAAAAATTGGCGGCAGAGTACAATGTGTACTATGAAGCTGATGGCGGCTTTTCGGCACTTTCCGAAACCGTATATCCTCTTACGGTGAAGCTTTCGGCTTTGTTGGAGGAACGGGACCAAACGGAACTTTTAAGCAATATTGAATTGCCGTTGGCAGAGGTTCTTGCCTCCATGGAAAAAATCGGTGTAAAAGTAGATAAAAGCGGCATTGAAGCTTTCGGAGATATGCTCGGCGAGAGAATAAAAGGGCTGCAAAGCCGCATATATGAACTTGCAGGTGAAGAATTTAATATAAATTCTCCGAAACAGCTCGGAGAAATCCTTTTTGTTAAGCTTGCCATACCGACTAAAAAGAAAACAAAAAGCGGATTTTCCACAAATGCCGAAGTTTTGGAAAAGCTTGCCGATGAATATGAAATAGTTAAGTTTATTTTAGAGTATAGAACCTACACAAAGCTGAAGTCAACTTATTGTGACGGTTTGCTCAAAGAAATAGCCGCCGACGGACGAATCCACTCGACATTTAATCAGACCGAGACAAGAACCGGTCGTATTTCGTCTACCGAACCGAACCTTCAGAATATTCCTGTCAGGACAGAACTAGGCAGAGAAATGCGAAAGTTCTTCATTGCTGATGACGGCAAAGTGCTTGTCGATGCGGATTATTCGCAGATAGAGTTAAGGGTTCTCTCTGATATAGCCGATGACAAAGCTATGATTGACGCTTTTAATAATGGTGATGATATTCACGCTATTACAGCGTCGCAGGTATTTAAAATGCCTTTGCAAATGGTGACGCCGCTTATGAGAAGTCGTGCCAAAGCGGTCAATTTCGGGATAGTATATGGTATAGGTGCGTTCTCTTTGGCAAAGGATATCGGCGTCAGCAGAGCCGAAGCAGACAGATATATTAAGGATTATCTGCACCATTACTCCGGTGTTGACCGATATATGAACGAAGTGGTTGAAGAAGCAAAGAAAAACGGTTATGTCAAAACTTTGTTTGGAAGACGCAGATATCTTCCAGAACTCTCTTCCTCAAACGGTATGTTGAGAGCGTTTGGAGAGAGGGTGGCAAGGAATATGCCGATACAGGGAACGGCTGCCGATATTATTAAAATTGCCATGATAAGGGTATATACAAGGCTTAAAGAAGAAAATCTCAATGCTCGTCTGATATTGCAGATTCACGATGAGCTTATAGTAGAGGCACCTGAGAATGAAAAAACAAAAGCCGAGCTGATTGTTAAGGAAGAAATGGAAAACGCATGTAAAATGAAAGTTTTGCTTAAAAGCGACGCACATTCGGGAGAGAGTTGGTATGATGCTAAAGCATGATGGTGTTTTGTCATTTCATTCTATGACGGATAAAGATGTGATGTCGGTGTATGAGCTTGAAAGAGAGTGCTTTAGCGTGCCGTGGAGTATAAAATCAATTTCCGAAGAACTCCAAAATGCAAATGCGCGATTTCTTTTGGCTGAAATAAACGGAGAAACGGCGGGATATATCGGTTCATATTTTGTTTCCGGCGAAGTGTATATAACAAATGTTGCCGTAAAAAACAAATACAGGAGAAAGGGTGTAGCTGTGGGTTTGCTCTCGGAGCTTATCGATTTGGCAAAAGAGGCCGAATCCGAATTTGTTTCTCTTGAAGTCAGGTGTTCAAATACACCGGCAATATCGCTCTACGGTAAGCTGGGTTTTGAGAAAATAGGTATCAGGAAAAACTTTTACGAAAATCCGCGTGAAGATGCGTTGATAATGACAAAATATTTATAAGAAACAACTGAACGTCAGTCTTTTTAATGGAATGTGGTGGTTTAATGTTAATTCTCGGAATAGAAAGCTCCTGCGACGAAACTGCGGCTGCCGTTGTAGAAAACGGCAGAAAAATAGTTTCATCTGTAGTGGCGACACAGATTGAAAAACATAAAATATTCGGCGGCGTAGTACCTGAAATAGCTTCAAGAATGCACACGGAAGCAATATGTGCGGTTACAAAACAAGCGTTATCCGACGCAAATTGCAAAATGTCCGATATTGATGCCATAGCTGTAACCTATGCACCGGGGCTGATAGGCGCATTACTTGTCGGTGTAAATTACGCAAATGGCTTGTCTCTTTCATCCGGAGTACCGTTGGTTCCCGTGCATCATCTTCGTTCTCATATTGCCGCTAACTATTTATCTTATGAAAATTTGAAGCCTCCGTTTTTGTGCCTTGTAGTCTCCGGCGGGAATACACTGATAACAGAAGTTAAGGATTATACGGACTTTAAAATTCTCGGCAGAACACGAGACGATGCGGCGGGAGAGGCACTCGATAAGGCTGCGCGTACATTGGGACTTGATTATCCGGGCGGTGTGAATCTTGATAAAATTGCAAAGAACGGGAATTCCGACTCATATAAATTTCCAAGACCGCACGTTGACGGTTCTCCGCTTGATTTCAGCTTTTCGGGGCTTAAGACTTCGGTAATTAATCTGATTCATAATGCAGAACAAAAAGGGGAGACTGTCAGTGTGCCCGATGTCGGAGCATCGTTTTTAAAGGCCGTTGTGGATTCTTTGGAAGACAACGTCAGAAAAGCACTTGACTCTACCGGATACGACAAGCTTGTTTTAGCAGGCGGTGTTTCCGCTAATTCTGTTTTGAGAGAACGTATGCTCTCTCTTGCAAAAGAAAAAAACGTCGAAATCTATTTTCCCGAGCTTTCGCTGTGTGGAGACAACGCGGCAATGGTCGGGGCACAAGGGTATTTTGAATATGTTTCCGGCACTCGCGGCGATATGACACTAAACGCCAGAGCAACGCTTGATATCGACAGTGTTCAATAACTTTTGCCATATCATTATGTAATATTTGCCATATCATTTCTATTTGTTTATTGTTCATCAAAAATACGATAAATATTGACAACTATTTAACACTTTTTTGCTTGCCAAAATGAAAGTTTTAGACTATAATAATTCATAATGGCGGAGGTTGGGAAAACCCTGAAAATTCGTCTGAATCAGTTAAATATTTCGGCTGTGCCGAATTAGTTAAAAGGAGATAATACTATGGCAGCACTTACAACTAACAAAAGCATTTTGTCATGGATTGACGAAAAAGCAGCTCTTGTTAAGCCCGACGAAATCGTTTGGATTGACGGTAGCGAAGAGCAACTTGAAAAGCTTCGTGAGGAAGCTTGCAAGTCAGGTGAGATGCGTAAATTAAATGAGGATTTACTTCCGGGATGTCTGTATCACAGAACGGCTCCCAACGATGTTGCTCGTGTTGAAGACAGAACTCTTATTTGCTCAAAGAAAGAGGAAGATGCCGGTCCCACAAACCATTGGATGGAGCCCGGCAAAGCTTATGAAATGCTCTATGCTATCGCAAAAGACAGCTATAAGGGCAGAACAATGTATGTAATCCCTTATTCGATGGGTCCCGTAGGTTCACCGCTCGCTAAGGCAGGCATTGAGCTTACCGATTCAATTTATGTTGTTCTTAATATGTCAATTATGACCAGAGTCGGCAAGAAGGTTCTTGACGTTCTCGGTGACAGCAATGACTGGGTTCGCGGACTTCATTGCAAATGCAATGTGGATCCCGAAAAGAGATGGATTTGCCAGTTCCCCGAGGACAATACAATTATTTCCGTTAACTCGGCTTACGGCGGAAACGTACTTCTCGGTAAAAAGTGCTTTGCACTTCGTATAGCTTCTTACCAGGGCAAGAACGAAGGCTGGCAGGCAGAGCATATGCTTATCCTCGGTATTGAAAATCCGAAGGGCGAAGTTAAATATATCTGTGCGGCTTTCCCGTCAGCTTGCGGCAAGACCAATCTTGCAATGCTTATTCCTCCGGAATACTACCGCAATAAGGGCTACAAGGTCTGGACTGTCGGTGATGATATCGCTTGGATCAGACCCGGTAAGGACGGCAGACTTTGGGCTGTCAACCCCGAAAACGGCTTCTTCGGCGTGGCGCCGGGCACCAACGAAAAGTCCAACCCCAACGCCCTCGCAACCACCCGCCGCGATACCATTTTCACCAATGTTGTGCATAACCTTGACAACAACACCGTTTGGTGGGAAGGCCTTGACAATGATCCGCCGAAAAACGCGATCGACTGGAAGGGCAACCCGTGGGATTACCGCAAGTACGACAAACATGACAAGTCTACCTGCGGCGCGCATCCCAATTCCCGCTTCACCGCAAAGGCGACCAACTGCCCTTGCCTCTCTCCCGAATTCAACAACCCCAAGGGCGTACCGCTTTCCGCAATCGTCTTCGGCGGCCGCCGTGCAAAAACCGCTCCGCTGGTATATGAATCCCGCAACTGGCAGCACGGCACGTTTGTCGGCTCCATCATGGCTTCCGAAACAACCGCTGCGGCGTCCGGCGCTGTCGGCGTAGTCCGCCGCGACCCGATGGCAATGCGTCCCTTCGTCGGCTACAACATGGGCGATTATTTCGCACATTGGCTTGAAATGGGCAAAAAGATTCCGCATGCGCCGAAGATTTTCCATGTCAACTGGTTCCGCACCGATGCAGACGGCAACTTCATTTGGCCCGGTTTCGGTGATAACATGAGAGTCCTGCTTTGGATTCTCGATCGCTGCGACGGCAAGGCAGAAGCCGTTGAAACGCCGATTGGCTTTGTTCCGAAGGCGGAGGATATCGACATCGAAGGCCTTGATCTCTCCCTTGACACCATCAAAGAGCTGCTCACCGTTGATAAGGCAAGCTGGCTTGAAGATGTTGCCAACATCAAAGAGTTCTACGCACAGATCGGCGACCACATGCCAAAGGAGCTCTACGAAGAGCTTGATAAGCTGGAATCGAACCTCAAAAAATAAAAAAGCGTTCGGGCTGTTAAAAAGCACTGCTTTTTAACAGCCCCGCTTTATAAGGCGCCCCTTAGATGCAGCGCATAGGCGCCCGGCGATAGGCAAAAAGGCGGAAAAACACCATGGAGTATTGTAAAAACTGTAAAGCGGCGATGAGCCGCGACGAGATCGGTCTTCACAAAAAGCTGCTGGGGCGCTATGCGACCGAATTTTTATGCAAAGCCTGCCTTGCAAAGGAATTCAATGTCTCAACGGCGCTGCTGGACCAAAAAATCGAACAGTTTCGTCAAATGCGCTGTTGCTTTTTCGATTCTCCCGAAGAGGATATGCAAAAATAAAAAACAGACGACCCGATGCGCACCAAAAATGCGTATCGGGTCGCTTTTTATTTTTCTGCTCAATGCAGCGGCGTGATTCTGCAGATTGCAATTTTTCCGTTCGCGCCGCTCTCCCCTTCTTTTTGCAGCGCAAAAACGGACGCCTCCGGCAATTCTTCGGCATACAGCTGCAGCCGGCTGCCCTGCCTGCATTCATTGAGAAAGGAAACATCCACGCGGCACGGATCCGCTTTGTTGACAGCCGCGGGGGAAAGCCCGTTGAGCAGCATGCGAACAAGGGCAATGTTGTTGCAGTGCCCGTTCATATCCGTATCCTGCGCATGCACCGTCTGTAAAAGATCCGGCACAAGCACAGCACTTTCCGGCACGGTAAGACGGGCAAAGCACGTATCCCACCGCTTTGCAGCGGAAAGATTTCCCGCAAGCGCCGGAAGAAAATCATTCGGCACCGGATGGCGCTTTTGCAGATCCAAAAGGCAAAGCTCCTGCTTGCCGCGCAAAAGGACCTCTCCGTCGCCGTCGCACACAGTCGTATCCAACTCCACGATCAGGCGGGTCAGACGAGTCATGGCGCTTTCCAGATGCATCACCGTATTCCAAACGGGGAAACGATATGCCTCATATGCCGTGCGGGTAATGATCCATGCACAGCCGTAAAGCGGCTTAAGGCGCGTTCCGTCGCACCCAAGCGCCCCGAAAAATTCCGACATGCAGTCCTGCAAAAGCCCGAAGCTCTGCGAAAGACCGAGGCGCGAGCCGGGATCGCAATAGGTGGAGAGCACGGGCATTTCCTTATGCAAGCAATATGCAGATGATTCCATAAAATTTCATTCCTTTTCTGCTTTTCTTATCATTCCGTAGTATTTTTGAATTTTGCATCGTCAAGCTCCGCTGTACCGTCAAAAACGCAGCATGCGGGCCCGCTCAAAAACAGCCTGCCGTCCGCCGCACAAAGCACCTTTGCCTCTCCCCCGTCCAGCTTCACCGTAACTGTATGCCCCACGGCACAACGCCCGCAGCGGACCGCGGCGGCAACCGCCGCGCAGGCACCGGAGCCGCAGCCGAGTGTGATGCCGCAGCCCCGCTCAAACACGCGTACACGCAGCACATCGGGGGAAACAACTTTTACAAATTCCGCATTGACGCCCTGTAAAAAACGCCCGTCGGCACAAATTGCACTGCCGAGCGCAGCAAGGTCTGCGCTTTCCGCATGCTGCGTGAAAACGACTGCATGCGGGTTGCCGACATTCACCGCATGCACGCGCAGGCGCACGCCGAGATAATTTCCCTCAAACACCGCAGGCGTATCTGCGGCAAGCGGAATCAAAGGCGGGGCAAATTCCGCCTGCGCCATATCAACCGTGACGCCGTCAGCCCCGCAAAGATATACGCGCCGCAGCCCCGCTCCCGTCAGCACCGTGAAAAAGGGCGGAGCGCTCTTAACATGCCTGCAAAAGTATACGCCCGCGCAGCGCAGCGCATTGCCGCAGATTGGTGCCGCACTGCCGTCCGCATTAAAAATATCCATTGCAAAATCTGCCTGTGCACAAGGGGAAAGATAAGCAATGCCGTCCGCCCCGACGGCAAAGCGGCGGCGGGCAAGCGCTTTTGCAAGCGCAGGGAGAGCGGCGGGCGAAAGATGCGGATTGGCCTTTTGCGCAATGAAAATAAAATCGTTTCCGAGGCCTTGCATTTTTGTAAAGGAGAGCATCATTGCAGCAGATCCTCCATGGTGTAAAGCCCGGGCTTTTTATGCTGCAAAAAGACCGCTGCACGCAGCGCGCCCCGCGCGAACACCGCTCGGTCGGCGGCATGATGCAAAAGCGTAATGCTTTCCGAGGGCATGCAAAGATACACGGCATGGTCGCCCGCCGCATCCCCGCAGCGCAGAGAATGCACCGTCGGTGCAGAAAAGCTGTGCAGCGTATTCTCAAGAAGCAGCGCCGTTGCGCTCGGCAGATCCGCCTTTGCACGATGATGCAGCTCAACGATTTCGCTCTCGCACGGTCCCAAAGCTTTGCCGGCGAGCACGAGCGCCTTTTGCAAAAACGCAATGCCCACGGAAAAATTCTCGCTGTAAAAAATCGGAGTTTTTGCGCCGTGGCGCCGCAGTGCCGCGCGGTCATCTTCAAGGAGGGCGGTCGTACCGCAAACGAGCGGGATACGACGGCGCGCCGCATACCGCAGAAGAGCAGGCAGCGCTTCCCTGTTCGAAAAATCGATGATGGCGTCCGCTTCGTCCGTAAAATTCTCAATATGCCCAAGGCAGCCGCCGCCCCCGCGCGGATCAACCGCTGCCGCAAGGTGCATCGGCTCTGCGCAATCACGCATCTGCCGCAAAACGGCAAGCCCCATGCGCCCGCAGGCACCGCTAACAATTACTCTCATCCCTTTTTCAACTCCGTATATCGTAGCATAGTTCTCTCAAAAAGTCAACGCATGATATTCTTTCGCGCGCCCATGTTTTTGTCCATAATACCGATTGACAAGCACAAAAGCCGTATGCTACAATAATATAAATAACAAGCAGAATTTATGCCAGATATCATGCGACAGGGAGGTCGAATCATGTTTTATGACGCATTGAACCGATATGACCCGGAAGTGTTTGCCCCGTGCGAGCGCGAGCTGCGCCGCCAACAGCACAATATTGAGCTGATTGCCTCGGAAAATATCGTCTCCGAAGCGGTTTTGTGCGCTGCCGGAACCGTTCTCACCAACAAATATGCGGAGGGGTATCCCGGCAAACGCTATTACGGCGGCTGCGCTTATGCGGATGAGGTGGAAACCATTGCAAAACAGCGCGCCTGCCGCCTTTTCGGCGCGGAGCATGCCAATGTACAGCCACACAGCGGCGCAAATGCCAACCTGGCAGCATTCTTTGCTCTGCTGCAGCCGGGAGACACCGTTCTTTCCATGGATCTTTCCAACGGCGGGCATCTTTCCCACGGCTCCCCCGCAAATATCTCCGGGAAATATTTTCATGTTGTCTCCTACAGTGTGCGCAAAGAGGATCAGCGCATTGATTACGATGAAGTGCGCTCTCTTGCGCTTGCAAACCGCCCGAAGCTGATTTTAGCAGGCGCCTCCGCCTATCCGCGCACGATCGATTTTGCGCGCTTCCGCGAGATTGCCGACGAGGTCGGCGCTTATCTGCTTGTCGATATGGCGCATATCGCGGGGCTTGTCGCAGCAGGGGTGCACCCCTCTCCCGTTCCGTATGCGGATGTTGTCACCACAACAACCCATAAAACTCTGCGCGGGCCGCGCGGCGGTTTGATCCTGTGCAAAGAAAAATATGCCGCCGCCATTGATAAAGCCGTTTTTCCGGGCACGCAGGGCGGTCCGCTGATGCATATTATCGCCGCTAAAGCCGTGGCCTTAGGAGAAGCGCTGCAGCCGAGTTTCAAAGAATATGCAAAGGCCGTGGTCTCCAACGCAGCCGTTTTGGCACAGGCGCTCCATGATGCCGGATTTTCGCTTGTTTCCGGCGGGACGGACAATCACCTGATGCTGCTGGATCTGCGCGATACTCCTATCAGCGGAAAGGAGCTGGAGGAGCGGCTCGATGCGGTACATATCACCGCAAACAAAAACTCCGTGCCAAACGACCCGCGTAAATTCACAATCACAAGCGGGCTGCGCATCGGTACGCCGGCGGTCACCACGCGCGGCTTTGGCGCAAAGGAAATGAAAAAAATCGCCACGTGGATCCGCGATACGGCATTTGACTATGAAAACACACATGCGCGCGTGACCGAGGAGGTCATTGCTCTATGCGAGCAGTACCCCATCTATTCCGGAAAATAAAACAGCAACAGGAGGCAATCATGGCAACTTTTATCAACGAACCCTCACACACCTTTAACGAATATCTGCTCATCCCCGGCTATTCTTCCGCCGACTGCATTCCCTCCAATGTTTCTCTGAAAACGCCGCTGGTGCGTTTTCAAAAAGGAGAAAAGCCCGCTATCACCATGAACATTCCGATGGTCTCTGCCATTATGCAGGCGGTCTCCGGCGATCGCCTTGCCATTGCCCTTGCCAAGGAAGGCGGTGTTTCCTTTATTTACGGCTCGCAATCCATTGAAAGCGAAGCTGCAATGGTGGCGCGCGTAAAATCCTATAAAGCCGGCTTTGTGGGCAGCGATTCTAATCTGCGCCCCGACCAGACCCTTGCCGATATACTGGCGCTCAAAGAAGCAACCGGTCATTCCACCGTCGCTGTCACAGACGACGGCAGCAGCAGCGGCAAGCTGTGCGGCATTGTCACGGGGCGCGATTACCGCGTGAGCCGTATGGCCCCGACGACCCCCATTTACTCTTTTATGACCCCCATCGATCGCCTGATTACCGCACCGGAGGGAACTACTCTGAAAGAGGCAAACGACATCATCTGGGAGCATAAGCTCAATTCTCTGCCCATCGTTTCCGCAGACGGCAGACTCCTTTATTTTGTCTTCCGCAAGGACTATACCCAGCACAAGGAAAACCCGGACGAGCTGCTTGATGCAAGCAAGCGCTATGTGGTCGGCGCGGGAATCAACACGCGCGACTATGCACAGCGCGTCCCTGCTTTGGTGGAGGCAGGCGCAGATGTGCTCTGCATTGATTCCTCCGAGGGCTTTTCCGAATGGCAGAAACGCACGCTGGAATGGGTACGCGAGAGGTACGGCGGCACGGTCAGGGTGGGCGCGGGCAATGTTGTGGATGCGGAAGGCTTCCGCTTTTTGGCAGACTGCGGCGCAGACTTTGTCAAGGTCGGCATCGGCGGCGGCTCTATCTGCATCACGCGCGAGACCAAGGGCATCGGCCGCGGACAGGCTTCCGCTCTGATCGATGTTTGCCGCGCCCGCGACGAATACTATGAGCGCACCGGCATCTATGTTCCCGTCTGCTCCGACGGCGGCATTGTTTACGACCACCATATCACTCTGGCGCTTGCCATCGGCGCAGATTTTGTCATGCTGGGCAGATATTTTGCACGCTTTGACGAAAGCCCCTCGGATAAAATCTATATCAACGGCACCATGATGAAGGAATATTGGGGCGAGGGCTCCAACCGCGCGCGTAACTGGCAGAGATACGACCTTGGCGGCAGCGCAAAGCTTTCGTTTGAAGAAGGCGTGGATTCCTATGTGCCGTATGCAGGCAAGCTTTCCGACAATGTGCAGCAATCCCTGGCAAAGGTGCGCTCCACCATGTGCAACTGCGGCGCGCTCTCCATTCCGGAGCTGCAGCAAAAAGCCAAACTGACCCTTGTCTCCTCCGTCAGCATTGTGGAGGGCGGCGCGCACGATGTTGTGCTCAAAACAGCTCACAAACAGATTTAACCGTTCAAACCGTTTTCGCCTTGCCCGTCGGCAGGGCGAAAAATCTGTCCGAAAAGGAGCGTTCTTATCTTGAAAGAACTGAAACAATATCTAAAGGGCTACCGCAGGGAATGCCTGCTCGGCCCTTTGTTTAAATTACTGGAGGCGGGCTTTGAGCTTTTTGTGCCCCTTGTGGTTGCAAAAATGATCGACAGCGGCATCGGCGGCTCCGACCGCTCCCTGGTCGCAAAATATTGCCTTTTGCTTATTGCCCTCGGCTTTGCCGGCTTTTGCGCCGCCATCATCGCGCAGTATTTTGCCGCAAAGGCTTCCACGGGGTTTACGGCAAAGGTGCGCTCTGCGCTATTTTCCCATCTGAATTATCTTGATGCCGCACAATGCGACCGTCTCGGTGTAAGCAAAATGACGACACTGATGACCAGCGACACGGCACAGGTGCAGACAGGGCTCAATCTGACGCTGCGGCTGCTTTTGCGCTCTCCCTTTGTCGTGTTCGGCGCCGTTGTGATGGCATTCACGGTGGACGCTGCAGCGGCGCGCATTTTTGCAATTGTTGTGCCGATTCTTTTTGCGGTCGTTTTTGCAATCATGCTTGTCGGCATCCGCTGCTTTTCCGAGGTGCAGGGGCGCCTTGGCGCCGTTTTGTCCGCCGTGCGGGAAAGCCTGACAGGGGTGCGCGTCATTCGTGCCTTCTGCGCGGAGGACAGAGAGACGGAAAAGTTTGAGCGGCGCAACGCGGCTCTTTTGCAAAAGCAGCTGTTTGCGGGGCGTATTTCCTCCCTGCTCAGCCCGCTGACCTATGTTTTGATTAACCTTGCCGTCGCCGTTTTGATTTGGCAGGGCGCGCTGCGCGTGCAAAGCGGCGCGCTGAGTGTGGGTGCGGTGATTGCGCTGTATAACTATATGTCGCAAATTCTGATCGAGCTTGTCAAAATGGCGAATTTGGTCATCAATATCACAAAATCCGTCGCCTGCGCCAACCGCATCGGCGCTGTTTTGCGCCAAGAGGCGCCGGAGCTTGCCGAGAATGAAGCGCAGGAGCACAAAGTACCTCTCCGTCTCTCGGAAGGGGCACCTGCCGTTTCGTTTTCCGATGTCAGCCTGCAATATCACAGCGGCGCCGATCCGGCGCTTGAGCACATCGATTTTTCCGTGCCGGCTGGGCAAACCGTCGGCATCATCGGTCCGACCGGATGCGGAAAAACCTCGCTGATCAGCCTTATTCCTCATTTTTATCAGGCAACAAACGGGCAGGTCTGCCTGTTCGGTCAACCCGTTGATACGATCACGACCGCCTCGCTGCGGCGGGAAATCGGCCTTGTGCCGCAAAAAGCGCAGCTTTTTTCCGGCACCATTGCGGAAAATCTGCGTTTCGGCAATCCGAATGCTACGGAGGAGGAGCTGTGGCAGGCGGCGCGCGATGCCCAATGCGACGGCGTGATTACAGAAAAAGGCGGGCTTACGGCGCCGGTTGAACAAAACGGGAGAAACTTTTCCGGCGGGCAAAAGCAGCGCCTCTCCATTGCGCGCGCCCTGGTGCGCCGCCCGAAGATTCTGATTCTGGACGACAGCGCAAGTGCCCTTGATTTTCAAACCGAAGCGGCGCTGCGCCGCGCGATTGCGCATCTTGCATGGCATCCCACCGTATTTATCATCTCGCAGCGGGCTGCCTCCATCCGTCACGCGGAGCAAATTCTTGTGCTGCAGGACGGCGCCCTGGTCGGCACCGGAACACATGAAACCCTGTACGACACCTGCACGGAATACCGCGAAATCTGCGATTCGCAGGAAAAGGAGGCGGCAAACTGATGCAATACAAAAAACCGCTCATCCGTCTTCTGCGCCCGCATTTTGTATGGCTTTTGCTTGCGGTTTTGCTCAGCATTCTCTCCGTTGCGGCGCAGCTGAGCTGGCCCGTGCTCATCGGGGATGCCATTGACTGCATCGCCCCGGGCGCAACCGATTTTGAAGCACTATGGCGTTTTCTTTCCCTTGGCATCGCCCTGATCGCCGGCGGCGGCGTGCTGCAATGGTGCATCAGCCTGATTTACAATCGCATTTGCTTCACCATGGTGCAAACGCTGCGCAAAAACGCCTATGACAAGCTGCAAACGCTGCCCGTCTCCTACCTTGACGCACATGCCGTGGGCGATATTCTCAGCCGCGTCATCGCCGATGCGGATCAATTTTCCGACGGCCTTTTGATGGGCTTTCATCAGCTGTTCAGCGGGATTTTAACCGTGCTCGGAACGGTTTTGTTCATGCTGCGCATCAAGGTGGAAATCGCGCTTATCGTGGTCGTGCTCACCCCGCTCTCCATTCTCCTGGCGCGCTTTATCACAAAGCGCACACATTCCATGTTCCGCCTGCAATCAAAGCTGCGGGGCGAACAGGTCGCCTATGTGGAGGAAATGCTCGGCGGGCTGATGACGCTGAAAGCCTTCTCGCGCGAAGAGCAGGCGTGCGAGGCCTTTGACAAGCAAAACAACGCATTTGCCGACGCTTCCCTGCGCGCGGTGTTTTTCTCCTCGCTCACCAATCCCTCCACGCGTTTTCTCAATAACATTATTTATGCCGTCGTCGCCATGACGGGCGCGTTTTATGCCATCGGCGGAGGGCTCAGCATCGGTTCTCTTTCCTGTTTTCTCAGCTATGCAACGCAATATGCAAAGCCGTTCAACGAAATATCGGGTGTTTTGGCGGAGTTGCAGAATGCATTTGTCTGCGCAGGAAGAATTTTTGAGCTTTTGGAGCAGCCCGACCGCGTCCCGGATACTAAAAGTCCCGTGCGGCGTGAAAGCACGGAGGGCGCCGTCTGTTTTTGCGATGTTTGCTTTTCCTATACACCGCAGCGCCCACTGATTCGCAATTTCAATGTTTCGGTAAAGCCCGGGCAAACGGTCGCCATTGTCGGTCCGACCGGCTGCGGGAAAACAACGCTGATCAATCTTTTGCTGCGTTTTTATGACCCCCAAAGCGGAAAAATCACGCTGGACGGAGTTGATCTGCGCGACTACACCCGTCACGATCTGCGCAAAAAATGGGGCATGGTGCTGCAGGATACCTGGTTTGCGGAAAGCACCGTTGCGGAAAATATTGCCTTCGGCCGCCCGCAGGCAACGCGCGACGAAATCATCTCGGCCGCCAAGGCAGCCCACGCGCACAGCTTTATCCGCCGACTGCCGCAGGGATATGATACCCTGCTCAAGGAGGGCTCCGCAGGGCTTTCCGAGGGGCAGAAGCAGCTGCTTTCCATCGCCCGCGTGATGCTGGCGGCGCCGCCGCTCTTGATTTTGGATGAAGCGACCTCCTCGATCGATACCCACACGGAGCGGCGCATCCAACAGGCATTTTCCGCAATGATGCAGGGGCGCACCTGCTTTATCGTGGCGCATCGGCTCTCCACCATCAAAAATGCCGATCTGATTCTTGCAATGAAAGACGGCAATGTTGTGGAAATGGGCAATCACAAATCGCTTCTTGAAAAGGGCGGATTTTACGCGCAGCTTTATAACAGCCAGTTTGAGAAAGCCGACTGAAAACAAAAGCGCAGCACTTGACTTTGGAAAAAGCTTGTGCTATAATTTCATAGGGATGTAAATTGCCGCGTTTGGCACGGCGATTCAATTTTTGGAACATTTGAAAGAACGGAGATTACTGCCATGGAAAGAATCAAGACTTTGGAAACCCGTAACCTTTGCGAAAGCGCAAAGAACGGCGGCTGCGGCGAATGCCAGACTTCCTGCCAATCTGCCTGCAAGACCTCTTGCGGCGTTGCAAATCAGAAGTGCGAAAACGCTGATCGGTAAGCACAAAAAGAAAGCGCCGCCTGGTTTTGGCGGCGCTTTTTTCCGTTTCGTTATTTTATCTTCCATTCAAAGCGGAGGTTTTTATGGTTCATCAATATAAGCTCGGCGGATATTGCATTGTCCTTGACAGCTGCTCCGGCTCGGTCCATTCGGTTGACGATGTCGCCTATGATATCATTGCGCTGTATCAAAAGTGCACAGCGGAGGAAATCGTCGATGCCGTTCTCAAAAAATATCCGAATCGCCCGGATGTCACAAAAGAAGAAATTCTGCTTTGCCTGGAGGATATTGCAGCGCTCGAAAAAGCAGGGAAGCTGTTCACCCCGGATACCTACGCGCCCATGGCGACGACCTTCAAGAAACGCTCGGGCGATGTGATCAAGGCGCTTTGTCTGCATGTCTCGCACACCTGCAATCTGAACTGCGGCTATTGCTTTGCAAGCCAGGGAAAATATCACGGAGAGCGTGCGCTCATGTCATTTGAAGTCGGCAGGCGCGCCCTTGATTTTCTTGTGGAAAACTCGGGCAGCCGACACAATTTGGAGGTCGATTTCTTCGGCGGAGAGCCGCTGATGAATTTCGATGTGGTAAAACAGCTTGTGGCATATGCAAGAAGCGTTGAAAAGGAGCGCGGCAAGAATTTTCGCTTTACCCTGACGACAAACGGCATGCTCATTGACGACGATGTGATCGATTTCTGCAACCACGAAATGAGCAATGTCGTGCTCTCCCTGGACGGCAGAAAAGAAATCAACGACCGCACCCGCGTTGACTATGCGGGCAACGGCAGCTATGACCGCATCGTTCCGAAGTTTCAAAAGCTGGTCAAGGCGCGCGGCGGAAAAAATTATTATATGCGCGGCACGTTTACCCATGCAAATCCCGATTTTACCAACGATGTTTTCCACATGGCGGACCTCGGCTTTACGGAGCTGAGCATGGAGCCTGTCGTCTGCGCGCCCGATGACCCCGCCGCTCTGACGGAGCAGGACCTTGCCGTTGTCAAGGAGCAATATGAGCTGCTCGCCTTTGATATGCTTCGCCGCAAAAAAGAGGGCAAGCCCATTACCTTTTATCATTACATGCTCGACCTTGAAAACGGCCCCTGCATTTATAAACGCATTTCCGGCTGCGGCTCGGGTACGGAATATATGGCTGTGACCCCGTGGGGCGATCTTTATCCCTGCCACCAATTTGTCGGCGAAGAGGCCTATAAGCTGGGAGATATTTGGTCCGGCGTCACAAATACCGCCCTGCGCGAGGAGTTCCGCGCCTGCAACGCCTATGCCCGCCCCGAATGCCGCGATTGCTGGGCAAAGCTGTATTGCTCCGGCGGGTGCGCCGCAAATGCCTATCATGCCAGCGGCTCCATTCGCGGAATCTATGAGCCGGGCTGCGAGCTGTTCCGCAAGCGCATCGAATGCGCCGTTATGATGCGCGTGGCGGAAGCGGAGCAAAAAGAAAGCAAGCCGGAGGATGCACCGCATGCCGCAAACTGAGCCAAAGCCGCTCGGCACGCCGATTGCCGATTTTGTACGGGAGTATGCCGCATCCGGGTGCGCGCGCTTTCACATGCCGGGGCACAAGGGCGCTGCCCGCCTTGGCTGCGAAGCGCTTGATATCACGGAAATCGAAGGAGCGGATTGCCTCGGCAGCGCCGACGGAATCATTGCACAAAGCGAAAAAAACGCATCTGCCGTCTTCGGCAGCGGCGCAACCTTTTATGCAACCGAGGGCTCCAGCATCTGCATTCGCGCCATGCTGCACCTTGCCCTGCAATATAGACCGCAGGGCGCCTCCCGCCTGATCGTTGCCGCGCGCAATGTCCACCGCGCATTTTTAAGCGCAGCGGCGCTTTTGGATTTTGAAATTCTCTGGCTGCACCAAAGCGACAAGGATACGCTTTGCAGCTGCACCGTAGAGGCGGACGCTCTTGCCGCGGTATTGGACAGCCTTCCCTGCCCGCCCGCCGCGGTTTATATCACATCGCCCGATTATCTCGGAAACGAGGCGGATCTGCCGGCGCTTTGCGCCGTTTGCCATGCCCGCGGCACGCGCTTGCTTGTGGACAATGCGCACGGCGCCTACCTGCGTTTTTTACCGAAGAGCCGCCATCCCATGCAATGCGGGGCGGATTTATGCTGCGATTCGGCGCATAAGACCCTGCCCGTGCTCACAGGCGGTGCCTATTTGCATCTGAGCGCCTCTCTCCCCCGCACCTTTTTTGAGAGCGCACGGGAAGCGCTGCTGCTCTTTGCCTCCACCAGCCCCTCTTATCTCACCCTTGCCTCGCTGGATCTTTGCAATGCCGCACTCCAAGCGGAGTATCCCGCAAAGCTGCAGCAAACCTGCATGCAACTTGATAGGCTGCGCCTTGTACTGCAAAAGCGCGGCTATGCCGTGCAAAAAAGCGACCCCTTGCGCATCACGCTGCGTGCCTGCGGTGGGCAAAGCGGCACCGCCCTTGCCAATGCTTTGCGCCGTGCGGGCGCGGAATGCGAATATGCCGACCGCGATTTTTTGGTGCTGATGGCAACCCCCGATAATTCTTCTGCCGATTTTGAGCGCCTTTTGCAGGCGCTTCCGCCCTGCGCCCCCGCAGCGCCCCATCAGCCCCCTGCCTTGCCGTCGCTGCCGCAGCGTGTGCTTTCGGTGCGCGCGGCAATGTTTGCAAAGCAAAAAAACGTGTCGCCCGAAGAGGCCGTGGGCTGCATTTGCGGCGCACCGACGGTCAGCTGCCCGCCCGCCGTTCCGATTGTGATGTGCGGAGAGAGAATCGGGCACGATGCCCTCGCCCTGTTTCGCTATTACGGAATTGAAACGGTGCGCATTGTCGAACCGCCCCAAAAGGCGCAATCCCTTTGAAAAAAATGCCGGAGAAACGCTGCAGCGCTCCTCCGGCATCTCTTTATTTCTCTTTCAGTTTTTCAAACTCTTTTTGCATGGTCGGATTGCCGCGCGTCAGGCTCTTAATGGAAAGATCCAGCGCTTTGTTGTTGGCAAGCCGCAGATTATTTTCGGAGGAAAGCAGTGCTTCCTTCGTTTTTTGCAAATGATCGATCGTCTTGTCAATCTCGTCAATCGCCTTTTGAAATTTTTCGCTTGCAAGGCGGAAATTGCGGGAGAACTTGTCCTTAAAATCGTTCATATCCTCTTCAAAATGCGAAATATCAAGGTTCTGATTGCGCATCTCGGCAAGCTCGCGCCGATAGCTGGAAGCACTGTGCGCTGCATTGCGCAAAACGGAAATCAGCGGAATAAAAAACTGCGGGCGGATGACATACATCTTCGGATACCGATAGGAAACATCAACAATGCCGGCATTGTAATACTCGTTGTCCGCCTCCAAAAGCGTGACAAGGACGGCATATTCGCAGCCTTTTTCGCGGCGGTCCTTATCAAGCTCCCTGAAAAAATCCTCGTTGCGGTGCTTGGTTGCCGTGGTGTCCATTTCGTTTTTCATTTCAAACATAATGGAGAGCAGCTCCTGCCCGTCTTCTTCGGTTTCACGAAAAATAAAATCGCCCTTGCTGCCCGTTTTTGCATCGTTGTCTTTTTCGAAATAGGCATTTTGAAATGCAACGGCACGCAATTTGTTGAATTCCGTCAGGCAGTGCTGCTCCAGGCTCTCCCCCACCATTTTGGTTGACTGCTTTGCCTTGAATTCTTTATAATATGCAACCTCTTCTTCTTTGTGCCGCAGCTCGGCCGCATATTGCTCCCGCAGATTTTTTTCGCTCAAAGCCTGCTCGCTCTTTTGCAGAGCAAGCTGTCCGCGCAAATCGGAAATGAGGTTTTCCTGCTCCTGCAGCGCTTTTTGCACGGCAAGCTCCGCGTTTGTTTTTTCAAGCTTCAGCGCGCCCTCCAGCGCAGAAATTTTCTGATCGCGCTGTGCAGCCGTTTCCGCCTTTGCAAGCGCAACGGCATTTTCCTTTTCGCGGCGCATGGCATCTTCTCTTTGCGCAATTTCCGCCGAAAATTCGCGGTCGCGCACCTGCTTTACGATCGCGGCATAGCCGGATTCATCCACCGAAAATACTTCGCCGCATTTGGGGCATTGAATGGTTTGCATGTCTTCCCTCCGCTCACGGTTTGATACACATTCAGTATAGCACAAAGCGCGCAGTTTGAAAAGCAGAAAACGAAAATTATCGCTTTTTTGCGCTTTCCTGCTCCAAAAGCAGGCGTGCTTCAATATGAGAAAGCCCGATGCCGCGGCTGCGCAGCGTTTCCAGCAGCGCCTCTTCGGCTTCTTTTTGCAAAAGCGCCGCGTCTTTCTCTTTCGGATTTTTTAAGATAGCGGAAAAGCAAAATGCAACCGTCTTTCGAATGGTTTTTCTGCGGTGCTTTTCTTTTTGCACCCTACGCAAATGGCTGCAAAGCAGGGTGCAAATGCCGCTGAGGCAAAGATACAAAAAGGCCGTTGCATATTCCTCGAAAAAGCGCCTCAGAATTTCCATTTCTTTTCTCCTGTTCTTTCGAATTATTTCTCCGGCAGAGTGCAATGTTTTCCTTTTCTCGGGAAACATTTACACAATCTGCCGTCTTTGTTCTTATTGCGGCAATCATTTTTCGATAGAATGATTGCATGAAAGGTAAGCAAATAAATGCCGCATGCTTCCCCTCGCATGTTCATTATAGCGTGCCTTTTCAAAAAACGGAATTGAGAATCTTTGAAAAAATGCGTCCGAATTTTCAAAACCCAGCTCAAATTTGAAAAAAGGGTGTGAAACAATGGAAAACACGCCGGAAAAAGTCTGCGTTTATCTTGCAGCATTGAAAAACGAGACAAAAATGTCCTGGGCGGAGCTTTCGCAAAAAACGGGGCTGCCCGATTCCACCATCCGCAAAATTTTCAGCGGCAACACCCTTGACCCGCGCCTGGAAACCATTTCTCAGATCGTTTTTGCCATGAACGGCTCTCTGGACGATATGCTGAAAGGTTCCCGAACCGACACGCATAAGCAGGAAGCGCCGGCAGATGCCAAAAAAGCGGAGGAAGCGGAAAAGCTGCGCGCGCTCGGCACGGAGTATATGCAAAAAAGCTATGAAAAGCGCCTGGATGAAAAAGAGGCATCCATGCAGCAATACATCGCTTCTCTAAAACGGGATAAGATGTTTTTATTTACCCTTGCCTGTATCCTGACGACAATTTTGATCGTGTTCTTTTTCGCCGATCTGCTGCTCGGCTCGGCCGGCTGGATTCGTTATTGAGCCTGCTGAGCCCTGCGGGGCGCATGCTCCTTTACAAAGTTTTTACATGGCGGCAAAGTGCGGTGCTCTTGCTTTTTTCTATGCAATATGCTATACTTTTGGGCAGAAAAAATACCGAAGGAGCATATCATGCGCATTTTAATCATTCGCCACGGCGACCCGGACTATGAACACGATTCTCTGACCGAAAAAGGTCTGCGCGAAGCAAACCTTTTGAAGAAGAGACTATGCTGCGAAAAAATCGACGCATTTTATTGCTCGCCGCTGGGGCGCGCCCGCAAAACCGCGGAGCCGACGCTGAAAGCCTTCGGCAAAGAAGCGGTCATTTGCGATTGGCTGCGCGAATTTGACGGCTATGTCCAAAATCCGCAAACCGGAGAGAGGGAGCGGCCGTGGGATCGATATCCTTCTTTTTTTATCGGCGGCGCTTCCTATTTTGAAAAGGCGCATTGGAAAGAGATGCCCCTTTATCGCGGCTCGGAAGCGGCGGAAAAATATGAAACTGTGTGCGCAGAGCTTGACACCTTGCTTGCAAAGCACGGCTATGTGCATGACGGAACGCTGTTTCGCGCCGTTGCCCCGAATACGGACACTTTGGCGCTGTTTTGCCATTTCGGTGTGGAATGTGTGCTGCTTTCCCATATGCTCAATGTCTCCCCTGTGGTGCTTTGGCAGGGCTTTGTGGCGCTGCCGACCGGAGTCACAACCCTGTATACGGAGGAGCGCGAGTGCGGCATTGCCTCTCTGCGCTGCTGCGGATTCGGCGACCTTTCGCATCTGTATGCCGGCAGAGAAGAGCCCTCGTTTCAGGCGCGCTTTTGCGAGGTTTATTCCGATTTTTCACAGCGCCACTGAAGCCGACGCAATTTTTTCATATTTTTTCACAAAGGAGAACAAACCGTGGCAAACGCACGCAAATATCTGTATCTGTTTTTGATTTCCATGGTTCCCATTGCCGAGCTGCGCGCGGCAATCCCTTTCGGGCATATCAATAATCTCTCGCCCGTGCTCACCTATCTTTTCGCCGTGGTTGGTAATTTTTTGCCCGTGCCGTTCATTCTTCTGTTCATCCGCCGCGTACTGCTCTTCATGAAACGGGTGAAATATTTGGATAAAATTGCGCTTTTTTTGGAAAAAAAGGCGGAGAAAAACCGCGGCAAGGTCGAACGCTATGCAACCTTCGGGCTGATGTTTTTTGTGGCATTGCCTCTGCCCGGCACCGGCGCATGGACCGGCGCTCTGGTTGCTGCGCTGATGAATATGCGCATGAAAAATGCTCTGCTGAGCATTCTCGGCGGCATTTTAATCGCAGGTTGCATTATGACGCTGGTCAGTTGGGGGGCTCTCGGCTTTCTCTCCTTCCTGATTCCCGCATAAAAAATTCCGAAAAATACGCAAAAAGCGCCCGTTTTCCCGTTTTTTGCGAAAAAAGTATTGAAAGAGCCGCGGCTTTGTGCTATACTTCTTCCATAGGCTTATCAAGAGAGGTGGAGGGACTGGCCCGATGAAGCCCGACAACCTGCCCGTGCGGCAAGGTGCCAATTCCCGAGAGATGAGACGATTGGAGCAAAGCCGTCGGTTTTGCTTCGTGATCTGAATGCGTCCTCGGCCGGGGGACTTTTTTGTTGCCCGGACACAGCCGAACCTACCAAAAAAGAAAAGGAGCATTCCAACATGAAAAAAGTATTTTTCACATCCGAATCCGTCACGGAAGGACATCCCGATAAGATCTGCGACCAGATCTCCGATGCCATTTTGGACAGCCTGCTCAGCCAGGACCCCATGAGCCGCGTTGCCTGCGAGACCTGCACAACGACCGGTATGATTATGGTCATGGGGGAAATCACGACCAAGGGCTATGTCGATATTCCGACCATTGTCCGAAATACCGTGCGTGAAATCGGATATGACCGCGCAAAATACGGCTTTGACTGTGATACCTGCGCTGTGCTGAATTCCATCCATGAGCAGTCCGGTGATATTGCCATGGGCGTTGATAAGGCGCTGGAGGCAAAAAGCGGCGATATGAAAGACGATTTTGATACCGGCGCGGGCGACCAGGGTATGGTTTTCGGCTATGCCTGCGACGAAACGCCCGAGCTGATGCCGCTTCCGATCTCCCTTGCGCACTCCCTTGCCAAAAAGTTGACCGCCGTGCGCAAAAACGGTACGCTTCCCTATCTGCGTCCGGACGGAAAGACCCAGGTCACCATCGAATATCACGACGATGTTCCCGTGCGTGTGGACGCAATCGTTATTTCTTCTCAGCATGACCCTGAGGTTGTGCTTTCCACGATTCGCGAAGACATCATCCGCGAGGTGATTCGCCCGATCATTCCCGCACAATATCTCGATGAAAACACCAAAATCTATGTCAACCCCACCGGGCGCTTCGTCATCGGCGGGCCTGCCGGCGATACCGGTCTTACCGGCCGCAAGATCATCGTTGATACCTACGGCGGCTATTCCCGCCACGGCGGCGGCGCTTTCTCCGGCAAAGACCCGACAAAGGTCGACCGTTCCGCTGCATATGCCGCACGCTATGTTGCAAAGAACATCGTTGCCGCAGGCCTTGCGAAAAAATGCGAGGTGCAGATTGCATATGCAATCGGCGTGGCAAGACCGGTCAGCGTTTTGGTGGACACTTTCGGCACGGGAACGCTTCCCGATGAAAAAATTGCCGCTTTGGCAGAGGGGCTTGTCGACCTGCGCCCCGCAGCCATCATCCATCGCTTTGACCTGCTCCGCCCGATCTACCGCAAGACCGCGGCATACGGCCATATGGGCAGAGAGGACCTCAAGGCACCCTGGGAAAATCTTGATCTGGCGCCGCAGCTCGCCGAAAAAGCAGCTCTTTAATTGTTAGTCAAAATCGCACGGAGTAACATACACTGATACCCGGAGGGTACTTATGTTATTTCGTGCGATTTTGGAGATTATCGGCGCTGTTTGCGTTCTCTTTTTGCTTTACTATATACGCTTTTGCATCGCGCGCAGACTTTATTGCCGCAGCGCTTTGAAAAAGAAACAGCCATGCCAAAAAAACGGAGAGGAGGGAGAGAGCCATGCAGGAAATTCCGCTGCCGATCAATGAAGACGGCATGCCCGTTTTGGAGGGCATCATTGAGCGCGTGATTTACCAAAATGAAGAAAACGGCTATACGGTATGCGAAATGGCGGTCGGCGAGGCGGAAGAAATTACGCTGGTCGGCACAATGCCCTTTCTCTGCGCAGGGGAAACCATCACCGCAAGCGGAGAATGGGTGCTGCACCCATCCTTCGGGCGGCAATTCAAGGTTTCGTATTATGAAAAAAAATTACCGAGCACCACAAGCTCCATTTTGAAATATCTCTCCTGCGGGGCGGTCAAGGGCATCGGCCCGAAAACCGCAAAGGCGCTGGTGGATGCCTTCGGGGAAGATACCTTTGACGTTTTGGAAAACCATCCGGATTGGTTTGCAAAGCTGCCGGGCATTTCCCTGCGGCGCGCGCAGGAGATTTCACAGCGGTTCAAGGAGCAATACGGCATGCGCAGCGTTATGCTGTTCTGCCGCGACTTTTTCGGCCCCGCAACCTCCGTCCGCATTTATCGGCGCTTCGGCACAAACGCCATTGACCTGATCAAGGAAGACCCGTACATGCTGTGCGAGCAGATTCAATCCGTCAGCTTTGAAAAGGCGGACCGCATCGCCGGCGCCCTCGGCTTTTCAAAAACAAGCCCTATGCGCATCCGCGCCGCCACCCGGTATCTGTGCGATTACAACGCCTTTCAAAACGGCCATGTTTATCTGCCCGAGGACAAAGTGATCGCGGGCGTTTGCCAGATGCTCGATATTGATACGGATGCGGCGGAGGACGGGCTGCAAAGCCTTGTGGAAAGCGGACAGGCCGTGCGCGAAAAGGTAGAAGGGCGCAATGCGATTTTTCTGCGCCAGTATTATGATGCGGAAAAATATGTCTGCGACAAGCTGGACCTGCTTGACCGCAGCTGCGCGCCGCTGGGAGATGAAGATATCGAGCGGCTGATTGACAAAATCGAAACGCGCGAACGCATCACCTATGCAAAGCTCCAGCGCCGCGCAATCGTCGGCGCAATGAAAAACGGCGTAATGCTGCTCACCGGCGGCCCCGGCACCGGAAAAACCACCGTTGTTATGGCGATTCTCTCCATTTTCGAAGATATGGGATACTCCATTGCCCTTGCCGCCCCAACAGGGCGTGCCGCAAAGCGCCTCTCGGAAATCACGCGGCATGAGGCAAAAACCATTCACCGCCTGCTGGAAATGGAATATAACGGCGAAGAAGAAGCAAGCTTTCACCGCAATGCAAAAAATCCGCTGGAGGAACGCGTGATCATTGTGGACGAGGCGTCCATGATCGACCTTTTGCTTATGGATGCGCTGCTGCATGCCATTCGCCCCGGCTCCGTTCTGCTGCTCATCGGCGATGCCGATCAGCTCCCGCCCGTCGGCGCGGGATATGTTTTGCGCGATCTCATCGACTCTGACCGCTTTACCACCATCATCCTCAATGAAATTTTCCGCCAGGCACAAAAAAGCGCCATTGTAACCAACGCCCATGCCATCAACGACGGCGAATATCCCGATCTGCACCGCAAAGACGGCGATTTTTTCTATCTCTACCGCGATACGGAGGAGCAAACGGCACAAACCGTCGCGCAGCTTTGCGCCAGCCGCCTGCCGCGCACCTACGGCCCGCAGATCCGCAAAAAAATACAGGTGATCGCCCCCTCCCGCAAGGGCGGCAGCGGCACGATGCGGCTCAATGAGCTGCTGCAATCCGTTCTCAACCCGAAGGTGCCCGAGCGGCGCGAGAAAAAATTCCGCGACCGTATTTTCCGCGAGGGCGACAAGGTCATGCAGATCCGCAATAATTACGACCTAAGCTGGGAAAGAGAAAACAACGGCATGCGCCAGGAGGGTACCGGCGTTTACAACGGCGATATCGGGCGCATCGAAAAAATCGATCTGACACAGGAATGCATGATCATCCGCTTTGACGACCGCGTGGTCTCCTATGATTTTTCCCTGGTGGATGAGCTTGAGCTTGCCTATGCCGTAACGGTACATAAAAGTCAGGGCAGCGAATATCCCGTTGTGATTTTGCCGATTTATCGTTTCTCTCCGCGGCTGATGACGCGCAACCTGCTCTATACCGCCGTCACACGCGCCTCCGAAATGGTAATTTTGGTCGGGGATGAGGAGCAGGTAAAGGCAATGGTGGATAACAACCGCCAATCCAAACGCTATTCCGCCCTTGCAAAGAGGCTGAGCACCTATGAAGCATAAGCTTTGGCGGCGCATCAAAGCGCTTTTGTTTCCGCCGCGCTGTGCCGGCTGCGGCACGCTGCTTGACGGGGACGCATCCGCAGGGCTTTGCCCCATCTGCCATGCAAATTTCCTGCATACCGAAAATTTCGGATGCCCCCTGTGCAACAGGCCCGATCTTGATTGCCGCTGCCTGCCGCGCTATTCCAGCCGATATGTCCGCGCCTATTTGCACACATGCGCCTATCTGCCCGGCGTGATTACGGGAATTGTGCTCTCTCTCAAGCGCAGGCAAAACGCCGATGCCGCGGCACTGTGCGCGCAAAGAATGGCAAAAGCGCTGCAAATGGACTGTGCTGTGCGGGGCATTTCGACAAGCTCGCTGCTGTTGATTCCGCTGGCACCGTCGGAACGCTCCCGAAGGACAGGCATTGACAGCGCCTATTCTCTTGCCAAAGCCTTGAAAAAGCAATGCGGCGCAACCGTTTTTCGGGCACTGCGGCGCACATACGGCGCCGATGAACAGAAAAAACTGCACGGCGCACAGCGCCTTGAAAATGCGAAAAAGACATATCGCCTGCGTCCGTTTGTCAAGCAGCGCATTCGCGGGCGCGATATCGTCCTGGTCGACGATATTTTAACAACCGGCGCATCCTGCCGCGCCTGCGCTGCACTTTTGCACGCGGCGGGTGCGCGCAGCATCACGGTTTTGACCTTCGCAAAAACCTATCTCTATCGGAAAGGAGCCCTGTGCTGATGCAGGGCACGGAAGAAAGCTATGGCAAGATATCTCGGTGTGGATCTCGGCACCTCCTCGGTTGTGATCTATGCGAAGGGGCGCGGTATTGTCCTAAATGAGCCGAGCATTTTATGCAAGGAAAGCTCCACGGGGAAAATTTTGAAAGCCGGGCGCGAGGCATACGATATGATCGGCCGCACGCCAAACGGCATTGAAACGGTGCACCCCATGCAAAGCGGCGTAATCAACCGTCACGGCGACACACTGAAAATGCTCAGCCTTTTTGTGCGGCGCGCCTGCGGCAGCATGGTGACAAAGCCGGTGGTTGTGATCTGCGTTCCCGTCGGAATCACGGAGGTAGAGGAGCGCGCCGTGGTCGATGCAGCCGTCAACGCAGGAGCGCGCAAAACATATCTGATCGAGGAGCCGATGGCGGCTGCCATCGGCGTCGGCATTGATATTTGCGATGCGGCAGGGCATATGATCGTCGATATCGGCGGCGGAACAACGGATATTGCCGTCATCGCACGGGAGTCCATCGTTGCAAGCGAATGTCTGCGCGTTGCCGGTGACGATATGACAGAGGCAATCGTGCGCTACCTGCGCCGCCACAATAATCTCGCCGTCGGCGAACGCACGGCAAACGAGATCAAAATGCAGATCGGCACCATCACCTCCTCCGAAGCCCGCTCTATGGAGGTGCGCGGGAAGTGCCTTGTGGAAGGGCTGCCAAAAGCCGTGATCGTTACCTCTAAAGAAATGAAGGAAGCGCTGGAGGAGCCCGTCACGGCGATTGCAGGCGCGGTTTGCAGCGTGCTTGAAAAAACGCCGCCCGCTCTGATCGACGATATCTCCAAAAACGGAATCATTCTCACCGGGGGCGGAAGCCTGCTTGTCGGCATGGATAAACTCATCGCAAAAGCCACCGGCATTGAAACCAGGGTTGCGGAAAATGCTCTGGAATGCGTCGCCGTCGGCTGCGGCAATTATCTGACGCTGAAGGCGCTTCACAATGCGCCGCTGCCCGAGGTTCGCTCCGCGACCTTCCGCCGTTCCAAACGATAAGGAGACCCCGCTTTTTTATGAAACCGAATTACCGCAAAACCATGTACGCCTGCTTTATCGGCTATATCGTGCAGGCAATCGTCAATAATTTCGCCCCGCTTTTGTTTGTCACCTTTCAAAAAAGCTATGCCGTTCCGCTTTCCAAGATTACGCTGCTGATCACAATCAATTTTTTGATTCAGTTGATTGTGGATTTCGTCAGCGCAAACCTGGTCGATAAAATCGGCTACCGCATCAGCATCGCAGCAGCGCACATCTGCGCGGCGCTGGGGCTTATCCTGCTTGCCTTTTTGCCGGATCTTTGCAAGGATCCGTTTCTCGGGCTGCTCATCGCCGTATTTTTCTATGCCGTCGGCGGCGGGCTTTTGGAGGTTTTGGTCAGCCCAATCATTGAAAACTGCCCCACCGACAACAAAGAAAGCGCCATGAGCCTGCTGCATTCGTTTTATTGCTGGGGGCAGGTCGGCGTGGTGCTGCTCTCCACGCTGTTTTTCACGCTGTTTGGCATTACAAACTGGCGCATTCTTGCGCTGTGCTGGGCGCTGGTCCCGATTTGCAATCTGATCTTGTTTCAAACGGCGCCTCTGTACTGCCCCGACCCCGAACAGGGCACGCGCTATTCTCTGCGCACGCTGTTTGCAAATCGCCTGTTTTGGGTATTGCTTTTAATGATGCTGTGCGCCGGAGCAAGCGAGCAATCAGTCAGCCAATGGGCATCCGCCTTTGCGGAAAAGGGGCTCGGCGTTTCCAAAACCGTCGGGGATTTGGCAGGGCCGATGGCATTCGCGGCACTCATGGGAATTTCCCGCACGATCTACGGCAAATTCGGCAGCCGCATCAATCTTGACCACTTTATGCAAATTTCCTGCCTGCTTTGCATCGCCTCGTATTTATGGATTGCTCTGATCCCGTCCCCCGTCGTCGGGTTGTTCGGCTGCGCACTTTGCGGCTTTTCCGTCGGCATTATGTGGCCCGGCAGCTTTTCCCGCGCCTCTGCCGCCATGCAGGGCGGCTCCACGGCGATGTTTGCCTATCTGGCGCTCGCGGGAGATCTCGGCTGCTCGGTCGGCCCGAGCTTTTCGGGCTTTGTCTCCTCCCTGTGCGGCGATAATCTGCGTCTTGGCACCCTGGCGGCGATTATTTTCCCGATTCTTATGTTTGTTTCGCTGCTTGTGTGTACCCTCCTTTGTCAAAAACAAAAAGCAAAATAAAGCATCGCCTGCCGTCGGGCAAACGGCAGGCGATTTTTCAGTGCCTGTGCTTTTTCAAAACCTTTTTCGGGTCCTTCTTTTGCTTTTTGCGCGCCCCCAGCATCCCGCCGAGCACCCCGGCGGCAATTGAGAGCCCCAGCCATAAAACGCGCTGCCCGAAATTTACTTTTTGCCCCGCGCCAACCGTCACGGAAAGCAGCAGAATCAAAAGGCAGAACACCCCTGCGCCGAGCAGTCCGCAAAGCGCCCCGCTTTTGCCGACCTTGCGCGCAAACAGCAAGCTTCCGAAAAAAACAGTCAACAGCATCACCAAGTGCGCTGCATGCGGCAAAAGCAAAAGCGGATCCTTCCAAAGAGAAACAAGCAGCGACGCCGCCGCCCAAAAAACACAAAACGCGCAAAGCAGAGCAATCACCCCGTAAAGAAGCGGCATTGCCCCTGCCCCCTGCCCCGCCGCGCGCGAATGTGTATGGCTCTTTCCGATCCGATTCATAAAAAATCCCCTTTGCTGCATAGTGCTATACTCTATGCGGCAAAGGGGAAAGCTATTCCGGGTTTACTGTGCGTCTTCTGCCTTGACATCGATCGAGCCGATCGCACTGCGCAAAAAGCGGATGCGGGTTCGGTCATGCGTTGTTTCCAGCACAAAGGTCTCATCCTTAATGCTGACGACCTTGCCGATAATGCCTCCCTTGGTGGTGACCTCATCACCGACAGCGAGATTATTCAGCGCCTCCTGCATTTTCTTCTCCTGCTTTCTCTGCGGGCGAATCATCAGAAAATACATCAAAACAAGAATCAGAACCAGGGGCAAAAAGGTCAAAAGCGACTGTACATTGAAGCCACCGGACTGGCTTGCGGCAGCACTTTCCAAAAACATCATTTCGTTTTCCTCCGTTATTTATCATTTCATAAAACCGCTGCGTCAATTATACCAAATCGCGCAGGGGATTGCAATAGCTCTTTTGAAATTTTTCCCGTGCACCTATTTGCGGTAGTAAAGATAGTAAACAACCACCGTGCGCTCCTTCCCCGTGATGCGGTCGGGTCCGCTCAGGATTACGCCGTCCAGACTCATCAGCGGGCTATATAAAACAGCCTTTGCGTCGGCTCGGAAAATAATTTCGCTGTCCGAAAAAACAAGCAGTTCCCCGTCGCGCAGCGATACGGAGCCACGATGTCCTATCACATGTTCTTTGGCATTTTCGTCCCGTTCGGTGACATAACGAATGCTTTTGCCGTGCAGCGAGCGCGCAAACTGCATGCGGTATGCCCGCGAATTTGGGTTTTTCGGTATCAGCTTTTCCCGCAGTTTCTCAAACATTTTCATTTTCCTTTTTTCTCCCTTTCTTTATTATACCGTATCTTTTTCAATTTGTATATCATTTTTTCAAAAAAAGTGCTTTCACGGAAGAATTTACGGCTTTGCAGTAGAAATCGGATCGATTTTATGGTATAATAAACGTAGAATGCTCAACCGGGGGAGAACACACAGCATGCTGCGATTTGTATTGCCCGATGAAAAAACAGGGCGGTTGTGCTTTCCTTTTATGCGGAAACGGAGGCTTGCGGCGGCAGCTGTATCGGCTTTGCCAATCGGAAAAATTATGACGCCCTGCTGCTTGAGATGCAAAACAGGCACAGCGGGAAAGACCTTCCCGCCGGATATGTGCGCGAAAATTTTTATCTGTGCTACGAGCGGTCGCGTCTGATCGGCGTGCTCAGCCTCAAATTCGAACTGACCCCGTATCCTGAAAATTACGGCGGCCAAATCGGCTATGCTGCACGCCCGAGCAAAAGAAGGCGCGGATGGGGAACGCAGATTCTGCGCGGCGTGCCCTCCCTTGCAAAGGTACTCGGCTTTTCCAAAGCGCCTTGCGTTTGCGATGCGGGTAATATTGCATCGGAAAAAATCATTCTCAAAAACGGCGGAAAACTGGAAGACGAACGCCATGCCCCGGAAGAAAATGTCACTGTCCGGAGATATTCCATCGCTTTATAAAAGCATCAGCAATCAAAGGAGGCACACCATGGAACTGTTTTCCCGCGGCAAATGGATTACGGCGGCAAGCCATCGCTTCATTCCGAATTTATATCTCGAATTTTCCGAGACCTTTCGCCTCGGCGCGCTTGCTTCCTCCTATGCGCTTTACCTGTGCGCCAGAAACAATTATGCCGTCTATGTCAACGATGCACTTGCCGGGTTTGGACAGGCGCCGTATGCTGCGGGCGATATCTGCTATGATCGCATCGAGCTGCGCCGCTATTTGAAATCCGGAGAAAACACCATGCGCATCGTGGTATACGGTGCCGGCGCCGATTTTACCTCCATGCGCCGTGAGCCCTGCGCCCTGCTGTTTGAGCTGTTCAGCGACAAGGAGCTTTTCTGCATCTCCTCAAAAGAGACAAAAGTTCGCCTTTGCCCTTACTACAAAAGCGGGGAGATGCCTCTGTTTTCGCAGGAAAAGGGGTTTTCGTTTCACTACGACTTCACCAAAGAGGAAAGCACCGCGCCTTATTTTGATTCCGATCTCATCGATCTGCCCCTGCCGAGCCACCGCCGCCCGACCGAGCGCTGCACCGATGGAGGCAAATGCCGCGCCGTGATTCTCAGCCAGGGTATTTTTAAAGATGATAATATTGAAAAAACAACGCCTGCCGAAAAAATGCAGACCGCATTTTTATCCCCCCGCGCTTTTTGGGATATGACCGGGGGCCATCTGCCGCCGCAAAGCGTGCCCGACCAACCCGGTTTTACCTTTGATGCCGGGCATTATGCAAGCGGGTTTGACGGCATTTATATTCTGCTTGACTGCGAACAGATTCAAAGCGGCTATTTCTCGCTGGATTTGGAGCTTGCGGAAAGCGCCCGTATTCTCGTTGGCTGGGGAGAGCATTTGGAGGATCTGCGCGTGCGCTGCGCCGTCGGAAAGTGCAATTTTGCTTTCTCTCTGCAAGGCAACCGCGGTGCAAACCGCATGCTTTTTCCCTTTGTGCGCCTGTGTTGCCGCTATCTCGCGCTGCATATTTATGCCGACCGCTGCACGCTGCGCTATGCCGGGCTGCACCGCTATGACTATCCGCTCAGCGAAATTCCCTCCTTTTCCTGCAATGATCTTTTGCACCGGAAAATTTATGATACCTGCCGCACAACGCTCACGCTCTGCCTGCATGACGGCTATGAATATGCCCCCTATCGAGAAGGCGGCATGAATATCGCCGATGCCGCGATGCAAATGCTCTGCGGATATTATGTGTTCGGCGAATATCGCCAAAGCGCTGCCGCGCTGCGGCAAATGGCGCACAGCCTCTCCGAGGACGATTTTCTTTCCCCCTGCCCCTGTGGGCGCGCCGACTATTTTATTCCCGCGGATAACTGCCGCTTTGTCATCGCCTTGGAACAATATGTTCGCCACAGCGGCGACATCGCCCTTGCCGCGGAGCTGCTCTACGAAGCCAAGCGCGCCACCGAAGCGATTCTCGGCCGTGCGGCAAACAAAGAGGGGCTGGCAGATGCCTTTTTTGAAAAGGGCGTGTTTCACTTTTATGATTGGCAAAGCGGCCTCAGCGGCGCTAAGGATACGGAAGATTCGCTGCGCGGGCGGTATGATTGCCCGCTCAATGCCCTGCTTTCCATAGCGCTTTCCTCCTTGGCAGCGCTGTACCGTGCCTGCGGACGCCCGCAGGAAGCAGAGTATTATCTCGGCACAAAAAAACAGCTCAACGAAAATATCCGCCGCACCTTTTTTGATGCGGAAAAAGGGCTGTATTTCACATTTTATCGCAGCGGCGTCTGCTCTCATATGTGCGAGCTGACGCAAAGCCTGGCCCTTCTCGCGGGATGTGCGCATGGAGAGGAAGCGCAGGCGCTGCGGCACAAGCTCACCCAAGGCATGCTCATTCCCTGCACCCTCACCTCCGCCTTTTTCAAATATGAGGCGCTTTTGCAGCAGGGTGAAGCATGGGGCACCTATGTTTTCTCCGACATTGCCGAAAAATTCGGCAATATGCTGTTTTCCGGCGCCACTACTTTTTATGAAACGGAAGACGGCGCAAGCGCCTTTGCGAATGCAGGCGCGCTTTGCTGCGGAAGCGCCGCCTACCCTGCTTATTTTTATATGGCATATCTGTGCGGTATCCGAGCCGAAGAGGGCGAAGGCTTTTGCCTGCATGAGCCGCTGCCGGGCGCCGTAAACGAGCCGCATTGCCGCATTTTGACCCCGAAAGGAGAGCTTTCCGTATGAATTCCGCTTTATCCGAGGTATTCGGGCGCCACGGCATTTTGCTTTACGGCTGCATTCCCTTTTCCGCCTGTCATGTTATTTTAGAGCGGAAGCTGCCGCAGGAATTTGAGCCTCGCTCTGTCATCATCTTTGCCATTCCGTATTTTCCGGGGGAAAGAAGCAATCGCAACCTTTCCCTTTATGCCGTCCCGCGCGATTATCATTGCTATTTCAAGGAGGCGCTGCCCTCCCTTTGCGCCGATCTGCGCGCCGCCTTCCCGCAGGGGCAATTTGTCGGCTATACGGATAATTCCCCCATTGATGAGCGGCATGCGGCGGCGCTTGCCGGGCTCGGGCGATACGGCGATAACTGGCTTTTGATCACAAAAGAATACGGCACCTTTGTGTTTCTTGCCGAATTTTTGAGCGACAGAACTCCGCAGCAGCTCGGCGAGACTGGGACACTGCATGCGGTGGAAGAGTGCCTGCACTGCGGAAAATGCAAAGAAGCCTGCCCTATGCTGCATAACCCTTTCGGCATCAAAGAATGCCTCTCGGCACTCACACAGAAAAAGCAGCCGCTGACCGAACAGGAGATTCAATACATCAAGCATTATAAAAGTGCCTGGGGGTGCGATCTGTGCCAGGCCGCCTGCCCTTACAACCGCGCGATTTTGGAAAGCGGCACGCCGCGCGCCCTGCCCTTCTTTTTGCAGCAGCAGATTTTTCGCCTGACTTATGCAGATGTAGCGCAAATGCCGCAGGACATCTTTGCCGACCGCGCCTATGCCTGGCGCGGCAGAAAAACCATTTTGCGCAATCTTGCCCTGCTGGAAGAAGATGCGGCAGGAAAATGAATCTTTTTTCAAAAAAAGCTTGACAAAATTTTTCCCATGTGGTATCATAATTGAGCGCGAAAACGAGCGGCGTTAGCTCAGTTGGATAGAGTGTTTGGCTACGAACCAAAAGGTCGCGGGTTCGAATCCCTCACGCCGCGCCATCCGGCACCCGTTACGAGTGCCGGATTTTTATAGGGGTATAGCTCAGTTGGTAGAGCAGCGGTCTCCAAAACCGCGTGTCCTGAGTTCGAGTCTTAGTGCCCCTGCCATGAAAAAGCACTTGCAATGCAAGTGCTTTTTCAATTATATCCTTCTATCGGCAAGTGATATTGCCGCGCAGTGAAAACATTACAATCGTATTTAAAAAGCCATGAAATCGCTTGGTTTCATGGCTTCTTTTGCTTTTTCAAGAGCGGCACGGCCTGTTTTGTCGGATGCAGATGCACCTTATTCTGAATTGTTTCTTCATCTTTTGTTTTCGTAGCTTTCGGGTAAAATAGTAAAAAATACTCGGAGGTAAATCGGGATGAAAGGAAGAGCTATTACGGCAAAAATAATTGCCGCATTTAAGGAACATCTAATCTTGGAGGAACGGAGCACGACGACAGTTGAGAAATATATCCGTGATGTCAAGGCGTTTGCAGTGTATACGCAGGGTGGCGCGGTCACGAAAGAGACTGTGATCGCCTATTCTTTGTTCACTCCGGTGCAGATTTTGACCTTTTCCGGAGTTGAAAACTCAATAGCATCAATATAGCATCAAGACTTTTTTCTTCGTTTTTTGCGTTGCCGATTTTGCTGTAATCATTATTGTTTTAGTGATATTGCGACAAATACAAAAGAGGATCCACCATGTGAAGCGTCCTGTTTATGCTGAGCCATCCTATTTCTCCGGGCTTCAGCCCTGCCTGATTTCCGACGGCAAGCGCAAAATGCAGATGGGCGCCGCTTGTACGCCCGGTATCTCCGATATAACCAAGCAGTTGACCTCTTTTCACCGTTTCTCCGATGCGCACAAGCGGCGCATCCCGCAGATGCATATAAATGCTCCTTGCATAAGAACCATTTGCCTTTGTCCCATCTGGGTTTTCGTGATTTATTGCAATACAGTTTCCCATAGTCTGCATTGCATTTTTCGAAAAAGGCGGTTTTGGGGAGGCTGCCGACCAGCGAATCGGGCAGTTCTGCACAAACGCCGTCACGCCGTCGGCAAAGGCATAAACCGGCTCTCCGATACGGGCAGGAAGGTCAAGACCCGGATGCCCTGCCGAAAACGCTTGGCTGAGGCTTCTTGTCTCTGTCGGATAAGCATATTGTTCCACGGCGCTCGGCTCTGCCGCTTCAAAACACCATACACTTCTTACATCGGATTTTTTCTCCGACCAAAAGACATTCGCTCCATTTTTCTCTGAAGCAGCCGTTAAATATACTGCTCGGTTTCGCAATCTGATCCGAAAGCCTCCGGCATCACACGCCTCAAACAGACAAACAGCATCCGATTCATTTTGGTATACCGTATGAATCGTGCATCGATACGGACTCCCGACTCTCAAAATGTTAAGCCCGTATCTTGGATCCACACAAGATAAAACACAATGCGCATATTTCGTGTCTGCAATCAAAAAACGCTGTTCCGCCGCAGTAACATCCTTGCTCCAGAGCACAATCTTCATACCGTTACGCAGCGCGGTAAGATGTTCTCCGTAAATATTCAGATATAAATTACCTGCGGCACTTTTTATGAATACAGGCTTTGCCCAATGTGCATAAAGCGTATGATCATAGCCGACCGAAACCGTTTTCTCCCGAACATATTGTTCCGAATCACCGTCCCTCTCCGGCCACCAACCGAGAAAAATATAGCCTGCCCTGTTCGGAATCGGCAGCTCTCCATAGGGGGCGCCCGACTCTACGCTTTTCCGGCGCACCGCGCATTCCCCGCCGTTTGAATCGAATATTACAATCATTTTTTCCTCCCGTTATTCTTCTTTTTTCGCTTGGCGGTGAAGCTGATTCACATATACACTTGCCCCCGCCGCCAAAATACCTTGCGTTATAGCGGTAAATAATGCCGAAATGACCTCATTCCAGCCCGTCGGTTGCGCCGTCGAAAACACCCAAAATGCCGATAATGTCACCGCTGTCGCACCCAGGATCCACGGAATGTGCTTATCACGGAATTTTGATTTTTTCAGCCCTGCTCCGATTAAATTCAGCACAGGAATCAAAATCAGCAATTCCGCTTTGATATATTGTTGAAAATCCATAATATCTCCTTTCTTTATCCGAACAACCGGCCGAGCAGTATGGTAATTATGCCGCCCGCCAAAGCGGCAAGAATTGCAGCACCGATTTGCTGTAAGCGCAGCCTTGGCTGCTGTTCTATCGCATCGATTTTCTCCTCATGTCTCTTCAGATGCTCATTTGTGTGCTTCAGCTCCGTCGCCAAAGTCACCAGGGTTTCATTCATCGAACGAATTTCGGTTTGTACTGCTTTCAAATCCGAGATGTCCTGTTCCAGTGACTGCAGCTTTTGTTCGTGGCGCTCCAAAATAATCTGTATTTCCTCCATGGTTTCCTCCTTTCTTTTCCGGCCGCAGCTTAATTCTACCAGGTAATGCGGACATCTACTGTCCGATTTAAAAGCCTCTGCACTTTAAAATTTCGATTTTTCGCAACAGATCATTGATAATTTTTTCGCAATACATCAGCAAAAAGAAACGCCGGGCGGGAAAAGCATACGCTTTTCCCGCCCGGACCGTATTTGTTTGAATTATTCATCGGATCAGCTGATACCAATGAAGCGCGATCATATCTGCAAAATAAGTCATATTCTTGTCCGCAACAGGATCAACCAAATAGGTTGGCCGTTTTTTTGCATAAACAATACCGTAGGGATATGTGCACAGAAAAGAAATCTGTCCGTGCGTAATTCTCATTAAAGAGGGGGCAATCGGCTGCCGCCGATTGCCCCCGGGAGCTGTTATTGGGAAACAAAACACCTGCTGAAATTTTTTGAGCCTGAATCGTAAAATGCCATTAGAGTCTCACAATTCCCAAGGCTCGCTATTTCTTTGATTTATAACTGCGATGGAAGCAAGTTCCGGATTTTCAATTTGCGGGTCAAGCAAATTATCAATCTTTAAATTCAATAATTCCATTCGGTTTTTTTCTCCAAATACACGATACATATAGGCACGGATGCTCTGAATCGTACGACATTCCGATGAATATTTTTTTATTGAAAGCAACTGAAAAAATCGAGCCACCTCCTCCGGATGTCTGCATTTTTCACGCTCGGCTTTCACATAAGGGCAGCCCGGAGCATAAGAATCTTTGAATGTCCGCCACATAAAATGAAACTGATATGTCCACGCAGCTTTAGCAATTGGCACCCGAATGCCTGTTGCTCCTTTGACCGCCTCAAGATAAACCAACGGTAAAAATCCGCAGGAGCAAAGCTGTTCAAATGTCGGCTTCTCCTCAGACAGATAGTCATATCCGACATATTCACTGTATTCGTCATATTGATCCGGAACATACGGGGAATGCAGTTCTTTTGCAACCCCAACACAAAGAACCGCAGTGTATTTTCCCCCTCCGTCATAGCCATCAATATCACTGTACGCCGACTGAGTGATTTTTTCGGATTGAAATTCCATAGGAATCGGAAGGTTCTTAATCTTCCACGGGCTTCCGTACTCCCACTTATACTCCTCCATGCGGAATATGACAACTTCCCCCACTTTATGTTCGGGTTTATCCAGGTGCAATTTTGGCTTTTTTAACGGCGGCTGCTCGCTTTGCAGCCGATCACGAAGCATATCCAGCACTTTTTTTCGCTTTTTGACATCCAGACTGCTTCCGCTCTCTTCCCACTCCTGAATTCCCGCATACTCCGACAACAACGCAAGCGTTTTTTCTTTTACACGGGCGGATAACATGCCGTGTTTCCACTCCCAGTCTGCCAATGCGTACCAGGCAGACGCAGTGTCGTTGTCAATTATATCCCCCTCTAATTCTTCCTCGAAATATTGAAAGATTTTTTCTTCTCCCTCGGTAACATCATAACATGCAAAAATGTCCTGACAGGCATCTCTGATATCCTCGGCAGTATCATCAGAATAAATTCCGGTTCCCCATGTGCCCATAACTGCTCCTCCTTTTTCAGACTCCCGCCGCACATGTTTCTGTGCGGCGGGAACAGTGTTTTAATTCTCCATCAAACAAAGCATATCGCTCTCAGCGGTACAGTTAAACAAAGAACGCAATTCACCCAAATTTTCTTTGAACTTGCTCACATTTTCCTTCGCAATCCCTCGGATTCTGTTTGAACCGTTCGGAACGGTGCCTTTATCCAGCGCGAATACTTTCGACACGATACATGCCGACAGCACCGCTATGCGTTTTCAAGGTCAGCCTGCCGTTTTCATCAGTATACCAAGGCAGTCGGAAAATGTCAAGTTTTGCCGGGTGTGTTCACGGCAAAACCTAAAAAAGGAGGGGCAGTCGGCTGCCGCCGATTGCTCCTCCCCATAATTCACATACAGCACAAAAGACCGACTATTGTGTCTCAAAAATTCATCTTATGTTTTTGTTGTAACGGTCTTGTTCGCTTTCCGTCCATGCTTTTGAAGAAGCCGAAAAATTCCTCTCTGTTTAAAACTGCAGCCAAGATCTCTGCCTCTCACTCCTTTCCAAATCAAAATTCGGAGAAAACCAGATTTTTAAGTTTCCTCACATTCAAAGTCACATGCAATCGCATGCAGAAAAGCATCTGCCTCCCCGTTTGGATTTGCTTTTCGCGTCGCGTCCAATGTATACCAGGAATATTCCAAATCATGAATCAGAATCGGAACCGTTCCGAGATGGGCAGCAATCCATCCGCTTTCGCGCAAACGAGTTACAATGGTATTGAGCAGCCCCAAAAATTCCATATTGCCGTTCGGCCCTTTCCCGATATAGTTAAAGTCCTCATCGTACATCGCTTCTTCCGATTCCGGTTTTCCCGCTTCCGCAATTTCGGAAGCTTTGCACCAATCGGAAAATAAACCCGCCGCATATGCATCCCGATTGTCGAAGAGTATCGTGTTATTTTGCTCCCAAAAAGCATAATTCCATCGTTCCTCGCTGTATAAACCGGCATGATTGCAAAATTTCTCTGTGTTATATCCGACGGAAAATTCCGGAGTCAACCGCTCTTCCGGATCTGCAGAAGTTTCGTTCCACACAAGAAGAAAGGAAACAGCATAAATATCCGGCGCGCTCCATGACAAGATTGTCTTTTTGATCTTCTCTTCCAAAAATGTCTCAAAATTCATTGTGCCCTCCTAAAATGTAACTTTTGATAGTATTTTCTTTTTCATTCACAACTGCATATTCAAAGCACCCGTTCCAATTCCCAACCGATGCATATGATGAGGTATCAAAGTAGAGTCAAACATTTACTCCGGCATCTTGCTCTAAAGCGCTCTGCGTTGCACACGTCAGCCTGCCGTTTTCATAAGTATAAGTATACTCAACGGACTGCATATTGTCAATAGAACAGCCGTGCAGAAAATCGGCATATGGAAAACCGCACGGCAAATTCTCTTGTCATATACCTCCGGAACCTTTGAAAAATCCGGGCGGGAATAAAGCCATTGCTCACCGCAAAGCTCCGTGTTTCCAAGAAACGCCGCGCCGCCGAACGCGCTATTCTTTCCGGGATTACGACTCTCCACCGTTGTATCCGAAAACAACTTCTCTGTATACAAATTGGCCTCAAACAGCAGCGCCCTCGCATCGGCGGCATCATGGCGTACGATAAGTTGATACTCCCCGTCTCCGATTCTATAAGATTGCAGCCAACATGGGGCAAGAATCCGCCCGTTCGGGTGCAACGCACCGATACAAGATAGCATCAAGAACGATTTTGGCTGGCGGCAAGCGCTTTGACAAGGCGGAATTCCGGTGGTTTTTGCTATCCCGACAGCCGCTCCAAAACCGCGTGTCCTGAGTTCGAGTCTTAGTGCCCCTGCCATAAAAGGGCTCCAAAATAGATGTAGCCCGTGAAAACCCCGATTTTATCGGGGTTTTCACCGTTTATACGGCAAAATTTCAACGAACCGTTTTGACAGATATAAAAATGATGTTTTCCCTTTGCTGGATGTCCTGAACTATGACACAACCGAATTTCCGATACGCAGGCAGATAGAAATCAAAAATGATATGCACCCCAAAAGTTAGACACTTTTGGAGGTGCATATCACATTCTCCACGCTGCTTTTTCTGTTTTTTAGAAGCGAATTGAAACCGCCCATCGTGTCATTTTCAAGCCCTGCCATTGAACCACTGCGGTCCGGATTGAATACAAGTTCCGTGATATTGTTTCTAACCTTTATAGTTTCTGATATTTGACAGAGCATCTTTTCTTTTTGCTGACAACCGTTGTGCCAATGACAGCTCCGCCGCTGATGAGCATAATGGAGAACCACAAAGCAAGGCTGCTGTTATCGCCGGTCTGCGGGCTTTTTGTCTCATTGACGGTGTTTGTCGCTATGATTCCATATTGACTCAAATGGTTTGTCTCAAATACAATATAACCGTTTTCTACCGCAGCAGGCAAGGTCTCTTTAATCTCATCATTTACAATGTAAACGACTTCGTATTTGTCATACCCCTTCAAATCTTCCGGCAGAGCAATTCTGATCTTCATTTTGGTGTTGCTGATCTTCACAACATTGTTGTTTCCGTCCAGCACATTGATGTCCGCAACGAATTTCACATTCTTATCTGCCAATCCCTTCTTGACCTCGATGGAGTTGATATCCAGCTTGTAATCCTTGCTGACCTCTGTTGCAAATTCGATTTTTGCCTTTGTCTCCCCCGTGCTTTGGAGTTCCTTCACCGTGTCCTTACCGGGATTTTCCGGCTCTCCGGAGGCTTTCGTCCAGGAGGCGTACAAGGTCACATTTTTATACCGCACATAACCGTTGTCTTCCGTAATCAAGGTATCCTTATCAAATTTCTTATTGGTCTCCTCGTTATTGTCCCAAATTCTCCAAAAAATATACTTCTCCATAGTACCGCTGCCGTCGCTTTTTGTGTTCCAGCCGTTAAAGGTATAGCCGTCTTTTACGGGAACATAGGGCAAAAGCGACATTGACGCTCCGGAGTCTCTGCCGCCTACATAGTCGTATGTGTTAGACTCCTTACCATTGAGCTGTCCGCCGTTCGCATTAAGAGTTAATACTATACCGTCGTTGTCAAAGGTATTTTTGGTATAGGTTGCGAGAACCTTTACAGCGTCGCCTTCCTTAAAGCAATCAGCCGATATTTCCGTTACAAACTCGCCGTTCAAAGCCCAGCCGACAAAGGTAAAGTCCTCTCTTACGGGAACATATTGAGTTAAATCAACCGTCTGAAAATCGTTCGAGCTGCTTGTCAGGGTCATTTCATACTTACCGTTTATGTCGCCGCCGAGACCGTCAAGCGTCAGGTAATATGTGCCTGTTCCCTTTAACGCTTCTTCGGAGAAGGCAGCGTAAACCGTAAGACCGTTCGAGTATTCCACAGGCTCACGCTCTAAGTAAAAAGTTCCCTCGGAATTAAAATCGGACAGGGGCATATTCTCTGTGACTTTTGTTTCGCCCGTCCAATCCGTTGCCCAATAAGCAAATTGGGTTCTGCCGTTGAACGGAAGAACGCCAGCAGTCAATTCTGATAAGCTTACCGTTGTGTCGCCGTCGGCAACATCAAACTTTATCATTTTTGAATAATCGCCGTCGATTTTTCCGTCCGGACCGTTAAGACCGCAAGTAAGAATCAGCGTGTATTTTCCGTCATCCTTGATTTCAGCGGCATTCGCAGTCACAATGCAGGAGAGGCTCAACACCGTCACCAGCAGCATCAAAATTGCGGTTTTCAATTTCATATTGATTTTCCTCCTTGCGTTTTTGTTTGGTTATCCATAAGAGTTCCTCCTTCATATCAGCCTTATTTCAAGGCATTTTTACTTTTTTCCTTATAATGCCGAGTACGGTCAAAACACCGCCGCTTACGAACAGAACGGCAACCCACAAAGCAAGGCTGTTGTTATCGCCGGTCTGCGGAGAAGAGGTATTGCCGGGCTTGTTGGGCTGATCGGCCGATCCGTCTCCGGAACCGGTCGCGGGAATGTCAACGGCAGCCTTCTTATAACCGCAGACGGTGCATTCCTCGTGCTTGGAGCCCTTTTCGGTTGCGGTCGCTTCCTTGTCGGTAACCCACTTGAAGGTGTGCGCCGCCGTGTCCGCCGTGTCCCCGCAGGCACATTCATGCCAGTGATTTGTTCCGTCACACTTCCACGCCGTACCGTAACTATGCGTATGGGAAGCTGCCGTCGGCGTAATCGTTTTAACATTGGGGAGACTCAGGTATCCGTCTACGGCGGGAACCGCTGTCACCGTGCTTCCGTTCACCGTAGCGGCGACTTCTCTGCCGAAGTCATATCCCCTTTCCGGCAGCAGCATAACGGAATATACATATTTTTTTCCGCTCTCAAACGTAGTAACGGTCGGCAAAGTGCTGTACGCCCCGCCGTCGGAATACCATGCGGCAACGGGCACATCGTTTTCATCTAACTCTTGCCAGTATTCATTGGCAATCCGGTATTTGCCCTGATCGGCGGCAGCTACGGCAGCCGTGGCCCGCGGGGCATCACCCGGCTGATAGTTGAAGTTCACATCCTGGATCGTTGCCGCAGTGATGGCAGTCGACGCTGATGTGGGTGTCCAATGGGCTTTCAGGGTAATGTCAGTGGTGATCTTGGTATCAAAGGTGTACTGCGTATCGCCTAAATACCAGCCGGCAAAATCATAGCCGTCTTTCTTCGGATCGGAGGGCTTGATGGCAGAGGTATTGCATATCTCCTGCTGATCCACATCGCTGCCGCCGTCAGAGTCAAAAGTGACGGTATGGGTATCAATGGTGCATCCAAATGTGCCGCAGTTATCAAAGGTGCCGCCTTTCAAAACGATCTCTGCCTTAGAAAAAGTCTCTCCAGCTACCCCATTTCCTATATAGCCGTAGTAATCAGAAAAGTATCGGGTACAATCTTTTATCGTACCGCCGCTCATGACAAAACGACCGACATTCGCAATATATACGCCGCCGCCAGTGCCATCGGTAGTTGTGACAGAGCATCCTTCGATCAGACCATCGTTCATCTCAAATTTGGCTTTGTCTTTGACGATGACTGCACCGCCATTTTTAGTTGCCTTACAGTTCTTGATGGCACCGCCGTTCATAATGAAAGTACAGCCGCTGCCTATATCAATTGCACCGCCGTCATCACCAGCCCGGCAGTCCTCAATTGCACCGCCGTTCATAATGAATTGACCGTTGGTTTCCAAATCTACGGCAGCACCGTCTCCACTGTACTCATCGATTATCTTTTCATAGCAGTTTACGATACTGCCACTCTCCAGGGTCAGAACACCGCCCTTAATGAAAATGCCGCAGTTTTTTTCCTGTCCATCGATCTTGCCACCGGTACCGCTGTCCTTTATCGCCATGTTCCCGTTTTTCCTCACCCAGATTATACCCGTATTTTCCGAACTACAGCTCAGGGTATGTCCGTTCAGATCCAAGGTCACGGTGCGTTCCACATACAGTTTCCCAGTGGTTTCAATATTGCTGCCAAGCTTGATCTCAGTACAATCCGCATTATTCAGCGCCGCCGTCAACTCTGTTTCGTTAGTGACGGTGGTTGTATTGGCAGCGAAGGCCGTAGCCGCCGTCATCGGCACCAGCGACAGCACCATGCAAAGCGCCAGTAGGACTGTCAGCAGCTTTGTCTTAATCGCTTTATTCTTCATAGTATTAGCTTCCTTTCTTACAGTTTTTCTCCGCATTCGGAGCAGAAGGGCTGTTTATTCAACATAAAGACTCTTGACTCGTTCATTTTGATTGCCTCCGTTCTGAAATTTCAAACAGGTTGTTTTTGGACGAATACCTTGTTTATCTCAAGCTCGTTTTCCAAATGCTGCGATACGCTGTCGGCTATGGCGGTCGTTGCCCGCCGGATACCGGCATCCGACAGACCATCGCATGGATGAACCATCGTGACGGTCAGCACCGTTCCTGTTTCCTGTTCATTTACGGAGATAGAGAATCGGCTTAAATTACCGTATACCGACATCTCTGCTAAAATGGTGGATGCATCTGTTTTTTCATATTCGGCACCGTTTTTATCCAGCAATTCATAGACGGCGAAGATCATATATTGCCGATTATACGGCAGTATTATTCTTGTTGTTTTACTGTCCGGCAAAGCGGAAAGCTGCTTATTCATCGTCCGGCGCCTCCTTTTCATCACAGCTCTATGGTAAACCGTTTTTGTTATAGTGTTATTGCTTTTCAATATAGCCGCTGATGGGCTCTGCATACATGTTGTCGTCGGTCACAGGCTGATACCGCATGCCGTCATACACATCGGTAAAGCCGTTTGTCGCTTTATAGATCTCATTTGTTTCGGTATCGTATACGCGCTCATAACCGAGGATCGCATCGCTCTGCTTCTGGCTCATAATATCCTGGCTTTTATTGCGGCTCTCCCAGGAGGACATAAAGCCGTCCATGGTCGCATTGAAGTTCTGACTGATCTGTTTTGAAAGGGCAACCTTTTCATTGCTTGCCTGATTGGCGGCGCTGACAAAGCTATAAGAATACTGCAGGGTTTTGAAGCAGTCGGTCAGTACGCTTTCCCACTCGATAAAGGTGTCCTTCGCAGCGGTAACGGCAACGACATTGTAAGCCATATAGTAGCCTCCGTCCGCCGTCTGCAACTGATAACCTACCACATTGCCGCCGGAGATCGTATAACTGCCGAAGTCCACGACAGAGGCGGCAAACAAGCCCTCGCCCTCCTTGCCGTTATCCGTGAATGTCGCACGAAGCTGCTCGTCACCAAGGGCGGAGGACTTCAGCGGGCTGGCGGAGGGATAGCGATCGGTGACGGTGAAGTTGTTGAACTGCGGGAAAACGTAGACCGCATAGTCCGGCTCCACATCGGAAACAAAAGCCGCATACTGAGGAAAAATCTTGAAAAATCCCTCGGTGGACGGATTTTCCAGCACAACGGCCTTGGCAAAAAGCGCCGCCTGTGTATTGCCTGCGTTATAGTTCTGCTGCCAGGCATCTTTACCCGCCTGACTGTGCAGCAATATGTCGGCCTTGAGCAGCACAAACATCTGATTGAGCGGCTCGTTCGGGTCGCTTATCCGAATGCTGTGGTAGATATTTGTTCCGCCGGCCGTTACCGTCCAGCCCTTGGGGATGGTAATGCTGAAATCGGCGGTTTCGTACCTTTCGGTCTGTACGGCTTTTGCCGCCGTCTCGGTGATCTTGACTCCGCTCTCGGTTTTTGTCTTTGTGCCGTCATCGTTGACGGTGGTTTTAGCGCCGCAGGCGGCAAGGGATATTGCAGCGGTAAGAATAACGGCAAGAAAAGCGCTTGCCTTAATTAAATTTTTCATGGTTCTTCCTCCGTTCAGTGCATCAGTTCGGTTATATCCGGCGGGATCTCAATCTTGCCGGCGCTGTATTTGCCGTATTCGTTCTCTGGCGGAATGATTTCGGTAAGCGGCAAAATTTTATTATCATGTGTTATCGCCGCCGAATGGGTTATTGTTGCGATCTCGTCATAATACGCGGTCAGCTTCTCGATCCTCTTGAGCCGGTATCTGTCGCCGCCTCCGAATTTAGGCAGGTGTTCCGCCTCGGTACCGTTGCTGTTGGTGATTTTATCGCTATAATCTGTGCTGTTATCGGGAACGGCATCGTAAACCAGCTTATAAAAGGCTTTGTCGGTCACTAAGATATTGCCGTTGAACAGTGTGATAATTTTTTCACCGTCCGACATAGCCGAACAGTTTGCCTCCCATATGATAACGCCGCCGTTTTTGTCGTCAAAATAAAGGGTACTGCCTGCCATATTGCTCTTATCCTGTTTTGCAGCATAAATATAAAGCTTGCCGTCGGCGATTACCGTTCCGCTGCCGGGATCAAACCGCGTTATTCTGCTCCTGAAATCGGGTATCTCGGAAAGGGTCTTTCCGTCCGAGGAATACTGATAGGTATGCTCGAAAAATATCATCCCGAACTTGGATTCCTTCGCAGTATACGGCCCGTTATTTGACGGCGCGTCAAGAGAAAATCGTTTGCCGTCGGAAAAGATTACATCCAAATCGGCGCCGTTAAAATCGCCGGAATGAAAATAGATCGGCTTTGCCGTATCCGGCAGACTGTATGTCTCCATGCAGCTCTTTCCGTTCGGCAGTGCGGAATCCGTGCTGAATTTATACAGCTTTCCGCCGGAAAGGAAAACGCTTGTAAGCTCACCCTTTGCGACAGCAGGATCCGTGTCGGTGAAAACGGTATCAAAGTTCAGAAGCCCTTCGCCGCCGACAAATGTCTTGTAGTCCGATTGTTCATACGGCATGCCGCGCTCCTTTAAAAGCAGCTGCTCAAGATTTATCGGATCCGCCTGTGTGGAAGCATTCATCGAGTTGTCCGGATCGGGGTTTTCCGTTCCCGACGGCTGTTTCGCACAACCGCACAGCGCCATACTCACGAGCAGAAAGACCGCCAATATTTTGAAAGATAAGCGACCGCGCCGACCTCCGGTCGGGCATAGACTGTTGCAATGCACCGGGTATTCCTCCTTACTGTCCTTGCTTTTCATTGTATTGGTAAGGGGTTGTTTTGTATATAAGGGAAGTCCGCCAATCTGCGAAAAACGGGGTGGCGGACTTCCGCCATTCTTAAAAACCATCCGAAACGCTGCCTTTTTTCTGAAAAGAGTAAAAAAATTCCTCCCGCGCAGGCGGGAGGCAAGGAGGCTGCATTGTCATATTGAATTGTAAAGCGACACAAGACCGACACGGGATTTTGTCCCGGTTTTTTCGTATAAGGCGGAGACATATCTCTCCAGGGTTCGTCTGGAGACATACAGATTATCGGCGATCGTCTGCAATCCGTCCTCGGTGTTTACCAGCATCCCGAACACCTCGGCTTCTCTCGGCGTCAGTGAGAATTGCTCCGACAGCTTTTGCAGTCTTTCGCTATCGCTTAATTTATCTCTGTCTTTTGCACCCAGCTTCTCAAAGAAGCTTCTTCTCATATTCGTATAAATGAATGCGGCGACGCTGGCAAGGACAAACAGGATCAGTTCCATGGTAGTGATGGCAATATTATTGCCGGAATTGAGCAGCGCAAGGGAGCCGCCCGTGATTGCTGCGGCGACAAGATTATTGACGGCTCTGCCGAGCCCCGCCCACAGCTCCGGAATCTTTGTGTACCGGGCGATCTCCATAAAAGATGCAGTAAAGAAAACAGCGAAAAAGCCGGCGGACAGATAAAATACAATCAGCCCTACCGTAAACGGTCCGGCAAACTCAAGAACAACGAGACAGATCGTAGACAGAATCATGACGCAATACATAATCATGCTCATATATTTTCTGCCGGTCATGTCAAACAGGAATCCGGCGAAAAGTCCGCTGAGTGCAAGAAGGATTCTCGGCCACTGCCCGATATTCACCACACCGCTTGCATGGTACAGGGTGACCGCATTATCCAGTGTGCTGAAAATACAGGTCAGAAGTGCAACGAAAAGGATGAGGACAACAGCGATCTTTAAGCTGCCGTTTCCGTTTTCACCGGTGCCCTCATTTGTTTTTTCTTTTGAAAAAGCCGGAACAATACTGTTATTTTCTGCCCGTATCAGCGTGACAGCCAATAACAGGATAAAAGCAGAAAGAATCCCCGCTTCAAGAGCTTCTGTATGAATCAGATTGTTGTTTGCGATCTGGAGCAGGGCTCCGAGCATATAGGAAACACCCACCAGCCGTGCGAGATAGGTGTTGTCCTCTAACAGACAAAGAGATTTGTAGAACACCGTGCTTCCGAAGGCGCCGAGGATCAGAAACAGTAACAGCCCCATGCACATCGTGAGCGTATATGTGCTGTGGCGGGATATCACAAAAAGGCATACAACGGATAGGATCGCCGCACACATAGTAACCGCCGATTGCAGCTTTCCCCTGCAGACCCGGCAGAATAGGGGATACAGAACAAAACCGAGCACGCTGATGCCGAGTGCATAGTTTTGAGCGGATACCGACTGATTGCCCGGGACGATACGGGAAATCATATCGACAAACAGAAACTCCGCCCCTAAAAAGGTAAAGGTAAACAGGCTCATCAGCAGGACGGCCTTTGTGTAGGAAATTCTGTTTTCCTTGTTAAAGGCATCGCTTTGCCTGATTTTTTTCAAAATGCTGTTCA
>ERZ827423.358-NODE-358-length-61162-cov-4.822066_pt1 | contig 61162 bp, 62 predicted proteins | sample MGYA00519775_ERZ827423 | MGnify/ENA primary metagenome ERZ827423 (study PRJEB31778, sample SAMEA3449296) | human gut metagenome | biome: human gut; feature: human-associated habitat; material: faeces | place: United Kingdom | collected 2010/2012 ... | reverse complement strand
CGACTATGATTTCACAGTATATATCTTTTGGTATTTTACTGTATTTTTTGTTGTGCGGTAAGACACAAAGCAGTTTGTCCATTCGGTATTTTACGAAGAAAGCAAGTGTCTTTGGAAGTATTCTTGCGTCCGGTTTTCCAAGTATGGTGCGCCAGGGACTTGCAAGTATTTCTACGATGGTATTGAATGCGCAAGCTGCTATTTATGGGGATGCAGCAATTGCTGCGATGAGTGTTGTATCGCGAATTTTTATGTTTATTTTCAGTGTGGCACTCGGAATTGGTCAGGGATTTCAACCGGTTTCGTCGTTCAATTATGGAGCAAGAAAATATACGAGGCTGCGCAAGGCGTTTTGGTTTACCTTATTTTTTGGACTGGCTAATTTGGTAGTATTTACAGGAGTGGTGTTTGTTTTTCGCAGCGAGATTATCATGCAGTTTTTATCCAATCAGGATGCATATGATATTGCGTATTATGCACTTGTGATTCAATGTGCGTCACAGGTGGCAGTCCCTTTTAGTGTCTGTGCCAATATGTTGTTTCAATCAATTGGTAAAGCAGGGAGAGCAACGATTTTAGCGACATTTAGAAGCGGTTCAATTTATATTCCGGTTTTGTTAATTCTTGGTACGCTTTTTGGACTACGGGGAATTCAGTGGACACAGCCGGCTACGGATATTCTGGCATCTGCCATATCAATGCCAATTGCTGTTGTGTTTTTGCGTAAGTTACCTAAGGATGGATTGGAAGAAGGGGCGAATTAGGAAGGGTGTAAGTTTACTTAAAACTCTGAATCAACCGAAAAACCTGCTCAACGGCAGCACTTAAATTTTCTTTTGCATGGTTAAAGTCCATCGCTTCTTTCAGCGTTGTTATCGTGCGCAATATAGGGAAAAATGCGTCGATGCCATGTTGGTTACACAATGTGGCATCTTCTGCGACGCATCCGCCAAAAGCAAGAACTTTTTTCTCGTATTTTTTTGCAATTTCTGCTACGCCAATTGGTGCCTTTCCCATTACTGTCTGTCCATCTAATCGTCCCTCACCGGTTATTACAAAATCTGCATTTTTTATAAATGATTCTAACTTGGTTTCTTCAAGAATAATTTTAACGCCGGATTCTAAAACGGCATTTGTATAAGATAAAAATGCAAATCCAAGTCCTCCGGCTGCTCCGGTACCTGCTTGATTTGGATTGGCGTCGGAATATTTTTCTTTCGTCTTTTTTGCATAATTCATAAGCCATGTATCCATTTTGGTAATCATCGTTTGTGTTGCACCCTTTTGTGGACCAAAAACAGCGCTGCATCCATTAGCACCACATAGCGGATTTGTTACATCGCATGCAATTCTAAATTTACATTCTTTCAGTTCTGGCATAACATGCTCATCGGTTATCGTTTCTATTAAGGCTAGTCCGTTTGCTCCGTATGGAACTTGTTTTCCATCGGCATCTAAAAAGCCGTAGCCGAGAGCCTCGAGCATACCGATTCCTCCATCGTTGGTTGCGCTTCCCCCGATACCAACAATAAATTTGCGGCATCCCTTTTTTATCGCATCTCTTATCAGTTCCCCAACGCCATATGTTGTCGTGTGAAGTGGATTTCTATCGGATTCGTTTACCAACGTGATTCCTGCGGCTGCGGACATTTCAATAATTGCCGTATTGCTTTCTGCAATTCTGCCATAAGAAGCCTCTATCATGGAGCCAAGCGGTCCTGTGACATTGACTTTTTCGATTGTTCCGTTCATTCCAAGGGTAAGGGCTTCTACCGTTCCCTCTCCGCCATCTGCCAAAGGGCAGACAGTTACCTCTGCATCGCGAAATACGCGGTGTATTCCTTCCGAAACGGCATTTCCTGCCTCTAAAGAACTTAAACTGCCTTTCATAGAATCCATGGCAACGACAACTTTCATACGATGGCCTCCAATGTGGTTTTGTTTTTGAGTTTACTCAGCATAAGTTATATTATTTTATAAAACTTTCGTAGTCTTGTAATTCATGAAAAATATTATCTACGATTGCTAAATTATTAACAAGTCGAAAGAGCATAAAATATCTATGGTGTTGAAAATTAAGTCGTTTGTATCCAAGTCTTTTTAATTGCGAATTAGCACAATAGTTTAGACTTCCCGCTACAACAGATAAAATCTGTTTGGTTTTTTCAAAATCATCTAATACACTAGAGGCAGCCTGTTCATTTTTCTTTTCAAACAAAAGATAGTGAATAAATGAATCAAGGTCTTTTTCTGCATCTGATGTTATTACAACATTATAATCCATATTTTGCCCTCATATCTGATATTACATCATCTGCATTTCTGTATTGTCCCTGTTCTGCATGTTTTCTTGATAATTCTAACTTTTGTAATAATTGTTCTTCTGATAAAGGCAAATATGGATTTTCGGAAATTCTTTTTATTTCAAAAGGAAATCCATTGTGAGCGACAGCCTGGGTAAGAAACATTCTTATTGCGGTCGTTGTATCTGTACCCAGTTCTTTAAAAAGATTATCTGATTTTTTTTTAAGATCGTCATCAACGCGAACTTGAATTGTACTTGCCATAAAAAACCTCCTTGATTCTTATATATACATAGTAATGCTATATTATTGGTAAGTCAATATAATTATAATATAAAATGATTGATTTGATATATAAATTGGATTAATTGTAATTCGGATAATAAGAATTGCATTTTTTTAGATTTGCGCATAGAAAAGGGGAATGGTATAATAATTTGCAAAGAAACGAGGGAGAAAGGTGCATGCAGATTACAAGGATTTTTCATAGTGGTTTTTTAGTCGAGACAGCCAAACGGTATTTTATATTTGATTATTATAAAGGAGAATTGCCGAAGTTAAATCCGGATAAACCGGTATATGTGTTCGCCAGCCATGGACATCAGGATCATTATGAACCAAAAGTATTTGAACTTTTGAAACAACAGGGGATTGTACCGAAACTTGCGATTCTTGCAAAGGATATTAAGGAGAAAAAATATCCGGATGGAATTCCTGTTTTAAAAGCCGGATTTCATGCACATTATGAAATTGAGGCAGATTTTTTGGTGGATACATTTCATTCAACAGATGCCGGCGTAGCGTATCTCGTTACTTGCGGGGAAGGAAAGATTTATCATGCGGGAGACCTTCATGACTGGGTGTTTGATTCTGCATCGGAGAGGGAAAACCGGCAAATGACAGGGATGTACAGGCATGAGATTGATAAAATGAAAAATATTTCACTGGATGTTGCGTTTGTTCCACTGGATCCAAGGCAGGAAAGACGTTATGCGGATGGAATATTATATTTTCTTCAAAAGGTAAAAGCAAAGCAGGTGTATCCAATGCACTTTTGGAGCCATTGTTCCATTATCGATAAATTTCTTGCAGAATATCCAGAGTATGCGGATGTAATTAAAAAATAATATGGGGAGGTTATACATGAAAAAGTATGTGTTAGCACTGGACCAGGGAACGACAAGTTCACGCTGTATTTTGTTTGACAAGCAGGGAAATATCTGCAGCATGGCACAGAAAGAGTTTGAACAGATTTATCCTCATGCGGGATGGGTGGAGCATGACCCTATGGAAATCTGGGCATCACAGTTATCTGTTGCGACAGAGGCGATGAGTAAAATTGGTGTAACCGGCGAAAATATAGCGGGGATTGGCATCACGAATCAAAGAGAGACGACGATCGTCTGGGACCGGTATACCGGACAGCCTATTTACAATGCGATTGTGTGGCAGTGCCGAAGAACAGCAGATGACATTGAAAAACTGGTGAAAGAAGGTCTGGCTGATTATGTGCAAAAGACGACGGGTCTGATTCCGGATGCTTATTTTTCTGCATCGAAAATTGCGTGGATATTGGATCATGTTACAGGAGCGAGGGAGAAAGCAGAAGCAGGTGATTTGCTTTTTGGAACGGTGGATACCTGGCTGATTTGGAATCTGACGCGCGAACACGCCCACGTCACCGATGTATCGAATGCCTCCCGCACCATGCTCTTTAACATCCATACCATGGATTGGGATCAGGAGTTGCTCGATCTGATGGAGATTCCGCACGTGCTGCTGCCCAAGGTGGTGGATTCCAGCGGTGTGGTGGGGATGCTGGACAAGAGCATCCTCGGCGTGGAGATCCCCATTGCGGGCATCGCGGGCGACCAGCAGGCGGCGCTCTTTGGGCAGGCGTGCTATGAAAAGGGTATGGTCAAGACCACCTACGGCACCGGCGGCTTTTTGCTGATGCAGACCGGCACGGAAGCGGTGGAATCGGAAAACGGACTGCTCACCACTGTCGCCTGGCGCATGGGCGGCAAGACGGAATATGCCCTGGAAGGCTCTGTGTTCGTCGCGGGTGCGTCGATCCAGTGGCTGCGCGATGAAATGAAGCTGATCTCCAGCGCAGCCGAATCCGAAGAGGTTGCGTTGTCTGTGCCCGATACCGCGGGCGTTTATGTTGTGCCCGCCTTCACCGGCATGGGCGCGCCCTATTGGGACATGTACGGCCGCGGCGCGATCGTGGGCTTGACCCGCGGCGCGGGCCGCGCGCACATCGTCCGCGCCACGCTGGAAGCCATCGCCTTCCAGAATGCGGACGTGATGGACGCCATGACGCGGGACAGCGGCATTCCGCTCTCTCAGATGCGCGCGGACGGCGGCGCAAGCGCCAACGGCTTTTTGATGCAGTTCCAGGCCGACGTGCTCGGCATCCCTGTGGTGCGTCCTGCCGTGACGGAAACCACCGCCATGGGTGCGGCATATCTGGCCGGCCTTGCGGTGGGCGTGTGGGAAAGCCGGGAGCAGGTCGCGGCACTTTGGCGTACCGATCGCATTTTCCAGCCGCAGTGGAGCGAAGACCAGCGCGCCGAGCGCCTGCGCCAGTGGCACCGGGCGGTGCTGCGCGCCATGAGCTGGGCTGAATGACGAAATGATTCAATGATTCGACAACTACTGACAGGATTATCTGAATGGAGTATTTCCGGGCAAAGCCGGACGGGAGTTTCCCGTCCGGCTTTGTTGATGAATGAGATAAGATGGATGTGCAAGTAGATTATCGAATGAAAATAGTATAAAATTTGCTGGAATCGGTTGACGAGATGATATTTTTGTCTTAGAATAAAGGAGTTCAATGGAGAACAAAATGGATGCTCGGCAGCAATACGATTATACTGCTTGTGTATTTTTGTGTTGTCATGTCTCGACCCCGATGACGGCAAAAGGAGGAATCTCGATGGATAGGATCAGAGTACTCGCAGCAGATGACAACCCTCTCGTGCGAAAACAGTTGGAGGCGTTTCTGAATGGAAAGGACGACCTAGAGTTGGTCGGCGTTGCCGAAGACGGCACAGGCGCACTGGAAATCATGCGCGAAAAGCCGGTCGATGTGTTGCTGCTCGACATGGTGATGCCGAAAATGGACGGCTTTTCCGTACTCAAAGAAATGAACACGCTCGATCTCGTGCACAAGCCGCACGTCATCGTCATTACCGCCTTGATGCGCGATGATTTCATTCAACGCGCACTCAGCCTCGGTGTCGATTACTATATGCTCAAGCCGTTTGATACGGATCTGGTTTACCAACGCATCCGCGAATTGGGCGGCGCGCCGGAAAACAGCGTCGTGCTCCCCGTCCGCCCTGCGCGGGAGGCGGCGTGTTCACTGGACGAACGCATTGCCAACATCTTTCTGTCCATGGGAATTCCCGCGCACATCAAGGGCTATCACTTCCTGCGCGAGGCAATCAAGCTCGTGGTCAGCGACCGCGAGATGATCAACGCCATCACCAAGGATTTATATCCCACCGTGGCGATGAACTTCAACACGACCTCCTCTAAAGTGGAGCGCGCCATTCGCCACGCCATCGACGTCGCCTGGACGCGCGGGCAGATGGAAAACATCAATCTGCTCTTCGGCTCACGGCTTTATGTGAAGCACGATAAGCCTACCAACGGCGAGTTTATCGCAATGATTGCCGACCGTCTGGCTATTGAAAAGAGCGCATAACCTTTGCCTTGCCGCCATATATATCCTGCAAGACGAAGGCTGTGTGGAGGCAAGGAGGGTTTGAATATGGCAGGCAGATTGCATAGAGAAGAGACGCCCGTCGAACGCCTGGTGGGGACGGGAAGCGTGCAGATTCAGGCGGAAAATTCCGTCATGCTCAGCGGCGGCGACCGGGAGGTGACGCTGATTTCCGTCCAAGCCGTGCCGGAGCTGAAGCAGACGGAAGCGCAGACCGGGGGCGTCGCCGTACAGGGCGCGGTGGAATGCCGGGTGCTCTACCTGGACGGCGAAGGTCAGCTGCGCACGCGGAATGCACAGGCGGGTTTTGCCGCAGTGATGCCCGTGCCGGATGCAGAACCGGGGATGCAGGTGCAGGTGATGCCCACCGTGACCGGCGCGGAAGCGTCTGAGCGGGACGGAAAGCTCGACCTCAGCGTACAGGTTTCGCTGGAAGGGCTTGTACGCAGCCGGGAAGAAGTACCGCTGCCTACCGGGCTGGAGGGCGATGCGCCGATGGCGGAGCAGCACAGCGCTCTGCCCGTGCTCCGCAGAACGGCGGTTGCCGTAGAGCGGCGCACATTTTCGGAAAACTTCCCGCTCGATGACGAGAGTTATACCCGCGTCGTCACGACCGAAGCACAGGCAAGGATCGAGCAGACCGTTCCGACGGAGGGCATGGTCACGGTTTCGGGCAGCGTGCTGGTGGATAACCTCATGGCGGGCGGCGAGGACGACGCACCCATTCGCTGGCAGGCGGAATCGCTGCCCTTTGAGATCGACGTGACGGACGCGGGCTTTGCGGCGGATCAGCAGGTCAGCGCTGTCGCCCGCGTTCGGGATCTGACCAGCGAAGTGGTCTTTAGGCAGGATGGCGAGGAAGAGGAGGGCAACCTGCACATCGAGTATGTGCTGGAGATCGTCGTGACCGCGCAGGAGGAAGAGGAACATTCCGTTGTCAGCGACGCCTATCCGCTGGACGGGGAGCCATTTCGGGCAGAGCAGACCGAGATCGGCTCGATCACGTCGGATGAAACGGTCGGGCAGACGCAGATCATCGGCGCGGAAATCGAGTTGCCGCCGGAGATTCCCGCCATGCAGGAGCTGATCGGCGCGTTCTCCGCGCCGGTCGCACTGGAAACCGTGGGCGACGATGCGGCGCACGCCGAAGGATTGATGCGCGTGACGCTGCTCTACCGCCCGCAGGATGACCCGGCCGCGCTGGCTTCGTATACGCAGGAGATACCCTTTGCGCTGGATTTTGACCGTATCAGCGGCCTGTCGCAGATTTCCGGCGCGCAGATCGGCCGGGTGGAATCCGAAAAGCTCGCGCCCGACCGCGCGCAGGTGCGCATTCCCCTGACGCTGACGGCGGAAAAGGTGGAAACCGCATCCGTGCCGGTGCTGGCGGACGTTGCCTTTGAGGGTGAGCCGGCGTCGCTGCCCAAGGGCGTGGTGCTGTATTATCCGCGGGAAGGGGAGAGCGAATGGGAGATCGCCAAGCGGTTCCGCTTTTCGCAGGAAGCGCTGCAAAAGCGCAATCCGGAGGGCAAGGCACCCTATCTGATCTTCCGGCGCTTGACCGGGGAGTAAAAAATATGCTATTCTTCTTCCGAAGTAAGCGGCCCGCAGGGCCGCAAGGAGGCGCAGTTCTTTGGAAGAAGTGGTGTTGCAGGCGCGCGCGAAGGTCAATCTGACCATGGACGTATTGTCCCGACGGGCGGACGGGTATCATGAGGTCGATTTGCTGATGCAGTCGGTCAGCCTTTGCGATACGCTCATCCTGCGGCGCGGGGAAAGTCTTTCGCTCACCATTGACGGCGGCCTTCCGGTGGAGGACAACAATCTGATCCTGCGCGCGGCGCGGCTGCTGGCGCAGGACGCGGGCGTGGAGCCGTGCGCGCAGATGTACCTGGAAAAGCGCGTGCCCGTGGCGGCGGGGCTGGGTGGCGGCAGCGGAGACGCGGCGGCGGCGCTGGCTGGACTGAACGTGCTGTGGGGGCTGCATTATCCGCAGGAGAGATTGCAGGCGCTTGGGGCGAAGCTCGGCGCGGATGTGCCGTTTTGTCTGGCGGGCGGCTTGCAGCGCGCCACCGGCATCGGCACGGTGCTGACCCCGGTGCAAAACCGTCTGCCGCTGCATTTTGTGATCCTCAAGCCCTGTCAGGGACTGCTGACGAAGGAGATCTTCGGCGCATTGCGGCTGGATCGCGTGGCGCGCCATCCTGATACGCCGGGCGCGGCGCGGGCCATGGAGCGCGGCGATGCGGATGCGCTCATCCGCTGCATGGGCAACGTGCTCGAAACCGTTGCAGTGCCCCGGCAGCCGGAGATCGAAAAGGCGATGGGGGAACTGATGGATCTCGGTGCGCGTCATGCGCGGATGTCCGGCAGTGGTTCGGCGGTGTTTGGGTTGTTCGATTCGCGCGAGGCCGCCGCGCAGGCGGCGCAGCGGCTGAAAACCCGCTATGCCGAATGCTTTACCGCCGAAAGCGAAACCTGCGGCGTCAAATTCATCTGAAACAGCGTATAAAACTGCATAGAAAAACCAATGCTATCTGTCGTAAAGGAGGAAGACGACGTGAAGCATTGGTTTTCTTTTTTGCTGATTTTTGTGCTGCTGTGCGCAGGGCTTTACGGTTGGGGCGCGGCTCAGCCGACCGATTTGCAGCGCGCGGCGCGCAGCGGCGATCTGGTGCGCATACACATATTGGCTCACGACGATTCGGAGCGTCAGCAGGCGGTCAAGCTCCGGGTGCGGGATGCGATTTTGGAAGCATTTACACCGCTTTTGCAGAAGGCAGAGAGCGCAGCGGACGCGGCGCACATCGTGGAGCGGCATTTGGATTTGGCGCGGGAGACGGCGGAAAAAACGCTTCAGGAAGAAAATGATCCGTTGCAGGTGCGCGTGGAGTTCGGCACGTTCGACTTCCCGGAGCGGGTCTACGGCGGTCAGGTCGTGCCGGCGGGCGAATATCGTGCGCTGCGCATCCTACTGGGCGACGGAGCAGGCAAAAACTGGTGGTGCGTGATGTACCCGCCGCTCTGTTTTTCCGGCGAGGATGTGACGGGCGAGGTGCATTTTGAATCCACCATCGCCAAGTGGATAAAAAAATACGAAAAATGGAAAGAGGAAAGAAAACATGCGGAAGAGGAAAAGGCTGCTCAAGCGGACGCTGAGCCTTGTGCTGCTGCTCGCCGCCGTCTGCGCCGCGGTGACGCAGACAGCGGCTGTGCAGAGCGTCTATTGGGGCAGCAAGGGCGATCTTGTGCGGCAGGTGCAGCAGAAATTGCAGAAGTGGGGTTATCTCAAAGGCGCGGCGGACGGCGTATTCGGGCAGGACACCTATGAAGCCGTGGTGTTGTTCCAGAAAAAGAACGGCCTGACGGCGGACGGCGTGGTCGGCACGGCGACCTTTCAGGCACTCGGCATCAACACGGGCGCTGCGGCAACCAGCACGGGCAAATCGAAGAATCTCGATCTGCTGGCGCGGCTGGTCTACGGCGAAGCGCGCGGGGAACCGTATCTGGGACAGGTAGCGGTGGCGGCGGTGGTGCTCAACCGCGTCAAGCACGCCTCCTTTCCCAACACCATTTCCGGCGTGATCTATCAGGCAGGCGCGTTTGATGTGGTGGCGGATGGGCAGATCGACCTGTCGCCCGACGCGCAGGCGCTGCGGGCAGCGCAAGACGCGCTCAACGGCTGGGATCCTACCGGCGGCTGCATCTATTATTACAATCCGGCGCGCACCAAATCCGCCTGGATCTATTCACGCACCGTCGTCACCGTCATCGGCAAACACTATTTTGCGCAGTAACGCCCGAAGGGGAGGGAGCTTTATGGACAAGAGAAGAACCGCCGCCGCACTGATTGCGCTGTCCGTTGTGCTGGCAGGGGCGCTGGCCTGGGGCGTGACCGAAAACATCCGCCGCCGGGCGTACCGCACGCGGCTGAAATCCATGTATGAGCGCTCGTTTTTCGAGCTGGTCGGCGGCATGGACGATCTGGAGGTCAAGCTGGGCAAGCTCAATGTCTCCGACGGCGCAAAAGAGGATGTTGTGCTGCTCAGCGAACTCTATCGTCAGGCAGACAGCGCCGGGCGCGAGCTTTCCGCGCTGCCCGGTTCGCAGCAGAGCATGGAGGAAGTCATCGCCTTTGTCAACCGCCTGTCGGAGTTTTCCGGCATGCTCACGCGCAAGGTGGCGGATGGCGGGCAGATCGAGGCGCAGGACGAGCAGCAGCTGTCTAATTTGCTCGACCGCTGCCGGGAACTGAACCGCGCTGTGCAGGCGCTCAGCGCGCAGGAAGTGGCGGATGTTTCTCTGCGCGCATCGTCGGAATATCCAGCAGAGGAACAGGACCCTTACGCTGCGTTTGCGCAGCCGTCCGTGCCGGTGCCTTCGCTGATTTATGACGGTGCTTTTTCGCAGGGCGCGCGTACCGAGCCGCGTGCGCTGGGGAAAAGCCGCGTGGATGAGCAGCGGGCGCTGGAAATCGCGCAGGACTTCATCGGGCGGGAGCGCGTGCTCTCCGCGCAGATCGAGCAGGGGGTGGAGGGCGAAATTCCCTGCTGGGGCGTTGCGGTGGAGACAAAGGACGCAGGGGCAATCCATGTGCAGGTGACGCGCCAGGGCGGCAAGGTGCTGCTGATGACGGCGGAGTTTTCGCCCGGCGAGACCGACCGCACGGTGGAGGAATGCCGAGGAAGCGCGCTGAAATTCCTGAACGAGCGGGGCTTTGAAAACCTCGTGCCTGCCTATTATCAGGTGGGCTTTGGCATGGCGACCTTCAATTTCGTGCCGGAGCAGGACGGCGTGCGGCTCTATCCCGATCTTATCAAGGCACAGGTTTCGCTGGAAAGCGGACTGGTCATCGGCGTGGAGGCCAACAACTATCTGCGCAACCACGTCCCACGGGACCTCCCGGCGGAAATCCTGGGCGAACAGGCCGCCTTGCGCGGCGTGCGCTCCATGCAGGCGCAGTCCGTCCGCCTGGCCCTGATCCCAAAAAACACAGCGGAGGTGCTCTGCTACGAGGTGCGCGGCAAAAAGGGCGAAGGGGACTATCTGGTTTATCTCAACGCCGTCACCGGCCGGACAGAGGAGATCCTGAAAATCGTGGTGGAGGATGCGGGAGAAGAGGTTGTTTGATTTTGAATTGTTTCGGATGGTGGAAAAATGTAAAGAGTATGGAAAGGGTGTTGCCAAATCAGGAAGGATGGTTTACCCTATCTGATAGGGTTTTTTAAGCTCTATCTAGGAGGAAAACCATGGACGATCAAAAGGTGATCCTGCAAATGACTTCAACGCAGGTACAAGAGGACGGCCAGGAAGCCGTGATGAAGTTGACCACGTCGGGCACGCTGCACAGAGGAGCGGATTCCACTGTGCTGGAATACGAGGAGACGGGCGACGGCGGCATGACCGGCCAGGCCAGCATCGAAATGAAGGGCGACACCGTGATGCTCGTGCGCGAAGGCGAAGCCAGCATGCGGCTCATCCTCAGGCAGGGCTGCAAATACATCAGCACCTACTCTACGCCCTTCGGCAGGCTCGATATGGAAGCGCTGCCCACCAAGGTCATGTACGTCATGGGGGAAAAGGACGGCCGCATCGAGCTGGAATATCACATGCACATGCAGAACCAGTATCTGGGCATGAACCGCGTCAGCGTCCAGTTCCATCCTCAGGCGTGAGGGAGGAACTGAAGGAGGCCGTGTCGGCTTTGCGGGAGAGAACGGGCGCAAGACCCGTGTTGCTGCCTCCGCCTTATGCGCGGGGGCATTTCACGGTGCGCTGCGCTGCTGCGCCGCAAAACGATGCGCTGTTCACCTTCCGAATGGGAGAGGGTTGCGCATTTGCTTCGATGACGGACGGCTATCTGACAGCGCTTTTGCGGAAGATGGACGCTTTCGTTCCGAGGTTTCTGCCCGATCCCGGGCGCTCCCCGGAGGATACGCTGCTGGAGCGAATTCTTTCCCACGGCTTTGCGGAGGGCGGCGCGGACTGTCCGCAGCTCATCCGGCTGTGCCTGGATCTGGATGAGGACCCCCGGCGCAGTGCAAGAATACTGGAGCGCATCTTCCGCCTCATCGGCCCGGCGTATGCCGAAGCGCTCCGCGAGAACCGAAAGCTCTCGGTGCTGCCCGCCATTGCGCGGCAGGCTGTTTACTATAAAGAAAGACTCAATCGATTGTGAAATGGAGGAAATCGACATGAAGATACAGTGGCTTGGCCATTCAAGCTTCCGCATCCTGGGCAGCAAGAGCGTCATCACCGATCCCTTCGGCGAGATCGGCCTGTGCTTCCCGGAGGTGCGCGCCGATATCGTGACGGTTTCGCATGGACATTATGACCATAGCGCCGTGGAGGCGGTCAAGGGCGAGCCGGCCATCGTGGATGACGCGGGACCACACCGCGTAGCGGATGTGCTGGTGACGGGGTACAACACCTCTCACGACGATGCGCAGGGCGCGCTGCGCGGCGGCAACATCGTGTTCGTCATCAACATGGATGGCGTGAAGGTGGCGCATCTGGGCGACCTGGGCTGTATTCCCGACCATAACGTGCTGGGCGCGCTGCAAAATGTGGACGTGATGCTGCTGCCTGTGGGCGGGCATTACACCATCGACGGCGAGACGGCGGCGGAGATCGTGCGACTGACTCGCCCGCGCACCGTGATCCCGATGCACTACAAGGTGCCGGGACTGACCGTGGATGTTGCGGGTGCGGAGGACTTCTTAAAGCGCGTGGAGGGCGTGGAGATGATCGACGGCTATGAGCTGGAAATCAATCCCATGACCCCGAAGGTTGCGTGCTTTGCCAAGTGCATGAGCAGCGCAAACTGATTTTTGAAGAAAGGGTGGACGGTGTGTCCGCCTTTCTTTTTGCGCTTTTTTCCGTTCCCCATGCCGTATGACGGGACGAATACATTGACACAAACCTGTCAAATCGCTAAAATGAAACAGGATGAAGAAATCTGGTTTCCGGGGAGGAACGTAAATATGTATGATGTGGTCGTCATCGGCGCGGGCGTAGTCGGCTGCGCCATTGCGCGGCAGCTGTCTCGATACAAGATGCGCGTGGCGGTGCTCGAGGCCGGCGCGGACGTCGCCATGGGCGCGTCCCGAGCCAACTCCGCCATCGTTCACGCTGGCTATGACTGTAAGCCCGGCACCAACATGGCCAGGGTCAATGTGGCGGGCAATGCCCTGTTTGACGAGTGGTGCAGAGATCTGCACGTGCCGCTCAAGCGCATCGGTTCGCTGGTCGTCGCGTTTTCGGAAGAAGAGATGGAGAAGGTCCGTCAGCTCTATGATCAGGGTGTACAAAACGGTGTGCCGGGCATGGAGCTTCTCGGCCGCGACGCGACGCTGGAAAAGCAGCCGGGTCTGGCGGAAAACACTGTCGGCTCCCTTTGGGCGCCCACCGGCGCGATCACCTGTCCTTACGAGATGACCATCGCCTGCGCGGAAAACGCGCATGATAACGGCGTGGAGTTCTATTTTGACTTCCGTGCCGAAAAAATCACCACCTTGCGCGATGCGGTGGAAGTGGAGGACGATAACAACGTGCTCTTCCGTTCGCGCTATGTGGTCAATGCTGCCGGCATCCATGCCGACGAAATCTCCCGCATGATGGGCGACGACAGCTTCACCATCGACGGCCGCAAGGGCGAATACATACTGCTCGACCGCTCGGCTTCCGGCTTTGTGCAGCGCGTGGTCTTTCAGGCGCCCAGCGCGCTGGGCAAGGGCGTGCTGGTCTCGCCCACCGTGGACGGCAACGCCTTTGTCGGCCCCACGGCGGTGGATCATTCCGACAAGGAGGATACCTCCGTCACCCAGCAGGGCATTGACGCGCTGAAGGCTGCGGGGCGCAAGTCCATGCCGGATGTGCCGCTCAACCGCCCCATCACCTCGTTTGCGGGCGTTCGCGCCGTGCCGTCCACCGGGGATTTCATCCTCGGCCAGTCGGCAGCCAACCCGCGGCTGATTCAGGCGGCGGGCATCAGTTCCCCCGGCCTTTCCAGCACTCCGGCCATTGCGATGGAGACGGTGGAATCGCTGCGCAAGGCGGGCCTGCAGCTCCAGCCCAGGGGCGATTTCAATCCCGTGCGCGAGCATGAAAAGGCTTTCCGCAATATGACGGAAGAGGAGCGCGAGGCGGCGATTGCCAAAGACCCGCGCTACGGCCGTATCATCTGCCGCTGCGAAAGCGTCACCGAGGCGGAGATCGTTCACGCCATCGAGCGCACGCTGGGCAAACCCACGCTGGACGGCGTTAAGCGCCGCACTCGCGCAGGCATGGGGCGCTGTCAGGGCGGCTTCTGCGCCCCGCGCGTGATGGAGCTGATCGCCCAATACGGCGGCGTGCCGATGGAGAAAATCACGAAAAACGGCGGCGCATCCCGGCTGATTGTCGGCCGCACCCGCAAGGAGGAACGGAAAAAATGACGAGAAATGTCGATGTGGCCATCGTCGGCGGCGGCCCGGCCGGTCTTGCGGCGGCGCTGAGCGCACATAAGGCGGGTGCGCGCTCGATCCTTGTGCTGGAGCGAGATTCCTTCCCCGGCGGCATTTTGCAGCAGTGCATTCACAACGGCTTTGGCCTTCATTATTTCGGTCAGGAGCTGACCGGCCCGGAATACGCCCAGCGCTTTATCGACGAGGTCGAAAAGATTGATTCCATCGAGATCCTGCTCGATACCATGGTCATGGAGGTGCATCCGGATAAAACCCTGACCGCCGTTTCCAGCAAGCTGGGCATGGTGCGCGTGCAGGCGGGCGCGATTGTGCTGGCCATGGGCTGCCGTGAGCGCACGCGCGGCGCGCTGAACATCCCCGGCACCCGTCCGGCGGGCGTTTACACCGCAGGCTGCGCCCAGCGCCTGGTCAACATGGAGGGCATGATGCCCGGCAAACACGTCGTGATCCTCGGCTCCGGCGACATCGGCTTGATTATGGCGCGCCGCATGGTCTGGGAGGGCGCAAAGGTCGAGATGGTCTGCGAATTGATGCCCTATTCCAGCGGCCTGAACCGCAACATCGTCCAGTGCCTGGAGGATAACGACATTCCGCTGTATTTCAACACTACCGTGGTCAATATCCACGGCAAGGAGCGCGTCGAGGGCGTGACTGTCGCGCAGGTTGATCCCGCTACGCGCATCCCGAAGATGGAAACCGCGCGCTTTGTGCCCTGCGATACGCTGCTGCTCTCCGTCGGCCTGATTCCCGAAAACGAGTTGACGCTCGGCGCGGGCGTGCAGATGGATCGCGTGACCTCCGGCGCGGTGGTGGACGCTTCCCGCCAGACCAGCGCTCCCGGCATCTTTGCCTGCGGCAACGTGCTGCATGTGCACGATCTGGTCGATAATGTCAGCGCCGAGGCGACCATCGCCGGTGAAAACGCCGCGCTCTATGCGCTGGGCAAGCTGCCTAAGGCGGATACCGTGTCCGTCAAGGCGGAAGGCGGCGTGCGCTATGTTGTGCCCCAGCGCCTGGTCAAGGGCGAAGGGCAGGTCGCGCTCTATTTCCGCGTCGGCAGCGCGTACAAGCCCGCCAAGCTCACTGTCAAGTGCGGCGAAACCGTGCTCAAGGCCCAGAAAAAGATGGTCATGACGCCGGGCGAAATGGAAAAGGTCGTCATTGACCTTGGCAAGGTCGATCAGGACGTCGCCGTGTGCGTGGAGGAGGGCTAAGATATGGAAAAGCAATTTGTCTGCATCTCCTGCCCGATGGGCTGCCCGCTGCGGGTCTGGGAGGAAAACGGCGAGGTGAAGGTCGAGGGCAACACCTGCCCCAGAGGCAAGGCCTACGGCATACAGGAGTTCACCGCCCCGATGCGCACGGTGACTTCCTCCGTGCCGGTGATCCACGGCCAGCAGCTGATGTGCTCGGTTAAAACCGCCCAGCCCGTGCCCAAGGAAAAGGTGCATCAGGTGCTGGAGGCGATCTATCAGGCGCAGGTCAAGGCGCCCGTCGCCGTGGGCGATGTGGTTCTGGAAAACGTCGCCGGAACCGGCGTGGCCGTCATCGCCACCCGCAAAGTGGACGATAAGCGCAAATAAAAAACAAGCGGCTGCGGAAATTTCTTCCGCAGCCGCTTGTCTGTATAATGGGGGGTGTCTAAAAGACGGGGAGAAAAACAGAAGGAAAAACGCAGATGAAATTAGGCTGAAAACACAAAGGGGATGTCCGAAGGGGCCGCAGTCCCTTCGGCTTCTCATCCGCAGGCGGGGGCATGCACCCCGCCGAGGAGCGATTTTCCGTAAGATAGAAAACCAGAATATAGTTGAGTGATAAACTTCGATAGAAAGAAGAAAATATGCCGAAGGAAAATCGCTTCCGATAACAAAAATCCCGTGTGCGGTAAAGCCGTGCACAGGATTTTTGCAGACCGCGCAGGAAGAGGCTTCTTCCTGCGTGAAGCGCGAAAGCGCGTCTTAGCGCAGACCCGGAATCCGTTTGAACAGCGCGGGCGTGATCGCCGCTGCTGCCAGCAGCTTCGCCGCGTCAAACGGCAGGTAGATCAGGCACCAGTTCCACAGGATGAACCACAGCGTGACTTCCTTGGTCAGTACCAGCGTCATCACAAAGTAGCCGTAAACCGCACCGCACAGATAGGTCACTAGAATGCCCGCAAGACCTGCAACCAGTGCGGCGGGGAAGAGCTTCCAGCGCTTTTTGAGCGCGCGGAAGAGCGCGGAGATCAACGGCGCGGACAGCGCCAGACCAATCACAAACCCAAAGGTCGGGGAGGTGATGCTCGAAAAACCGCCGGAAAAGCCTGCAAACACCGGCGCGCCCACCAGCCCCAGCAGCACGTACACCGCCATGGACAGAAAGCTCATCAGCGGCGGCAGCATCAGGCCCGCCAACAGCATGAACAACAGCTGCAGCGTGATCGCGCCGTAGGGGATCGGGATGGTCAGCTGCGCGCCCACCGCCGTCAGCGCGCAGAACAGCGCGCAAAGAATCAATTCCTTGGTCCGAAGTTTCATGGGATTTCATCCTCCTGAGCTAATTGTAAACCGTTACGGCGGATTACGGTTTACAATATAACAGCCGGGGCGGACTTTGTCAACGAAAAAAACGAAAGCGGCGCGGAAGAAATTTAGTGTAAAGAAATATCGTAATATGGAAAAAATTTAATGAAAGTTTTGTTTCAATTCTGAATGAAAAAAAACGTTAACCCGTCCGGAACACCTTTACAAACCCTGTTTTTTGGAGTAATCTTCTTGAAGGCAAACAAAAGGGGGGATGCGAATGGATGTGTTCCGATGGTTCCCGGACGCCTTGGGTCTGCTTTGGGGATTGGCAGGCGGCTTTTTCAACTGCTGGCTGACCCGGAAGCTCCTGGTCAAGGAGATGAGCAATAAAAGGATCATCGCGTTGGTGATCATTAAACCGCTGACGCATCTGGTGATTCTGGTCAGCGCCATGTTCGTTTCCGCGTGGTTTATGCTGCTGGCGGCGGCGGGCGATTTGCTGACGCTGGGCGTTTTGTTTGTCAAAAGTTATTTGGATGGTAGGAGATGATCGAATGGAACTGGAAATCACACCGCAACCGTTCTATATTGGCGGCGTCAACGTAGGACAGTCGGTGGTGGTCGCTTGGTTTGTGACGGCGCTGCTGATCATCCTGGCGATCGTGGTCAAGATCAGATCCAGAAACTTCACGGAGGTTCCCAAGGGTTTGCAGAACCTGCTGGAGTTCGGAGTCGAGACCATTCAGAAGTATTCCAAGACCGAAGTCGGCCATGTATGGGAGGACATCGCGCCCTATTGCGCGACGGTCGGCCTGTATATCTTCGGCTGCTGCATGATCGAGATCTTCGGCGTGCGCGCCCCGACGACCGACCTGGCCATGACGCTGGCCATGGGCCTTGGCACATTCTTCTGGATCAACTATATGGGCATCAAGCAAAAAGGCGTCGGCGGACGCCTGATGCACCTGGTCAAGCCCGTGCCGGTTATTCCGCTGCTGACGGACGTCGCCATCCCGATTTCGATGGCCTGCCGTCTTTACGGCAACCTGCTGGCCGGCATGATCGTCATGGATCTGGTCTATGGCGCGATGAAATATTTCGCCGTGGCAATCCCGGCGGCGCTGTCGCTTTACTTCAACTTCTTTGACTCGGCCATTCAGGCCTACATCTTCGTGACGCTGACTCTTTCCTATGTATCGGAAGCGATCGAATAAGCGTCTTCAAATCCGCAACGGAAGAAAAACGAATCTGGAGGTACATTGTTATGGGTAACGGTCTGCTCGCCATTGGCGCAGGTATCGCAGTGCTTACCGGCATCGGCGCCGGTGTTTCCATGGGTCTTGCCACCGGCAAGTCTGTCGAGGCTGTCGCGCGTCAGCCCGAAGCGGCCGGCAACATCCGCTCGACCATGATGCTCGGTCTGGTTCTGGCGGAATCGACTGCAATTTACGGCTTCGTCATCGCTCTGATGATCATGTTCCTGCTCAAATAAAGACCAAGGAGGCGCAAAAGCATGGATGGATTATTCGAAATCGTTAATCCGCTGAGCCTGGTTCTGCACTTGGTCAACCTGGTCATCCTCTACATTGTGTTCAAAAAGTTCCTATACAAGCCGGTGGCCAAGTTCTTGAAGGACCGGCAGGATAAAATTGCACAGGAGCGCGCGTCCATTGATCAGGACCGCGCGGAAGTAGATGCGCTCAAGGCCAAGGGCGACGGCATTTTGGACGACGCCCGCACTCAGGCCGAAGGTCAGGCCGCGCAGATCATGGCGCAGGCGGACAAGGACGCCAAGGCCATCTGCGCCCGTGCGCAGGAACAGGCCAAGGAGATCCTCGAAAACGCCCGTCAGGAAGCGGAAGAGGAGAAAAAGCGCCAGAAGGACGCCATACGCGACCAGGTGATGGAGCTTTCCGTCGCCCTGGCCGGACGCATTCTCGAGCGCGAAATCAACCCCAAGGACCATCAGAAGCTGATGGAGGAATTCCTATCCGAGGTGAAGTGATATGCTCAAAGGCACCGTAGCTGCTCCCGGACAACTGACGGAAGAGCAGATCGCCCGCGTCGAGGGAAAATTCTCCGAGCTTCTGGGGCAGGAGGTTTCCCTGAGCCTGCGCGTGGATCCGTCGCTGATCGGCGGCCTGCGCGTGGAGATCGACGGGCGTCTTTATGACGGAACCATCAAAAAACAGTTGACCATTACTGACGGAAACGAAGAAGTCGATTCTTCTTCCGAAGCCGGTTTTGAATGGCTTGAAAAGCTCGGCGCGTCGGACAAAAAGTCCGGCGGGATCTCTGAGGAAGAGCTGAATGAGCTGGAAAGGCGCGTTCGCCGCATGACCGCTTTCCGCACCCGCGCCGAGGTCGTTCCCTCCGGCAGCGTGCTGAGCGTGGGCGACGGCATTGCGCACGTTTCCGGCCTTTCCGGCTGCCGCAACAACGAATTGCTCCGCTTTGAGGGCAATAAGTTCGGCATTGCATTCAACCTGGAAAACGACAACGTCGGCGTTATCTTGCTGGATAAGACCGGCGGCATCGAGCAGGGCAGCCACGTCGAGGGCACCGGAAGAGTCGTCTCCGTCCCCGTGGGCGAGGGGCTGCTCGGCCGTGTGGTGGACCCGCTGGGCCGCCCCATTGACGGCAAGGAGCCCATCCGCGCCAAGCGCTACCGCCCGGTGGAAACGGAAGCCCCGCCCATCATCGAGCGCGGCGCGGTCAATACGCCCTTGCAGACCGGCTATATCGCCGTGGACTCCATGGTCCCGATCGGCCGCGGTCAGCGCGAACTGATCATTGGTGACCGCCAGACCGGCAAAACCGCGATTGCGGTGGATACCATCATCAACCAGAAGAACACCGGCGTGATCTGCATTTATGTTGCCATCGGCCAGAAGGCTTCCACCATCGCCTCCGTGCAGAAGACGCTGGAGGAAAACGGCGCGATGGAGTACACCACCATCGTGGCCGCAACCGCGTCCGATACCGCGCCGATGCAGTACATCGCGCCCTACGCAGGCTGCGCCATGGCGGAAGAGTTCATGTATAACGGCCGCGATGCGCTGATTATTTACGACGATTTGTCCAAGCACGCCGTGGCTTACCGCGCCATATCGCTGCTGCTCCGCCGTCCGCCGGGACGCGAGGCTTACCCCGGAGACGTTTTCTACCTGCACTCCCGTCTGCTGGAGCGCGCGGCGAAGCTGTCCGATCGATTGGGCGGAGGGTCTATGACAGCCCTGCCCATCATCGAGACCATGGCGGGCGATATTTCTGCCTACATTCCGACCAACGTCATTTCCATTACCGACGGTCAGATCTTCCTGGAAAGCGAGCTGTTCAATGCGGGTGTGCGTCCCGCTGTCAACGGCGGTCTTTCGGTCTCCCGTGTCGGCGGCAACGCGCAGACCAAGGCGATGCGCAAGGTGTCCGGCCAGCTGAGACTGGATCTGGCGCAGTACAGAGAGCTGGCGGTGTTCGCCCAGTTTGGTTCCGATCTGGACAACGCCACGCGCGATATGCTCTCCCAGGGCGAAAAGCTGACCGAACTGCTCAAGCAGGGACAGTACAGCCCTGTTCCCATGGCTGAACAGGCCGTGCTGCTGTATGTGATGACCAGAGGATTGGCCACCAACCTGGATGTCAAGCAGATTGCCGATTTCAAGGTGAAGTTCATCGAGTTCCTGCGCGCGCGCTATCCGCAGATTCTGCTGCGCATCGAGCAGGGCGGGCAGATGGATGAGGACACCGAAAACAGCCTGATTACGGCGGCAAAGGACTACTTTAAGGGGTGAGAGCATGGCGAGCATAGCCGATATCCGTCACCACATGCGTGTGGTGTCACAGACCCGGCAGATCACCAAGGCGATGCACATGATCTCTACATCCAAGATGAAGAAGGGTCTTGCGCGCTATGAGGCCAATGCGGTGTATTTGAGCGAGGTCAGGCAGACCATCCGCGACGTGCTGACCCATACCGAGGTGCGGGATCACCGCTACCTCAACGCTCCGCAGGGCAAGCGGGCGGCGCACATCATCATCGCGGCGGATAAGGGTCTTGCCGGAGGCTACAACAGCAACGTGATGAATCTGGCCGTGGAGCACATGAAGGGCTTCGAGGAGAGCAACATCTTCTGCATCGGCCAGATGGCGCGCGACTTCCTGGAGCAGCGCGGGATGCAGATTGACATCGAATTTACGCACGTCATTCAGGACCCGACGCTCTACCATGCGCGGCAGATTGCCGAAACCATCGTTGAGCTCTACGACCAGAATCTGCTGGACGAGGTGTTTGTGGTCTATACCCGCAGAGTCACCGCCATGGAGCAGAGGCCGGAGGTCGTCCGCCTGCTGCCCGTGCGCGAGGAGGACTTTGACGATGTGCCCGGCCTTGTGAAGGAAACCGATCACGATCAGATTCTCTACGAGCCGTCGGTGACGGAGCTGATGGATCAGCTGATTCCGCAGTATCTGATCGGCATGATCTATTCGGCGCTGGTGCAGTCCTTCGCCAGCGAGCAGTGCGCCCGCATGAACGCGATGGATTCCGCCACGCGCAACGCCAACGAAATGCTCGACAAGCTCAGCCATGAGCTCAACCGTGCGCGCCAGAGCGCCATCACCAACGAGCTGGCCGAGATCATCGCCGGCGCCGACGCGCTGAAAGGATAGGTTGAAATGGAGAAAAACTTGGGAAAGGTCACGCAGGTCATCGGCGCCGTTGTGGACGTTCGGTTCGATCCCGACGCGCTGCCGAAGATCCGCGACCTCCTTTATGTAGAAGACGGCGACGCGCGCACGCCGCTTGAGGTGGAAAAGCACCTGGGCGAGAGCGTGGTGCGCTGCATCGCCCTGAAGGCCACCGAGGGCCTGGCCCGCGGCATGGCCGTGCTCAACACCGGCGCGCCCATCACCGTCCCCGTCGGGGAAAAGATGCTTGGCCGCGCGGTCAACGTGTTGGGCGAACCCATCGACGGTCTGGGCAGGATCGAGGCGGAGGAGAAGCTCTCCATCCACCGCGATCCGCCGCCCTATATCCGCCAGAACCCCGCCAACCAGGTCTTTGAGACCGGCATCAAGGTCATCGATCTGCTCGCGCCCTATCCCAAGGGCGGCAAGATCGGCCTCTTCGGCGGCGCAGGCGTGGGCAAGACCGTGCTCATCATGGAGATGATTCACAACATCGCCACCGAGCACGGCGGCTATTCCATCTTCACCGGCGTTGGCGAGCGTTCCCGTGAGGGCAACGAACTGCTCAGCGACATGAAGAACAGCGGCGTCATCAACAAGACCGTCATGGCCTTCGGCCAGATGAACGAGCCGCCGGGAAGCCGTATGCGCGTGGCGCTGACGGGACTGACGCAGGCGGAATACTTCCGCGACGTCAAGGGCACCGACGTGCTGCTGTTTATCGACAATATCTTCCGCTATGTACAGGCAGGTTCCGAGGTTTCCGCTCTGCTGGGCCGCATGCCTTCCGCCGTCGGTTATCAGCCGACGCTGGCGGAAGAGGTCGGCGAATTGCAGGAGCGCATCGCTTCGACCGACAAGGGCTCCATCACCTCGGTGCAGGCCATTTACGTCCCTGCGGACGACCTGACCGACCCCGCTCCGGCGACGACCTTTACGCACCTGGACGCAACCACCGTGCTTTCTCGCGCCGTGGCCGAAAACGGTATCTATCCCGCCGTCGATCCGCTGGCATCCGGCAGCCGCATCCTCGATCCGCGCATCGTGGGCGAGGAGCACTACCGCATTGCACGGCAGGTGCAGGAGACTCTTCAGCGCTACAAGGAGCTGAACGACATCATCGCCATTCTGGGTATGGACGAGCTGTCCGAGGAGGATCGACTCACCGTGCACCGTGCGCGCCGCATCCAGCGCTTCCTCTCCCAGCCCATGGCGGTTGCAGAGGTGTTTACCGGTAATCCCGGCAAATATGTCCCGGTGGAAAAGACCATCGAGGGCTTCAAGGCCATTGTCAACGGAGAGGTGGATGATCTGCCCGAAGCCGCATTCTTCATGGTGGGCGATATCGAGGAGGCCAAGGCAAAGGCCGCCGCAATGCAGAAGGAGTAAAGCGCTATGGCACAGTTTGAGCTGGAGATCACCACGCCCGAGAAGCGCTTCTTCGATGAGCCGGTTGAGATGGTTGTGTTGCCTGCCACGGACGGCGAGCTCGGCGTGCTGGCCGACCATGCACCGATGGTGTTGGTCCTAAAGAGCGGCTCCGTCCGCATCAAGAAGGACGGACAGTGGTCCGAATGCGTTATCGCGGATGGCTATGCCATGGTCAGCCGCAAGCGCGTGCTGTTGCTGTGCCAGGTGGCCGAATGGCCTGAGGAGATTGACGAAAACGCTGTTTCCGAGGAGGAGGAGCGCGAAAAGGAAAAGCTCCGCCAGGCGCAGAGCAAGCGCGAGTTTGTGCTCACGCGCGCAAACCTTGCGCACGCCATGGCCAGGTTAAGCGCCGTGCGCCACCGCAGCATCAACAACTGAGCGTGAAAGGAACAATTTGTAAAAGCCCTGCGCGGCAACGCCGCGCAGGGCTTTCGTGACTTGACGAATCGGGCGGATAAGCATAAAATAAAAATCAAATCCTATACACTTTTAAGGGGGAAGAAAAATGTTTGAACAGAACAAGGGAATCGTAAAGATTAAAGACGGTGCTTTGCAGGGCAAAAAATGTGAGCGCAATCCTTCCGTCTGGGCGTTTTTGGGCATTCCGTATGCCGATGCGCCCGTGGGGAAGAACCGCTGGCGCGCGCCCCAGCCCGTCAAGGCGTGGGAAGGCGTTCGGGATGCGACGAAATATACGCCCGATTGCCCGCAGATCACGCTGCCGAAGGGTAGTTTCTATCAGGTGGAGTTCTATCCCAACGAGAAGGTCATGGACGAGGCGCAGGGTCTTGCGCTGAACGTCTGGTCTCCGGCCGTGGATGGCGAGAAGCTGCCCGTGCTGGTGTGGATCCATGGCGGCGGCTTTACCGAGGGCTCCGGCGGCGCGCTGCAATTCATCGGCGAAACGCTGGCGGCCAAGGGCATCGTGGTCGTGACCATCAACTATCGTTTGGGCGCACTGGGCTATATGGCGCATCCGGAGCTGACTGCCGAGCAGGGTGCTTCCGGCAACTACGGCGTGATGGATCAGATTGCTGCGCTCCGTTGGGTGCATGAAAACATCGCGGCCTTTGGCGGCGATCCGGAAAAGGTCACCATCGACGGTCAGAGCGCCGGCTCCATGTCGGTTTCCGCAATGATGGCGACCGAGCAGACCCGCGGATTGTTCCGCGGCGCGATCGGCCAGAGCGCTTCTGCGCTGGGCCGCATGATGCCTTCGACACAGAAGGCCGAAGAGATGGGTCTGATGCTTCAAAAAGAGCTGGGCTGCAAGAACATCGAAGAGATGCGCGCCTGCACGCCGCAGCAGCTGATGGACGCGACCGACAGGATCGGCGTGCGCTTTGTGCCCATCATCGACGGCGTTGTCATCAAGGAGGATTACATGGCTCGGTTCTCCAGCGGGCGGATGAACCATGTCCATGTCATCATGGGCAGCACCTGCGATGAGGATTGCCTGCACGAAACGCAGGATAACGACTACGAAAACTACCTTGAGAACGCGAAACATTACGGCAAATACGAGGAAGAATACAAGCGCGTGTTCCCGGCAGAGAACAACGAGCAGGCGGGCCGCGTCATCAGCGTGGAGCGCACGGCGCGCACCTTCGCGGGGATGCGCTTGCAGGCGGATTTCCAGCAGAAGCAGGGCATGAACGCCTATCTTTACTCCTTTACGCAGAACCTGCCCAATGCCGACGGTTCGCTGCTGGGGCCGTTCCATTCTTCGGAGCTGGTCTATCAGTTCGGCACGCTCTACACCGGCTGGCGCCCGTGGCGCGAGGAGGACTACGCCGCGTCCGAACGCATGATGAACTACTGGGCGAATTTCGTGAAGAACGGCGATCCCAACGGCGAAGGATTGCCCAAGTGGGAAAAGCACGTCCCCGGCGACGATCAGTGCATGCTGCTGTGCGCTGATTCCAAGATGGGTCGCGTGCCGCATGAAGAACAAGTGGAGTTTATGACCAAGTGCATTCTGGAGGGCGTGATCTGATGGGGATGCGTTCGATCCTGCTGCTGCGCCACGGCCCGGCCGATCAATCTGCGCCGGATGCGTTCATCGGGCGCACCAACCCCGCGCTGACCGAGCAGGGCAGAGAGATCGCCAAGGCCGCCGGCCGGCGGCTGAGCCACTTGCAGATCGGCAGGGTTTATACCAGCCCTCTGATCCGCTGCGTGCAGACCGGTCGGCTGCTCGGGCTGGAAAACCTGCCAGTGGAAACGGTAGAGGGCCTTGCCGAGCGCGACTTTGGCGCGTGGGAGGGCAGAAGCCGTGCGGAGTGCCGCCGGGACGAAGCGGCGTGGGCGAAATTTGCCGCACCCGACGGCGCGCCGCCGCAGGGGGAGAGCGTCAGCGCGTTCCATACCCGCGTCATCGACGCGTACAACGATTTGCTGGATAAGACCGACGACAAGCCGGTGATCCTGATCGTGGCGCACCAGTCCGTGATCTGCGCCATTGCCGCCGACGCGCTGGGATTGGGCATGGAGGGAGCCTATCACTTCCGCTGTATGCCCGGAAGCCTGGCGCAGATCGACTATGCGGACGGCTTTGCCACGCTGTCCCGCTGGAACGGTTAATCTCGGCTTAGTTGGAGGAATAGGGGAAAATGCTGTCCATACGTCCGACGCAGCTGCGCGTCGATCTTTCGGCCATCCGTCATAACGTGCGGGAGGTTGCAGAAGCAGCCGCCCCCGCAAAGGTGCTGGCGGTGGTCAAGGCGAATGCCTATGGCCACGGCGCGGTGCAGGTTTCTCAAGCCGCGCTGGAGGCCGGGGCGGATATGCTGGCGGTGGCGCTGATCGAAGAGGGCGCGCAGCTGCGTCAGGCGGGCGTGACCGCGCCCATCCTGATGCTCGGCACGACCGACGTTCATGCGGCGGAAGCGGCAGTGGAATACGATGTGACCCCGGTGGTGTTCCTGCCCGAGGTGCTCTTCGCGCTGGAAAGCGTTGCGGCGAAAAAGGGCGTGTGCGCATCGGCACAGATCAAGATCGACACCGGCATGAATCGCATCGGCGTGCGCACGGAAGAAGAACTTTCCGCCGTGCTCGACGCAGCGGCAAAATGCCCGCACGTCCGCATTACCGGGGCGCTGACGCATTTTGCCACGGCGGATGTGCCGGAGAGCGACTTCGGCGGCGAACAGATCGCGCGCTTCGAGCGCATGACAGCGCTGATGCGCGCACGGGGCTTGAACTTCGAGCGTCATGCCGCCGCGTCTGCCGCCGCAGTGCGCTATCCGCAGGCGCGCTATGACCGCGTGCGCGCGGGCATTGTGATGTACGGCATCGACCCGTTGGGGCAGCTGGACGTGCGGCCTGCGCTGCGCTGGACGACGCGCGTTTCCTACGTCAAGACCATTGAGTCGGGCGACACCGTCTCCTACGGCCGACGGTTTACCGCTGCGCGCCCGACGCGCATCGCCACTTTGCCTGTGGGCTACGCTGATGGATACAGACGGTCTTTTTCCAACCGCGCACAGGTGCTGCTGCACGGCAGGCGCGTGCCGGTGGTGGGATCGGTGTGCATGGATCAGGTGATGGTGGACGCCACCGGGCTGGATGTACAGATGGGCGACGAAGCGGTGCTGCTCGGGCGGCAGGGGGAGGAAGAAATCTCCTGCTGCGAGCTGGCGCAGCTGGACGGCACCATTCCCTATGAGATCATGACGGGCATTTCCGCCCGCGTTCCTCGCGTCTATGAGCAGCAGTGAGCAAAAGCGCGCGCTGCGCGAGAAGATGAAGCGGCTGCGGGAGCAAATTTCCGACCGGGAGACCCGCAGTACCGCCATCTGCCGTGAAATCGCCCGAATGCCGGAGTATATCGCAGCGAAAAACGTGCTGCTGTATGCGTCCATCGGCAGCGAGGTCTGCCTGGACGGACTGATCGAAAAGGCGCTTGCGCAGGGCAAGACCGTGCTGCTGCCCAGATGCGGCCGGGACGGGGAAATGGACGCGATCCGCCTCCAAAGCCTGTCGGAGCTGAAAAAAGGCAAATACGGTATTCGTGAGCCGGAGGGAATGCCTTTTCCGCCGGAGGAGATCGACCTTGTGCTCTGCCCCGGATTGGCGTTTGACCCATGCGGCGCGCGCCTTGGCTGGGGGAAGGGGTATTACGACCGCTATCTGGTCAAAACGCACGCATTTCCGGCGGGCGTATGCTTTGCCGGATGCCTGCTGCCCCGCGTACCGGCACAGGAAAACGACGTCCCCATGCGGGCGGTCGTGTGTGAAGAGGGTATAAAACGCATCGGAGGAAACATATGAAAGACATACTGAAGTTTACCCTGTCGGCATTCCTGATGCTGGCAACGCTGACGCTGGTCTCGGTGGTGTTCATTCAGGCGTTTATGAGTGATTACGACTGGATCAACCTCCTGCTGACCGTACTCTATTCGTTGCTGGTGGTCGCGGCGGCGCTCTACGAAGGCGCGCAGCGCGGCGCGAAGGATTGCAAGTACCGCAACCTCATGCAGCGCCAGATGGAGGAGCGCGGTTATGTGATGAATGCCGAAGAAGCGAGCCGCTGCTATCTGCCCTATAAAGGCTTTGTTGCGGGACTGATCGCGTCCAGCCCGTCCATTTTACTTGCGCTTGCGGCGGTCATCGCGGGCAAAAGCGCTCCGGTCTGGCTCAACATTGCCGCGCGCATCTCGCTCAGCGCGTATTTAAGTCTGTTCCAGTATGTTGAAGCACTGCTGCCGATGCTCTTCCTGCCCCTTGCACTGGTCTATCCGCTGTGCATTGGGCTGGGGTATCTTGCCGGACCGCGGCTGTGGAAGCGCCAGGTGGAGCAGATGGAAAAGGCCAAGCGCGAAAAGCGGCGCAAGGTCAACCGTAAGAAGAAGCGCGCCAAGACGGCTGCGTGATGATGAGACGGCGGGGGGTTCTCTTCCCGCCGCTTTTTTACTCAGATAAGGAGAAAAAAAAGATGGAAGCGATCTGGCAGGAGATGCGCGATGCGGCGATGAAGGTGATTCGCCCTCGCGAGGTATCTGGGATGGTGGAGGTGGGCGGCATTGCGGCCGCCGTTGAATCCGCATCGGGAAAAATCTATGTGGGCGTATGTGTGGACACGGCCTGTACGCTTGGCGTGTGTGCGGAACGAAACGCGATGTTTAACATGATCACGAACGGGGAAGATGAAATCCGCCGCGTCGTGGCGGTGAATCGTGAGGGCAATGCCGTTCCACCGTGCGGCGCCTGCCGTGAGTTCATGGCGCAGCTGATGCAGAACAAGAACCTGCCGGTGGAGATTCTGCTGGACTTGGATGCCGAAAAGATCGTCACGCTGCGCGATTTGACGCCGGAATGGTGGCTGTAAAAAGGGCAAAAAAAGAGGGCCGTGCGGCCCCGAGTGTAGAGTAGGAGGAGTGACCAACGATACTGCCGAATCGCTTTCGGCAAGCATAGTTTAACCGTCTCTGCACAGACTATGCGTGAAAATTTTGAATTTGCGCGCTGTTTTTTGTTGTTCGGCGGGCACAGATGTGGTATGATGAAATGACCAGAGGTTTGATTCGGAGGGAGAGAACCATGCGCATCATTTCCGGGCAGGCCCGAGGACGAAAACTGAAAACGCTGGAAGGGCTGGATACCCGCCCCACGCTCGACCGCACGCGGGAAGCGCTGTTCAACATATTGCAGCAGCGCGTTCGGGATGCGCGCGTGCTCGACCTCTTCGCGGGTTCCGGCGCGTTGGCGCTGGAGGCGCTCTCAAGAGGAGCGGGAAGCGCTGTGCTGTGCGATCAATCGCCCGCCGCCTGCGGAATCATCCGGGAAAACATCGCGCTGGTTCGCATGGAGGATCGTGCGCGCCTGCTGTGCTGCGAAGCCTCTCAGGCACTGGAAAGGCTTGTCGGAGAACAATTCGACCTGATATTTCTCGATCCGCCCTATCACAAGGGGCTCATCGATGCGGCGCTGGAGGGCATGATCCGGCGAAATCAGCTGGCGGAAGGCGGCCTGATCGTGGCGGAAACCGCGCAGGACGAGGGTTTTGATCTGCCGAAAGGCCTGACTTTTACGGACGAGCGGAAATACGGCAAGTCCAGACTGCATTTTATTGAAAGGGCGTAGGAAAACCATGCGGCGTATCGCGCTTTTTCCCGGGTCGTTCGACCCGCTGACGCTGGGGCATCTCGATCTGATCGAGCGGCTGAGTGCGCTTTATGACGAAGTGGTCGTGGGCGTGATGAGCAATCCGGCCAAGAAGCCCTATCTGGAAGATGAAGAGCGTCTGCACAGCATTGAGCGATCGGTTGAGCACCTTGCCAATGTGCGCGTTGCGCTGTCCCACGGCGCGACGGTGGATCTGGCGCGGCAATGCGGCGCGCAGGTGATGGTCAGGGGGCTGCGCTCCGTGACCGATTTTGAGTATGAAACGGTGCTGGCGGCGGGATACCGCTATATGGCGCCGGATATTGAAACGCTGTTTTTGCCGGCCCGCGCCGAGTGCGGAGCCATCAGTTCCTCCATGGTGCGGGACATCCATTCCGTCGGCGGCGACGTCGCGAAACTGGTACCCCAACCCGTGATGGAGGCTTTGGCGCGCAGAGACGCCCGAAAGGAGAAGTAAAAATGAACGTAATGGCTCTTTTGGAATACCTCGATGAGGAACTGAGCAAGTCCGCTTCGGTGCCGCTGACCGGCAAACGCCTGGTGGATGTGGAAAAATGCCTTGATATCGTCAGCGAGCTGCGCGTGACGCTGCCCGACGACGTGAAGGATGCGGAGGTTATTGTCCGCGACCGCGAGCAGATTCTGGCCGATGCGCAGCACCAGGCGGAGCAGATCATCGCCGACGCGCAGCAGCAGTTTGAGCAGATGGTCAGCAATCACGCCATTGTGCAGGAGGCGCAGCGCCGCGCCAACGGCATTGTGCAGGACGCGATGGCCAAGGCGGACGAAGAGGCCGACAGCTGCACCGCGTATCTCAACGACGTGCTGGGGAGTGTGGAGCAGCATCTGCGCCGCGTGCTGGATGATGTGCATCAGAACCGCGTCGAGGTCAACAGCAACGCGGGCGGCAATCCGCCTCAGAACAACGCCCGATAACCCGTCTTTTCGAGGCCGATGATGCGTCATCGGCCTTTTCTGTTCCGCGGCGCGGGCAAAAGCGCCGGCAGCAGGCAGAGCAGCGGCCAGAGAGCGGGCAGAGCAATTTCCGGCGCGCCTGTCGGAGCAAAGACCGGCAGCGTCCGGACGGGCAGCAGACAGAACGCGCGGCAGAGCGCGAAGGAGAGGGCTGTGTGCGTCAATCGCTGGCAAAAGTAGATTGCAGGGCGCACAGAGCCTTTGAGAAACACCTGTGATTGACAGAGCACCGAGATTCCGCCAAAGGACGTCAGCGCGCAGATCAGCGACAGCCGCAGCGGCAGAGAAAGCGCCGCCTGCGCCATTTGACGGCAGCCGCCGCTGACTTCCAGAAAACCGGACAGCAGTGGGCGCACGGCATCCTTGGGGATGGCCCAGAGCAGCACCCGCTCCAGCGCGACGATGATCCCCACCGCGTCAAGTACTGCGGCAAGTGATGAGAACAGCGCGATGGCCGCGCCGATGAACAGCAGCGACAGGCTGCTTTGACGCAGCGCTTCGGGCAGGGCGCGCAGCGGGGATTCCGGAGAAAAAGATGGCTGTTCCTGCGGTTCGTCGGCAACAGTGCCGTGATTTCTCCACAGCAGCCCGTTGAGCACTGCGCCCAGCAGCTGCACGGCAAACAGCAGCGCGCCGCGCGCGGGGCTGCCCAGCCAGCCGCCCACCGCGCCGACGAGGAAGAGCGGCCCCGTCACCGTGCAAACGGCGGTCAGGCGTGCGCAGGCATCCGGAGGAAGCGAGCCCTCCGCGCACAGTGCGGAAGCGAGCCGCGCCCCGTTCGGCGCGCCGGAGAGCCAACCTGCCAGCAGTATTCCGCCGGCGCGCTTTGGCAGGCGGAAAAGGCGGCACAGCGGTGTGGCCAGCGGGGAGAGAAGATCGAGGGCTCCGCTGCTTTGCAGCAGCGAGGTGACGACAAAAAACGGCAGCAGCGCGGGCAGCACCGCCTGTGTCCAGAGCAGCAGACCGTCCTTCACGCCCTGCATGGCGGCCTGCGGGAACAGGAACAATAATGCCAGCAGCAGTCCCGGCGCAAAGCCGTAAAGCCATGCGCACAAACGGAAATCGCGCCGCATAAATCCTTCCCCCTTTGTTGAAATGAAGGCATATCCCTAAAAAACTATGAAAAGAGGTTGAGTCATTATGCAGACGGAGGAAAAGCCGTTCAAAATCGGTCTGGCGTTGGGCGGAGGCGCGATGCGCGGCCTGGCGCACATCGGCGCAATGCAGGTGATGGAGGAACATGGCATCATGCCGGATGTCGTGGCCGGCACGAGCATCGGTGCGTTCGTTGGCGGCGTATACGCCTGCGGCATGAGTTTGAAGATGATGGAGCGCTTTTGCTATTCCATCAATGAGAAGGATTTGATGGATGTGGTGCGCCCGCGGCAGGGATTGATCGGCGGTGCGCGCATCGAGCGGATGCTCCGCACGCTGACCGGCAACCGAACCTTCGACCAGGCGCGCATCCCCTTTGCCGCTGTGGCGACCGAGTTGGAGCGGGGAGAGCGCTTTGTGTTCCAAGAAGGTCCGATTTGGGAGGGCGTGCGCGCGTCGATCTCGATCCCCGGCATCTTTGTGCCCTTCCATACCGACGGCCATACCTATGTGGACGGCGGCGTGGTGGATCGCGTGCCGATCGCAGCGGCGCGGGAGCTGGGCGCGGATTTCGTCATCGGCGTCGATGTGGGCTACCGCGGCGGCGAATCGCCCTGCGACGACCTGTTCAAGATCATCCTGCACTCGATGGAGATCATGGAATGGCAGGTCATGCAGCGCAGGGTGGGAGAGGGCGATTTCGTGCTCGCGCCGAGCCTGCTGGAGATCAACCCCGCCTCCATGGCGCAGGCCGAAACCTGCATCCGGATCGGCAGGGAGGAGATGCAGCGCCGCCTGCCGGAGCTTCAGGAAGCCATTGAAAAGAAAAAGGCCGAGCTTGCCGCTCGGCAGGAATAAAAAACTGCCGCACATTTCCTTAAATTTCGGAAGATGCGCGGCAGCTTTTTTGTGATTCAGGGGAGAATGCGCAACCGTTCGGTCAAGTCGCGGTGGGCGGGGCGACCGGAGAGCAGATCCCAGACGTCCTGCGCGGCAAAGTCCAACCGGAGCATGGCGTTGTGCGGCGCGTCGGCGGCCTTGACAAGGAGCGGCAGTCGGCTCTTTTCGGAAATGGCTCGCAGCATCGGCGCGGCGCTTTTGCGGAAGCCCAGTGCGCGGGCGTATTCCGGCTGCGGGTGAGAGCGGATGGTTTCCGCGTCCAGGTGCAGCAGCATCTGTACCAGCAGCCGACGGATCCGCGCGGGGGAATATCGGCGGCAAGCGATACGCGTCAGCAGCTCGTTTAGATTCGCCGCTTCAAACGCTTCGCGGCAGAGACGGTTTTCCAGCCCTTCGGGGATGGCATAGGCGTCCCGAAGCACATCGGGCGGCGTGGTGCGCAGGATGTAGAGCAGGGTCTGCGAAAAACCGTCAAGATCGGGCAGCGGAGAGGGCAATGCGCCGAGTTGAAGCGCTCGCACATCGGGCGGCATGGCGCAGGAAACATCCAGTCCTTCCCGCAGCGCGGCGCGGATGGCGGTAGCAGAGGCCATGGAGTGCAGCGTTTCATCCCGGTGCTCGGAATCCCGCTTCACCGGCACGGGGAGAATGCGGCTGTCCAATTTTTGCAGCGCGCGAAGATACTCTGCTGCAAGGATCACGTTGGGCGGCGTGGGAACGCCCAGCGCCGCGGCGCGCGATGCGGGATGCGAAAGCCCCTGTGCGAGCCCCTGCCGGATTTTTTCGCTCTCTTCCGCCGTTTCGGGGCGGCTCAGGCGGGTCAGCAGTGCGAGGTCATCGTTTTCCGCACCGAAGGAAAGATGCGTCACCACGCCCAGCGCATCCAGCAGCGACACGCCGCCGAAGGCGAAATCCTGCGCCGCCCGCACGGCAAAGAGCGCGGGCAGCTCCAGCACCAGGTCTGCGCCTCCGCGCAGCGCCGCCTCCGCGCGCGTCCATTTGTCCAGACAGGCGGGTTCGCCGCGCTGCACGAACGCGCCCGACATCGCGCAGACGAGAAAATCTGCGTTTGTCAGCTTCTTTGCACGCGAAAGCTGGTGCGCATGACCGTTATGAAACGGGTTGTATTCGCAAATGACGCCGCAAACCTTCATTTTTTACTTTTCTCCTTTTCAAAAGCGGGAAAACGCGCTATAATAACAATCGGCATATCAGGATCGTGACCGGGCAAAAGCGCCCGGCTGCACAATATATGTTAACACAACCAAGGAGGAAATGTAAAATGTCTCTGATGGATCGCATTAAGGCGCAGGCGAAAGCCGACAAAAAGCGCATCGTGTTGCCTGAGGGTGCGGAAGAGCGCACGGTTAAGGCGGCTGCTATTCTGCTCAAGGAAGGCATCTGCGACGTCATTCTGCTGGGCGATGAGGAGAAGATCGCGGCCTACGGCGAGGATCTGACCGGCGCCACCATCATCAACCCCAAGAAGGCCGATTGCCTTCAGGAATATGCCGATACCCTCTATGAGCTGCGCAAGGCCAAGGGCATGACCCCCGAAAAGGCGCTGGCCACCATGCAGGACGAGACCTTCTTCGGCACCATGATGATGAAGAAGAACGCGGCCGACGGCATGGTCTCCGGTGCGATCCACTCCACCGCGGACACCCTGCGCCCGGCGCTGCAGATCATCAAGACCAAGCCCGGCGTGACCACCGCTTCCTCCTGCTTTGTCATGGAGATCCCGAACAAGGCCTATGGTCAGGACGGCGTGATGATCTTTGCGGACTGCGCGGTCAACATCACTCCCGATGCGCAGCAGCTGGCCGCTATCGCCATCGCTTCCGCGCAGACCGCCAAGGACATCGCGGAGATCGCGGAGCCCAAGGTCGCCATGCTTTCCTTCTCCACCAAGGGCAGCGGCAAGGGCGAGATGGTGGATAAGGTTCGTCAGGCAACCGAGCTGGTCAAGGAACTGGCTCCCGAACTGAATGTGGACGGCGAATTGCAGGCGGATGCTGCGCTGGTCGAAAAGGTCGGCCAGCTCAAGTCGCCCGGATCCGCTGTTGCGGGCCATGCCAACGTGCTGGTGTTCCCGTCCCTGGAGGCCGGCAACATTGGCTATAAGCTCGTGCAGCGTCTGGCCGGAGCGGAGGCCATCGGCCCGGTGATGCAGGGTCTGGCCCGTCCCGTCAACGACCTGTCCCGCGGCTGCTCTGTCGAGGACATCGTCTCGCTCTGCGCGCTGACCGCCGTGCAGGCGCAGAAGGCGTAATTTTCCGCCTTCAAAGTTCAAGCAGAACCGGTTCCGGCAGACGGTTTGCGCCGCCTGCCGGTATTTATAAAAAGAGTGTGATAAGGGGTTTGCCAACATGAAAATTCTCGTCATCAACGCAGGTTCTTCCTCAATCAAATACCAGCTCATCGACATGGACGATGAAAGCGTCATCGCCAAGGGTCAGGCCGAGCGCATCGGCATCGAGGGCAGCAACGTCAAGCAGTCCTCCGCCAAGGGCGAAATCGTGTTCAACGAGCCGCTGAAGAACCATTCCGACGCCATGGCCTACATTGTCAAGGCGCTGACCGATAAGGAAAAGGGCGTTATCGCCGACATGAAGGAGATCGACGCGGTCGGTCACCGCGTGCTGCACGGCGGCGCGTCCTTCACCGAGTCCCAGATCGTCAACCCCAAGGTCATGGAAGCCATCTATGACAACATCATCCTCGGGCCGCTGCACAACCCTGCCAACATTCAGGGCATTGAGGCCTGCCAGAAGATGATGCCCGACACCCCCAACGTCGCGGTGTTCGATACGGCTTTCCATCAGACCATGCCCGATTATGCGTACATGTACGCCGTTCCCTATGACTACTACACCCGCCTGAAGGTTCGCCGCTACGGCTTCCACGGCACTTCTCACCGCTTCGTCTCCAAGCGCGCGGCGCAGATGCTCGGCTCCGCGGACGGCAAGGGCCTTAAGCTCATCATCTGCCACCTGGGCAACGGTTCTTCGCTCTCCGCCGTCAAGGACGGCAAGTGCGTCGATACCTCGATGGGCATCACGCCTCTGGAAGGCATGGTCATGGGCACCCGCTCCGGCGATATCGACGCGGCGGCGTTGCAGTACATCATGAAGCGCGATGGCATCGGCATTGAAGAGATGACCACCATCCTCAACAAGAAGTCCGGCCTGATGGGCGTTTCCGGCGTGTCCTCCGATATGCGCGACCTGACGGCCGCCATGGAAGCGGGCAACGAGCGCGCAATCCTTGCGGTCAAGATGATGACCTACCGCCTGAAGAAGTACATCGGCGCTTATGCGGCGGCGATGGGCGGCGTGGATGCGATCGTGTTCACCGGCGGCATCGGCGAGAACGTCGGCCACATCCGCAAGGCGGCGGTCGAGGGTCTGGAATACATGGGCGTCAAGCTCGACGACGAGAAGAACGCGACGACCCGCAACGACGGCTTCATCGAGGCGGCGGACAGCAAGGTCAAGATCATGGTCGTCAAGACCAACGAAGAACTGGCCATTGCCCGCGATACGCTCGAGCTGTGCGGCAAAAAGTAATTCTCCCGGCGGCATTGCGATAAATTTGCGTTATCAGGGAAAAATTCATTGACAAACCTGTGCATTCTCTTTATAATTGGAAAATGGTTGTGTGCGAGGTGACAGCGTATGTTGTTTTCTGTTGAGAAGGCTCTGAAGCTCCAGGGTGAGCGCCTGCCTTTTGAGGCGACGGTGCCCGCGCCTGCGGAGGATTTCAGCGGCGATTTGATCAGTTTCGACGGCGATGTGATCTTGCGCGGATTCATGACCGGTATCGGCGATTCTGTCACGCTGGATGGGGAACTGTCCGCGTCTCTCGTCTCTCCCTGTGCAAGATGCCTGGAGGAAGCGAGACTCGACATGAAGGTGCCTTTCGACGAAATCTTTGTCAGGCAGCCTGATCCGGATCATCCCGACGCGTACCTTTTTGAAGGTTCCGAGGTCGATCTGACACAGCTGACGGTGGCGAACATCGCCATCAACCTGCCCATGCAGTTCCTGTGCAAGCCGGACTGTAAAGGCTTGTGTCCCGTCTGCGGTCAGAACCTGAATCTTGGCTCCTGCGGGTGTGATCCCGCGCTGGAGCGGTCGGCGTTTTCCGCTCTGAAAGCGCTGCTCGATGTGAAAGATGACAAGGAGGTGTAAAAACCATGGCAGTCCCTAAGGGTAAAATCTCCAAGGCTCGCAAGCACGCCCGTCGTGCCAATTGGAAGCTCTCTCTGCCCGGCATCGTCGAGTGCCCCCAGTGCAAGACGATGAAGCTGGCTCACCGTGTCTGCAAGAAGTGCGGCTACTATGACGGCAAGCAGGTCGTCAAGGTCGCAGAAGAGAAGAATGCGTAATTCCTTGGATCACAAAGCCCGTCGGTGTCGTTTATTCGGCACCGCGGGCTTTTGCCGTCTTTACAACATTTTTGATATGTGAAAGGAAAGAAAACCATGCGTTTTGACGAGGACACGCTCTATGTGACCGATTTGGACGGAACGCTGCTGGGCAAGGACGCGCGCATTCCCCAAAAGGCTGTGGAAATGCTCAATGAGATGCTGGATTCCGGCCTGCCCTTCACCGTCGCAACGGCGCGCTCCTGGGCTTCTGCCGGGCCGATCGTAAAGCCGCTGCATTTGACGCTCCCGGCCGTGGCGTTCAACGGTGCGTTCCTGGTCGATCCGCAAAGCGGCGCGGCGCTGGATCAGTGCCTGTTTTCTGCGGAGCAGGCGCGGGAAATCGCGTCGGTCTACTTTGCTCACGGATTATCGCCCCTGGTTTACGCCAAGGTGGGCGGGCAGGAAAAGGTCTCCTGGCTGCGAGCGATGGAATACGACGGCATTCGCGCCTATGCCGCAAAACGGAAGGGCGATCCGCGCCTGCGTCCCGTTGAGCGTGAGGACGATTTGTTTGAGGGCGAAATTTTCTATCTTTCCATGCTGGGCAGCCATGAGATGCTCGATCCGCTGGAGAAAATTGTGCGGCAGCTGCCCTTTGTCCACGTCAGCTTCACGTCCGACGCCTATCAGCCGGAGCTGAACTGGCTCGAGCTTTCCCGCACGGATGCGACCAAGGCCAAGGGCGTGGAAAAGCTGCGCCGCATGACGGGAAAGAGCCGCATCGTCTGCTTCGGCGACAATCTGAACGACCTGCCCATGTTCCGGGCGGCAGACGAATGCTATGCCGTTGCCAACGCGCGGGAGGAGCTGAAAAGCACCGCAACAGGCGTGATCGGCAGCAACGAAGAATGCGGTGTGCCCGCCTTTATCCGCAGCCGCGCAAAGGCGGATTGACTTGCAATTTTCTTATCGGTTTGTTATCATAGAGTAGAAAAAGCTGAAGATCGGGAGGGTCATTTATGATCCGTATTGCGGTGGACGTTTACGGCGGCGACAATGCGCCGGGATGCGTAATAGACGGCGCGCTGGAAGCGCTCAGGGCCATGGACGACGTTTCGATTCTCTTCTGCGGTGCGCAGGCGGAGGTCGAGGGATTGCTCAACGGTCGGGAATACGACGCGCAGCGCGTCAGCATCGTCGATGCGCCCGACATCATCACCAACCATGAAAGCCCTACGCTCGCCATCCGCCGGAAGCTCAATTCCTCGATGGTGCGCGCGATGGATCTGGTCAAAAAGGGCGAGGCGGACGCGGTGGTCACAGCGGGGTCTACCGGCGCGGCGCTGGCGGGCGGCATCTTCCGCATGGGGCGCATCCGCGGTATCGATCGTCCGGCGCTGGGGCCTGTGCTGCCCACATCGGGCGAACATCCTGTGATACTGATCGACTGCGGCGCCAACGCGGACTGCAAGCCGGATTATCTCGTCCAATTTGCGCTGATGGGCCAGGCCTATATGAAGGGCGTGATGGGCATTGCCAATCCCAAGGTCGGCCTGCTTAACGTCGGCGCGGAGGATGAAAAGGGCAATGAGCTGTGCAAGGCGGTGTTCCCGCTGTTGAAAGATCACCCCGGCGTCAACTTTTACGGCAACGTGGAGGCGCGCGACGTGCTCACGGGCGTGGTGCAGGTCATCGTTTGCGACGGTTTCTCAGGCAATATCCTGCTCAAGTCCACCGAGGGTGCGGCGCAGCTGATCTTCGGCAAGCTCAAAAAAGGTTTGATGTCGTCTGTGCGTTCCAAACTGGGGGCACTGATGGTCAAGCCTGCGCTCAAGACCGTCAAAAACGAGCTGGATTATGAGCAGTACGGCGGCGCCGCGCTGCTGGGTGTCAAGGGTGCGCTGGTCAAGGCGCACGGTTCGTCCAAAGGCCATGCCTATGCCTGTGCCATCGCTCAGGCGCACACGATGGTCAAGGGCGGCGTTGTGGGAATCATTGCGCAGTCGCTCGAGGAGAGCGGCGCGGATTCAGATAAAGCAGATCAGAAGGAGGAGTAAGATATGTTTGAACAGATTGCAGCGATGATCGCGGATCAGCTCGGCATCGACGCTTCCACGATCAAGCCGGAATCCCGGCTGGTGGAGGATCTCAAGGCAGACTCGCTGGATGTGGTTGCCATGATCATGGAGATGGAGAGCGAATTCGGCATCGAAATCCCCGATGAAGAGCTGACGCAGCTCCACACCGTGGCCGATGCCATGAAGTACATCGAAGAGAACAGAAAATAAAATCATCCGTTATCATTCCCTTTACGCACCGAAGCGGGTTTATCCCCTCCGGTGCGTAGGCATAAATGAGCCAAACGCAGCCGTCTGGCTGATTTATGCGAACCGAAAGGCAAAAAGAATATGTTTGCAGAACTGGAACAGGCCATTGATTACTCGTTTAAGGATAAATCACTGCTGAAACTGGCGATGACCCATCCTTCCTATGCGGGGGAGACGCACGTTCACAACCAGCGGTTGGAATTCCTGGGCGATGCGGTGTTGCAGCTGTGTACCAGCGTCCGGCTGTATCATCAGTACCCCGATCTGCCGGAGGGCAAGCTGTCGCGCCTGCGCGCGCGCTGCGTGCAGGAGGGGGCGCTCGAGGTCGCGGCCAGAAGGCTGAATCTCGGCAAATACCTGCTGCTCGGCCATGGCGAAGAGCATGGCGGCGGGCGCGAAAAGCCCTCGATTCTTGCCGACGCGATGGAGGCGCTGCTGGGCGCGATGTATCTGGACGGCGCGATGGAAGCGGCGCGCAGGCTGATCGAGACTGTGGTGCCGATTGCGGACGTGCCGCGCGTGCATGATTACAAGACCGAATACCAGGAGTTGTGCCAGCGCGTCACCGGCGAAGCACCGGTCTACCGCATCACCGGCGAGGATGGCCCCGCACACGACAGGACGTTCTACGCGCAGGTGCTGCTGAACGACAAGGTGATGGGTGAGGGCGCAGGCGGCAGCAAAAAGCACGCTGAACAGCAGGCTGCGCGCGACGCGCTGAGCAAGCAGGGTCTGTAATTCTGCGGGGGAGGAAACGATTTGCGACTGAAGAAACTCGAAATCTACGGCTTCAAATCCTTTGCCGACCGCGTGGAGATGATCTTTCCCGACGGCGTGACCGGCGTAGTCGGTCCCAACGGCAGCGGAAAGAGCAACATCGGCGACGCGGTGCGCTGGGTGTTGGGCGAGCAGAGCGCCAAGACCCTGCGCGGCGCAAAGATGGAGGACGTGATCTTCGGCGGTACCGAGAAGCGCAAGGCGCAGGCCTACTGCGAGGTCAGCCTGGTCTTTGACAATTCCGACGGCAAGCTCCCGGTGGATTATGCTGAGGTCATGATTACCCGCAGAGTTTACCGCAGCGGCGACAGCGAATATTACCTCAATAAATCCCCTTGCCGCCTGCGCGATATCATCGATTTGATGCGCGATACCGGCATTGGCAAGGAGGGCTATTCCCTGATCGGTCAGGGACGCATCGATGAAATCCTCTCCGTCAAGAGCGAGGAGCGCCGCAACGTCTTTGAGGAAGCAGCGGGCATCACCAAGTACAAGGCGCGCAAGGCCGAAGCGGAACGGCGCATGGAGAATACCGCCGAAAATCTCTCCCGCGTCGAGGATATCTTAAACGAGGTTGGCGCAAGATTGCCGGAGCTGGAAAATCAGGCCGGAAATGCCCGGGAGTACATGAAGCTGACCGATGAGCTGCGCCGGTTGGAAATCAGCTCCTTTGCTCATAACCACGACCGCCTCACCGACAGCTTGGAGCAGGCGGAGGCGCAGAGTGAAAGCCTGAACGAGCAGATACAGACCTTGGAAGCGAACGATGAAGCGTTGCGCGCAGATAATCGGGAAAAAGAACAGGGAATCCTCGATGCGGAGGCGCACATTGCCGAACTGAATCGGCAAATCCTCGATCAGACCCGCTCCTGCGAGATCATCGAGGGAGATTTGGGCGTGTTGCGCGAGCGCATTGCGTCGGCGGAAAAAGATATAGCCCGGCTGGAAAACGAAAATGAACAGGCACAGCTCCGCGGCGGCGAATTGGTTCGCCAGCGCGCTGAAAGTCATGAGCGCCGGAACACGCTGGCTTCCGAGCTGGAACAGATCCGCGCGCATTGCCGTGAGCTTTCCGAGCGCGTGGAAAAGGCCGCGGCGGACGTGCAGCTGCGCGAGGAGACCATCGAGCAAGGCAAGGAGGAAATGATCCGTTCCTTCAATGCGCTATCCGACGTCAAAAGTGCCAGCGCCCGCCTGACCGCCACGCGCGAGGGCTTGACACAGCGCTTAAGCGTGCTCAAAGAGGGCGGGCGGGCCGGTCGGGAAGCGGTGGAAGCCGCGCAGCGAGAGGTCGAAAGCGCACAGAAAAAGCTGGACGACGCGCGGGCCGATTTGGATGAGCTGCAAAAAAAGCGCGCCGAAGCGTTGGCGCGTCAGGGTGCGCTGCAAGCGGAAAATCAGCAGCTGGGCGGAAGTATCCAGCGCACGGGCGGCGCGCTGCGCGAGGCGCAGTCCCGCCTGAAGATGCTGGAGCAGATGCAGCGCGACTACGAGGGGTATCAGAACTCTGTGCGCGAGGTGCTGCGCAGGTTCGCGGGCAGAGAGGGCGTTTACGGCGTAGTGGCGGGCATTGTCCATGTGCCGCGCGAGATTGAGCGCGCCGTGGAAATGGCGCTGGGCGGCGCGATGCAGAACATCGTCTGCGATCGAGAAGAGGACGCAAAGGTCATGATCGACTATTTGCGTGCCAACCGCATGGGCCGTGCGACGTTTCTGCCGCTGTCCTCTGTGCGCGGGCGCGTGCTCAGCGCGCAGGAGAGGCAGGTGTTGCGTATGGACGGATGTGTGGGACTGGCCTCGGAGCTGGTTCAATATGACGAAAAATTCCGGCCTGTGGTGGAAAACCTGCTCGGACGCACGGTCGTGGCGCGGGATTTGGATGCGGGCATTGCGATCATGCGCGCCGGGCGGCACGCCTTTCGGCTGGTGACGCTGGAAGGCGACGTGATGCACTCCGGCGGCTCGATGACGGGCGGATCGGTCAACGCACGCTCCACCTCGATTTTGTCTCGCCAGCGCGAGATTGACGAGCATCGTGCGGCGGCAAAGAGCCTGAGCGAAAAGCTGGATGCGTTGAACAAGCGCGTCGAGACCATCAAAAACGATCTAACCGAAGCGCAGCGCCATGCCGCGGCTGCGGGCGAAGCGGTGCATCAACAGGATATTGCCGTGCTGCGCGAGCAGGAAGGCGTCAAGTTCGCCAAAGGGCGCGCCGTGCAGGCAGAGCAGGCGCAGAGCCACGCTGCCCTGGAACGCGAGCAATTGGAGGAGAGCATCCGCGAGATTGACGACGAATTGGAAGCCATGCAGGCGCGCACGGGCCAAGCGGAACAGGCTTCCGTCACGACCCAGGAGGACATTGCCCGCGCGACGCAGCAGCTGTCCGACAAGCGACAGGCGCTGGAGCGGCTCAGAGCCGAGCTGGCCGAGCGCCGCGCCACGGAGGCGGGAAAGCAGGCCGAACTGGAAAATGCACAGCGCGACGAGCAGCGCTTTGACGGCAGCCGTCAGGAGCTGGAAAGCGCGGCGGCCATTCGCCGGCGTTCCGGGGAAGCGCTGCGTCAGCGCGCAGAAAAAGACCGCGCAGCGCTGGAAGAAAAGCAGCAAGATGTGGCCAAGCGCCGCGAGATGCTGGAGAACACGCAAAACGCGCTGAGGGCGGAGGAGACTCGCCGCGAGGAACTGCGCGTGCGTGCGTCGGAGCTGAACGATCGGATGGAGGCTTCCCGCAGGCAGAGAGAGGAAGCACAGGAAGCGCTGCATCGCGTGCAGATGATGCAGAGCCGCTGGACGGCGGAACTCAAGCAATTGCAGGACCGCATCTGGGAGCGCTACGAGCTGACGCTCGAAAACGCACGGCCCTTCTGCGATCCGGATTACGACGAGAGCGCCTCGCGTGGCCGCATCGACGCGCTGCGCCAGCAGGTGCGCGCGCTGGGGTCGGTCAACGTCGGGGCCTTGCAGGAATACGAGGAGACGCGGACGCGCTATGAGGAAATGGATAAGCAGCGAGCGGATCTGCGCAAGGCGCAGCGCGACCTCGAAGAGATCGTGAGCGATTTGGTGCGAAAAATGGAAAAGCAGTTCACCGAGCAGTTCAAGCTCCTGAACGAGCATTTTTCCCGCACGTTTACGCAACTCTTCGGCGGCGGAACGGCGATGCTCAAATTGCAGGACGAAAAGGACGTGCTCGGCTGCGGCATCGACATCGTCGCGCAGCCGCCGGGCAAGAAACTGCAGCTGCTGTCGCTGCTTTCGGGCGGCGAACGCGCGCTGACGGCCATTGCGATCCTGTTTGCGATGTTGGACATCCGTCCCTCGCCCTTCTGCATACTGGACGAGATCGAGGCGGCGCTGGACGAGGCGAACGTCGCCAACTTCGCGGACTATCTGAAACAATATTCTCACGACACCCAATTCATCGTCGTGACCCACCGCAAGGGCACCATGGAGCGCTGCGACGCGCTCTATGGCGTGGCGATGGAGGAAAAGGGCGTATCCCGCATGGTGTCTGTACAGCTTTCCGAGCTGCAAAAGCAACTGGAGGACGAAAGCAATGATTTGGAACAGTAAGAAAAAGAAGAACGCAGAGATCGAAAACGCCAAAGCCGTCGAAACGACGAAAGCGGCGGAGCAGAACGAACCGGCGCAGCCTGAACAGGCGGAGCCCGCCGAGAAGAAGGAAAAGAAGGGGCTCTTTGCACGCCTGCGCGAGGGCATGACCAAGACACGCGAATCCATCACCCACGCCATCGATCAGCTCACCGGCGTATACAAGGAGCTGGACGACGATTTCTACGACGATCTGGAAGCGATCCTGATCGGCGCGGACGTGGGCGTCAGAACCACTGAGGAGATCATCTCCCGCCTGAAGGAAGAGGTGCGCCGCCGCCGCGAGGGCAACCCCGAAGCCGTGCGCGGCATCCTCAAGGAGATCGTGGCGGAGATGATGGATGCGCCCGCTTTTGATCCCAAGAGCCCGTCGGTCATCCTGGTCGTGGGCGTCAACGGCGTGGGCAAGACCACCACCATCGGCAAGCTGGCCTGCCATTTCAAGGAGCGGGGCAAAAACGTGGTGCTGGCCGCAGGCGACACCTTCCGCGCGGCGGCTTCCGAACAGCTGACCATCTGGGCGCAACGTGCGGGCGTGCCCATCATCGCACACGGCGAAGGCGCAGATCCTGCGGCGGTCGTGTTTGACGCAGTGGCTTCGTGCAAGGCGCGCAAGGCCGATCTGCTCATCGTCGATACCGCAGGCCGCCTGCACAACAAGACGCACCTGATGGAGGAACTCAAGAAGATGCGCCGCGTCATAGACCGAGACTATCCGGAAGCGGACGTGCACGTTCTGCTGGTGCTCGACGGCGCGACGGGACAGAACGGCGTCAATCAGGCGCGCGTGTTCCGCGATACGGTCGATCTGGACGGTATCGTGCTGACCAAGCTGGACGGCACGGCCAAGGGCGGCGTGGTGATTTCCATCAAGGAGGAATTGCAGCTGCCGGTTTATTTCGTCGGCGTGGGCGAGCAGAAGGATGATTTGCAGGTGTTCAACGCCAAGGATTACGCCGACGCGATTTTCTAAGGAGAAAAGATGGAAGAAATCCTATTGCGCCGTGCTGAAGCGGGGGATGCGCTGCTGCTGACCGAGCTGCGCAAGACGGTGCTCATTGCGGCCAACCGCCTGCCGGAGGATGCGGATCTTTCCGCGATTGAGGAGCCTTGCCGGCTTTATTTTGCCGATACGCGCCGCCAGACGACCTATCTGGCGTTCTGCGCTGAGGAGATCGCGGGCGTGGGTTCCGTGGATTATCACATCGAGATGCCCACGGTTTCCAACCCCACAGGAGAATGCGCGTTTTTGATGAACATCTACACCGCACCCGCTTACCGCAGGCGGAGTGTTGCGCGGCGGATCGTGGAAAAGCTCATCGAGGACGCAAAGGCGCGCGGCATCCGCAGCGTGCTGCTGGAGGCCACCGAAATGGGCAGACCGCTGTATGAAAGCCTCGGCTTTGAGGACGCGCAGGGGTACATGCGGTTAAAGTTGCGTTAAATTCAATCTGCAAAGCAAAACGGCTTGACATCCGAGAGAGGAGCAGGTATAATGCTCAAGGTGTCAAGCTGTTTCGCTGTACAGGCGAAAGCGGGGGAGGGATCGCGTATGGAAGCGGCGCATAATGTCGAACTGATGCGTCTGCTGGATTTTTACGGCGCGATGCTCACCGACCGCCAGCATGAAATGCTGCGCTTGCGTCTGGAGGAGGATCTTTCTCTTTCCGAAATCGCGGAGGGCTTCGGCGTATCGCGCCAGGCCGTCAACGATGCGCTGCGCAAGGCGGAAAAGACGCTGACCGAGATGGAGCAGAAGCTCCGGCTCGTTGAAAAATACAGGGCGCTGCACCGCATGGCCGGGCAGGCGGCCCGTGCGCTGGACGGCGGAGACGCCGCCGGGGCGCGAAGAATACTCGAAAAGATGCTGAAGGAGGGCGTATAATGGCGTTTGAAGGACTGGCCGATAAGCTGCAGGCGGCGTTCCAGAAGCTGACAAGCCGCGGCAAACTGACCGAAAAGGACGTCAAGGAAGCGATGCGCGAGGTGCGCATGGCCCTGCTGGAGGCGGACGTCAACTATCTGGTGGTCAAGGATTTCGTCAAGCGCGTCACCGACCGCGCCGTGGGCGAGGAGATCTTTTCCACGTTGAACGCGGGGCAGACCGTCATCAAGATTGTGCGCGAGGAAATGACCGCGCTGATGGGCGGAACCCAAGCCAAGCTGGAATTCACCGGCAACCCGCCCACCGTCATCATGCTCATCGGCCTTCAGGGCGCCGGTAAAACCACACTGGCGGGTAAGCTCGCCGGGATGCTGCAGAAGCAGGGCAAGCGCCCGATGCTCGTCGCGGCGGACGTTTACCGCCCCGCCGCCATCAAGCAGTTGCAGGTGGTGGGTTCGCAGGTGAACGTGCCCGTCTTTGAGATGGGTCAGGGCGATCCTGTGGAAATCGTGCGTGCGGGCAAGCGCGAAGCCATCCGCACACTGAAAGATGTGATGATCGTCGATACCGCAGGCCGCCTGCAAATCGACGAAACCCTGATGCAGGAACTTGAAAACATCAAGCAGGAGCTGAATCCTCAGGAAATCCTGCTCGTCGTGGACGCGATGACCGGCCAGGAGGCCGTCAACGTCGCCAAGACCTTCGACGAAAAGCTGGGCGTGACCGGCGTTGTGCTGACCAAGCTGGACGGCGATACCCGCGGCGGCGCGGCGCTTTCCATCCGGGCTGTCACCGGCAAGCCCATCAAGTTCTCCTCCGTGGGGGAAAAGCTCGACCAGATCGAGCCGTTCTACCCTGACCGCATGGCCAGCCGCATCCTCGGCATGGGCGACGTTCTGACGCTGATCGACAAGGCCAGCGCCCTGGTGGACGAGCAGCGCGCCGCGGATCTGGAGCAGAAGCTGCGCAAAAACCAGTTCACTCTCGAAGACTTCCTCGATCAGTTCCAGCAGATGCGCAAGATGGGCGGCATGAACGATATGCTCTCGATGCTCCCCGGCGGCAACAAGATCGCCGAGCAGGTCGATGAGGACGAAATGAACCGCAACATGGCCAGAACCGAGGCCATCATCCTTTCCATGACGCCGAAGGAGCGCCGCAATCCCCAGATCCTCAACGCCTCGCGCAAAAAACGCATCGCGGCGGGATCGGGCACGTCGGTGCAGCAGATCAACCAGCTGCTCAAGCAGTTTGAGCAGACTCAGGCCATGATGAAGCAGTTCGGCAAAATGGGCAAGGGCGGCAAAAAGATGCGCGGCAGGATGCCGTTTAAGTTCTGATATTGTTTCCAAGTAATTGGAATGATATATTTTCTATAAGATTTTCAGGAGGTAACACACAATGGCAGTTAAGATTCGTTTGAAGCGCATGGGCATGAAGGGTGAGCCCTTCTACCGCATCGTTGTGGCTGACAGCCGCACCCCCCGCGACGGCCGTTTCATCGAGGAGATCGGCACGTTCAACCCCGTCAAGGACGACAAGGCGATCACCCTGGATGTTGAGCGCGCCAAGTACTGGCTCGGCGTTGGCGCTCAGCCTTCCCAGACCGTCAAGACCGTGTTGCGCAAGGGCGGCGCGATCGACTGATTTTCCCCGCTGCCTTTGTCCCTTTTTTAAGGACAAGCTAAGGAGGATACAACATGACTGAACTGGTCAAGTATATTGCGTGCCAGCTGGTCGATCATCCCGATCAGGTGCAGGTCAACGAGGTGCAGGGCGAGCAGGCGCTCATCCTGGAGCTTCATGTCGCGCCGGAAGATATGGGCAAGGTGATCGGTAAACAAGGCCGCATTGCCAAGGCGATCCGCTCCGTGGTCAAGGCCGCAAGCCTCAAGACCGGCGAGAACGTCATGGTGGAGATCGTGTAATCAAGCTGGGAAAGGAGCAGTCCGGCGCATCGCCCGATTGCTCCTTCTTTGTATCAAAAAGCATTACGGAGGAAAACCGATGAAAAAGTTTCTTTTGATCGGTCAGGCGGTCAAGCCGCAGGGCGTGCGGGGCGAGATCAAGGTACTGCCCGCGACTGACGATGTGGAGCGCTTCTGCGACCTGGAAAACGTGTTCTTGGACGAGAAGGGTGAAATCTGCAAGAAGGTCGAATCCGCTCGCACGCGCGAGGGCTTTGCCTACGTCAAGCTCGAGGGCGTGGACGACCGCGACGAAGCGGAATGCCTGCGCGGTTGCAGCCTTTATATCGACCGCGCGCACGCCGTGCCGCTGCCGGAGGGGAGATACTATATCTCCGATTTGATCGGCATGAGGGTACAGGATGAGACCGGCGCGGAGCTGGGGCGGCTTTCCGATGTGATGCAGGCGGGAGGCAACGACGTATACGAAGTTGCGGGCGGGCGAACCTTCCGCTTTCCGGCGCTGAAAAGGGTGCTCAAGGGCGTGGACGTGGAAAACGGCGTGATGACGCTGGACAGCGCTGTGCTTTCCGAAATTGCGGTGTACGACGATGAGGATTAAGATCCTGACGCTGTTTCCGGAGATGTTTATGCCGGTGCTCGGCGCCAGCATCACTGGCCGCGCCATTGACAACGGCATTCTGGCCATAGAACCGATCAACATCCGGGATTATACGCTCAACAAGCATCACCGCTGTGACGACTATCCTTACGGCGGCGGCGCGGGCATGGTCATGACCCCGCAGCCGGTTTTCGACTGCATGCGCGCGGCGATGAAGGATTTTCCTGCCCGGCGCATCCTGCTCTCGCCCAGAGGGGCCGTGCTGACCCAGCAGCGCGCCAAAGAGCTGGCGCAGGAGGAAAACCTCATCTTTCTCTGCGGGCATTATGAGGGCGTGGATCAGCGGGCCATTGACGCGCTGATCGACGAGGAGATTTCCATCGGGGATTATGTGCTCACCGGCGGCGAGCTGGCCGCGATGGTGGTGATCGACTGCCTGTCGCGCCATATCCCCGGCGTGCTGGGCAGCGACGAGTCCGCGCAGGAGGAGAGCTTCTCCGATGCACTGCTGGAATACCCGCAGTATACCCGTCCGGCGGTCTATGAGGGGATGAGCGTGCCGGATGTGCTGCTCTCCGGCCATGACGCCAACATTAAAAAGTGGCGCAGGGAGCGCAGTCTGGACATCACCAGGGAGCGCCGGCCGGAGCTTTTGGAAAAGGCGCAGCTCGAGCAGAGCGACCGCGTGTATCTCGGCTGGGAAGCTCCGCCGGTCAAGCGCAGAAGGCATAAGAAGAAGCCTGCGACGCCTGCGCAGGAGCCTGAAAATTTACCGGAGGAGCCGTAAAATCACTTGATTTTTACGCTTTCTGATGATATAATACCAAGCGTTGACTCAAATGAAGGGGCGGTCCGCTGCTGTTTCGACCGATGCGTGCCCTGCGCACGACCGGCAAGAGCATGAACGTCTACACAGGGAAGGAGATTTTCAACAATGAACGAGATTATCCGCGCCATCGAAATGGAGCAGCTCCGTACCGACATCCCCAAGTTCTCCGTCGGTGACACCGTCCGCGTCCAGGTCAAGGTTGTTGAAGGCAGCCGCGAGCGTCTTCAGGCCTTCGAGGGCACCGTTATCGCCCGCCGCAACGGCTCCTGCCGCGAGACTTTTACTGTCCGCCGCGTTTCTTACGGCATCGGTGTGGAGCGTACGTTCCCCATCCACAGCCCGCGTGTTGACAGCATCACCGTGATCCGTCGTGGTAAGGTCCGCCGTGCCAAGCTGTACTACCTGCGCGCTCGCGTGGGCAAGGCCGCCAAGGTCAAGGACGAAATCAAGTAATTCGGAGCACAAAGCAAAGGCCGCATTCCTGTTTGGAGTGCGGTCTTTCTCTTTGTCCGGCGGCAAGGACGCTTTTCGTATTCGAACCGCTCTGCAGCGCGGGTGCTCTTGACAAAGTTTTTCACACAGATGCTGATTCCGGGGCGCCGCTTCGCGTGGTTTCGTCAACGGTACGCGATTGGGGAAAAAGAGTATAGACTGATTTTTCGCGAAGCGATAGAATAGAAACTGAAAAGCGGGAAAGCTATTTTTGTCTGCACCGAAAAAACTCTGTTTGGGGCGGAGACTTGCGAAATGCGCAAATAAAGTGTTATAGTAGGAAAGAAAAGGGAAACAGGGAAAACTTCCCTCCTGTTTTTTCCGTCTGAAAATGGGAAAAAGAATGAAGGATGTGACTTCATGAGCGAGAACAAAATGAATATACAGTGGTATCCCGGTCACATGGCCAAAGCGCGCAGGATGCTCGCCGACAGCCTGAAGCTGGTGGACGTGGTGATCGAGATGGTGGACGCGCGCGCCCCCGCCTCGACCCGCAACCCGGACTTTGACGCGATCTTCGGAACCAAGCCGCGCGTGATCGTGCTCAACAAGGCCGATTTGGCCGATCCGGCCGCGACCAAGGCGTGGATTCGCTATTATCAGTCCGCAGGCTGGGACGCGATCAGCTTTTCCGCTAACGCGGGCAAGGGCGTGAAGGAGGCGATTTCGCTGGTGGAGCGCGCCGTGCGCCCCACGGTGGAGCGGATGAAGGCCAAGGGCGTGAACAAGACTGTTCGCGCCATGATCGTCGGCATCCCGAACGTCGGCAAATCCACCTTTATCAACCGCCTGCGCGGCACGGCGGTGGCCAAGGCGGGGGATAAGCCCGGCGTAACCCGCGGCAAGCAGTGGATCATCGTCAACCCGTACCTTGAATTCCTCGATACGCCCGGTATGCTCTGGCCAAAGTTTGAGAACAAGACCGTTGCGCTGCATCTGGCCTTTCTGGGTTCGATCCGCGGCGAAATCATGGACACCGAAACGCTGGCGGCGCGCCTGCTGGAATATCTGCGCGATACGCATCCCGCAGCCATTGAGACGCGGCTTAAATTCGCGCCCGATGCGGAAAGCGACGGCTTTGCGATGATGGAAACCGCCTGCCGCAAGCGCGGCTGGATTCTATCCGGCGCCCGGCCCGATACCGAGCGCGCTTCGGCGCTGATTCTCGATGAGTTCCGCGGCGGCAAAATGGGCCGCATTACGCTGGAAGCGGCGCCGCAGCCTGCACCGAAGCCCGCTGAGGAGGGAAAAAGCGATGCCCAGGGAGACTAAGGAACAGCGCATTGTGCGCATGACCGAAATCGAGCGTCCACTTTGGGAAAGCGGCGTGTTTCCCGGGGGTGTGGATGAAGCGGGGCGCGGGCCGCTGGCGGGGCCGGTGGTTGCCGCGTGCGTCGTGATGCCGCCCGAACCGCTGCTGCTCGACATCAACGACAGCAAAAAGGTATCGGAAAAAAAGCGAGAGATGCTCTTTGACGAAATCTATAAAATTGCGCTGAAGATTGGTGCAGGGATTGCCACGGTGGAAGAAATTGAGCAGCTCAACATCAAGCAGGCCGCGCGCCTGGCCATGAAGCGTGCCGTTGAGCAGGCGAACCCGGAGCGCATCTTTGTGGACGCGGAGCGCGACCTTGACGTGACCATGCCGCAGGAGGGCATTGTCCACGGCGACGCGGTGAGCTATTCCATCGCTGCGGCTTCGATTATCGCCAAAGTGACCCGTGACCGCATGATGCTGGAATTGGATGAAAAATATCCGCAGTACGGCTTCGCTCAGCACAAGGGCTACGGCACGGCGGCGCATTATGAAGCTCTGCGCGCCTACGGCCCCTGCCCGGAGCACCGCAAGCTCTTCATTCGTTCCGCATTCAAGGAGTAAGCCATGAGCGCAGGGGAGAAAAAAGGCCGTCTGGGCGAGGACGCTGCGCGGCTCTATCTGGAAAACAAGGGATTTTCCTTTGTGGCGGCAAACCTGCACGTCGGGCACGATGAGATCGACCTGCTGATGCGCGACGGACGCACGCTGGTGTTTGTTGAGGTCAAGCTGCGCACAGCGGGCGGCGGAAGATTCGCGGTGGATGCGGCCAAGCAAAGGCGCATCTCCCGCGCGGCGGTGAGCTATTTGCAGACCCATGGCGGGTTTGAGCAGCCGGTTCGCTTTGACGTGGTGGAAATCGATTATTCGGGTGCAGAGATGGAGATTCGTCATCTTCCGGACGCCTTTCCCCTGGCACGGGGAAGATATTTTGTATAAAACAGACGAGGATGAAAGCATGAAGAACAAGATCGTCGTGATGGGCCTGACGCTGTTGCTGCTGATGATGCTGCCGCTGGGCGTGCTGGCGGGGGAAAATCTGATCTCCAACGGGAATTTTTCCCAGCTGGATGACAGCGGTCTGCCCGTGGGTTGGACCTATGCGGCCTGGAACAGCGAGGAAACGGTTTCGACCTATTGGACGGAAACCGGCGAGGACGGCGGCACGGTGGTGCGGCTGGAAAACTTTTCGGAAAACGACGCCCGGCTGGAACAGCAGGTCGCGGTGAAGGGCAACAGCCTGTATCACATCTCGGCCAGGGTCAAGGCGGAGGGCGGCGATCCGAATTTCATCGGCGCGAACATCTCCGTCAGCGACACGTTGGCGGTTTCCGGCGACTGGACGGATACCGACGGGCAGTGGGAAACCGTAGAGCTTTACGGCAAGACGGGCTTTTTCCAGAGCAGCATGGTTGTGGCGCTGCGCGTGGGCTATTACGGGCAGGAAAACCTCGGCTCCGCGTGGTTTGACGATGTGGTGGTGGAAAAGGTGGATTCCGTGCCGGCGGGCTTTGATGTGCAGAGCCTAAAGGACGTGCCGGTCAGCGCTTCGTCCTCTGACGAGGAGCGCGAGGGTGCGGACTGGATTCCGATGCAGACCTTTGTGGCGGGCGCGTTCATCGTGCTGCTGCTGGCGGCGATGTACCGCCTGCGCGGCGTGAACGCGGAGGAAAAGAAGCTCCGCCCCGTGCTGCTGGCGGTGCTGACTGCAGCTACGGCGCTGCGCATCGGTCTGGCCGCGACCAACACCGGGTATGAGACAGACATCAACTGCTTTACCGCTTGGGGGCAGATTGCGGCTAACGTCGGCCCGGCGAACTTTTACAGCGAAGGCTTCTGCGATTACCCGCCGGGATATCTCTATGTATTGGGCTTGCAGGGGCTGATCGGCAATCTGCTGAACCTCACGCCCGGCAGCGCGGCTTATCTGGTGCTGCTCAAACTGCCTGCAATCGCCTCTGATGCGGCGATCTGCTATCTGCTCTACCGGATGGGCTGCCGCGCCGGAAAGCCCTCCTGGGCACTGCTGGCGGCCGCTGCATGGGCGATGATGCCCGCCGCGCTGCTCGATTCCGCCATGTGGGGGCAGATCGACAGCGTGCTGGCGCTGTTGATCCTGCTGGTGCTGGACGCCTTTTTGCAGAACAACACCAAGCGCGCGGCGCTGCTTTACGGCATCGCGGTGATGGTCAAGCCCCAGGCGCTGATGCTGGGCACCATCATGCTCTGCGGCTACGCGCTGGAAGTGATCGAGAACCCCAAGAAGGGGTTGAAGGATCTGGGGATCGGCATTGCGCTGTGCGTGGCCGCCATGGCGGTGATTGCGCTGCCGTTCGTCATCAAGCAGCCCTTCAGCTTCATCTTTGAAAAGTTCTTCAGCACAATGTCGTCCTATCAATACGCGACGGTCAATGCCCTGAACCTGTTCTATCTGCTGGGCGGCAACTGGGCTGCGCAGGACACGGCGTTCCTTGGGCTGACCTATCAAGCCTGGGGCACGATCGGCCTTGTGCTGAGCGTTGCGGGCGGACTTGCGTTCTTCTTCATCAGCCGCGAAAAGCGCGCCATTCCGCTGACGACGGCGTTGGTGCTGATCGGCGCGTTCTGCCTGGGCGTGCGGATGCACGAGCGGTATATGTATCCCGCACTGCTGCTGTTGCTGCTGGCGGCGCTGCTTTACGGCGACAAGCGCATCTGGTGGACGTTTGCTGGCTTTTCGCTGACGAATGCGGTCAATATCTACATTGTGCTGCAAAACGAGCATATTCTGGAAGAAAACCGTTATCTCGGCATCTTTATTGCGGCGCTGAACCTGCTGCTGCTGTTTTATCTCATCGAGGTCTGCTTTGATCTCTGCGTCAAAAAGAAGATTCAGCCGGTTGAGCCGGAGCGCATCGAGCCGCTGCACCGGCAGGTGCTGGGCGCGCGTCTGCCCGACGCGGCGCAGAGCGGCGACCGCGCTTCCTTCCGGATGACGAAGAAGGATTATCTGCTCATGGCGGCGCTGACCATCGTCTATGCCGTGACGGCGTTTTATCAGCTGGGCGATACCGTCGCCCCGCAGACGCTGTGGGACGGCAAAGAGGGCGACAGCGCAGTGATTGATCTGGGCAGCGTGCAGGAGATTTCTCAGTTCCGTTATTACGGCGAGATTCCCTACGGCGATTTCGACATTTCCTTCAGTGCGGACGGCGTGAGCTGGTCGGGCACGCAGGAGCAGAGCGTCGGCGTGCACGATATGTTCAAGTGGCACACGGTCGAGGCGGATGACAGCGCGCGCTACGTCCGGCTGGACGTGACCAACAAGGAGATCAAGCTCTTTGAGGCTGCGCTCTTTGGCGCGGACGGAAGCCGTCTGTCCATCGCCTCCTGCACGGCGGAAAACTTGACCGACGAGCAGGACATCGTGCCGGATCAGCCGTCCTATATGAACGGCATGTATTTTGACGAAGTGTATCACGGACGCACCGCTTACGAGCAGCTGCACAACATGGAGTGGTATGAAAACACCCATCCGCCGCTGGGCAAGGTGTTCATCTCCTGGTCGATCGCGCTCTTCGGCATGACGCCGTTTGGCTGGCGCTTTGCGGGGACGCTGGCGGGCGTTTTGATGGTGCCCGCGATGTACTTCCTCTGCAAGCTGCTGTTCCGCAAAACGCCGTTTGCCTTCCTGGGCACGTTCTTAATGACGTTCGACTTCATGCACCTGGCGCAGACGCGCTTGGGCACGATCGACTCCTATCCGGTGCTGTTCATCATTCTGGAGTTTTATTTCATGATGCGCTATGCCTATCACAGCTTCTATCATGAAAAGTTCTGGAAAACGCTGCCCTCGCTGTTCCTCTCCGGCCTGTTTATGGGGCTGGGCATGGCGAGCAAGTGGATCGGCATATATGCGGCGGTCGGGCTCGCGGTGCTGTTTTTCACGATCTTCGGCACGCGCACGAAGGAATACATTGCCGCGCGCCGCGAGCTTGCGGAGGAGAAAACGCTTTCCGCCGAGCGCCGCGCGCAGTGCGAAAACATCACCTCGAAGTATCCCAAGCGGGCGCTTTGGACGATCCTTTGCTGTGTGCTGTTCTTTGTGGTGATTCCGCTGGGTATCTATATCGGGTCATATTATCAGTTCCTGCGCATCGACGCGCCGCATCACGGCCTCAAGGAGGTCTGGAACTACCAGCTGTACATGTTCAACTACCACAAGGGCGTGTTTGAATCCCATCCGTTTGAATCGTCCTGGTGGCAGTGGCCGCTGGACATCCGCAACATCTGGTATTATGTTTCCGATTCCATGCCGCAGGGCTGGGTATCGTCGATCTCCGCGCTGGGCAACCCCGCGGTGTGGTGGACGGGCCTTGGCTGCCTGATCTGGTGCGTGGTGCGCGCCGTTCAGGGCTACGGCAAGCGGGACAAGCGCATCTGGTGGGTGGTGATCGGCTTTGCCGCGAACTTCCTGCCGTGGGTGCTCGTGCCGCGCGTGACGTTTGTCTACCACTATTTTGCCTCTGTGCCGTTCATTATCCTCGCGACGGTGCTGTTCTTTGAGGATCTTTACGACAAAAAGACGTGGGCAAAGCCCGTCATCATCGGCTTTATGGTGCTGGTCGTTGCGCTCTACGCGCTGTTCTATCCGGTGCTCACCGGCATCCCGATGACCAGCTTCCATGCCTCGCTCCTGAAGTGGCTGCCGTCCTGGACGCTGTATTAAGGGGGAAAACGCATGGATAAGTTCAAAAAACTCATCGCGCAGGCCGTCAAATTCGGCCTGGTGGGCGTGGTCAACACGCTGGTGGATACCGGCGTGTATTCGCTGCTGATGCTGATCCCGCTCTTCAAGCAATATTACGTTGCGGCGCAGGTGCTGGGCTACTGTGCGGGCGTGGCCAACAGCCTGGTGATGAACAAGCGCTGGACCTTCTCGCAGAAGGAACCCATGACGCGCAGGCAGCTGATCCTGTTTCTGCTGGTGAATTTGGCGGCGTTGGGCGTGAGCACCGGCATCCTGGTGCTCACGCAGGAAAAGCTGGGGATGAATCGCTTTGCGGGCAAGATCGTTGCGGTGGTCTGCTCCATGGGCGTCAATTTCCTCGGCAACAAGCTGATGGTGTTTAAGAAGTAAAAAACGAGGGGGAAGGGACCTATGCTGTCTGTTGTAAAGAGCTACGGGCGCGTCGGCATCGAGGGCTACCCGATGCGCGTGGAGGTAGACGTCCGCGACGGTCTGCCGATGGTGGACGTGGTGGGTCTGCCCGATGCGGCGGTGCGGGAATCGCGCGAGCGCGTCCGCACAGCCATGCGCAACAGCGGCTTTTCCTTCCCTGCGGCGCAGATCACGATCAATCTGGCGCCCGCCGATATCAAAAAAGAGGGTCCGTGGTATGATTTGCCCATCGCGCTGGGCATCCTTTCCGCATCGGAACAGCTCAAGGCGGAAAGCCTTGCGGGGCTGGTGGTGCTGGGCGCACTGTCGCTGGACGGCACGATCGGCGCAGTCACCGGCGCGTTGCCGATGATGCTCGCCGCGCGCAGGCAGGGCGTGAAAAGAGCGCTGCTGCCGGAAGAGAACGCGAAACAGTGCGCCTGCCTGAGTGGGCTGGAACTTTATCCAGTGAAAAACCTGAAGCAGACCGTGGCCTTTCTGCGCGGACAGGAGCGCATCGAGCCGCTGCCGCAGAGCGTTTATTCCGCAGAAAGCGAGCACAGCGAACCGCTGGTGGACTTATCCTCGATCCGCGGGCAGATGTCAGCACGGCGGGCGCTGGAGGTTGCGGCGGCGGGCGGACACAACCTGCTGCTGATCGGCACGGCGGGTTCGGGCAAGACCATGCTGGCCCGTGCGCTGCCCGGCATTCTGCCGCGCATGACCGAACAGGAGGCGCTGGAAACCACCGTCATTCATTCTGTCGCCGGGGACTGGCAGGGCGGGCTGATGACGCAGCGGCCGTTTTCCGCGCCGCATCATACCACCTCTGCGGTTGCGCTGATCGGCGGTGGACGCAGCGCTATGCCCGGCGAGATCTCCAAGGCGCACAACGGCGTGCTCTTTCTGGATGAATTGCCTGAATATCCGCGCCCTGTGCTCGAAGCGCTGCGCCAGCCGATGGAGGATGGCGAGGTCACGGTTTCGCGCATCAATGCGCGCTGCACCTATCCGGCCAACTTTCAGCTCGTCTGCGCGATGAACCCCTGCCCCTGCGGCAATTACGGTTCCCGTACGCGCCCCTGCCGCTGCACGCCGCACGAGGTGCAGCGGTATCTGTCGCGCATTTCCGGCCCGCTGCTCGACCGCATCGACATGGTGGTGGAGATGGATGCGGTGTCCCCGGAGGAAGTTTTCGGCGACGCGCCGCCCGCGGAAAGCAGCGCGGAGGTGCGCCTGCGCGTCGAAGCGGCAAGGGAAAGGCAGAACCGGCGCTATGAGGGGCGTGCGACCTATTGCAATGCCCGCATTCCGGCGAAAAATCTGGAAGCGGACTGCAAACTCACGTCGGAAGCCAAGGATCTTTTGCAGCTGTGCATGAAGAACCTTTCGCTGTCGATGCGGGCCTATACGCGCGTGATGCGCGTGGCGCGCACCATTGCCGATCTTGCGGGCAGCGAATGTGTGGAAGGCGCGCACATTGCCGAGGCGGCCTCCTACCGCGGAACCAACGAAAAGTATTGGAAATAAGGAGAAAAGAAGGGAGCGGAAGCGCGCATGACCAGGGAAGAAGGCGTCTGGCTGTGGCTGGATCGTTCCCGCGGCATCGGCCCGGGGCGGGCGCGCCAGCTGGTGGATTATTTCGGCGGCGAAGAAGCCCTTTGGGAGGCGGATACCGAAGAGATTGCGCAGACCGTGGGGCGGCAGGCGGCGCAGGGCTTGCAGGCAGGCCGCAACGGCGAGGCACTCAATGCGTTTGTGCGCCGGTGCAGGGAAAAGGGCGTGCGCATCGTCACGCCCGCAAGCGAGCACTATCCGGCACTGCTGCGCGATTTGTACGATCCGCCGTGCGCGCTGTATTGCCTGGGCGATCTTTCGCTGCTGGACGGCGAACTGCTCACGATTGTGGGCACGCGGCGGCACACGCAATACGGCCTGAAGGCGACAAGGAAGCTCGCGGGTGATTTGGCTGCGGCGGGCGTGACCGTTGTTTCCGCTTTGACGGAAGGATTGGACGAAGCGGCGTTGGAGTCCGCGCTGGATGCTGGCGGCAGGGCGATTGCGCTGCTCGCCTGCGGGCCGGATGGTTCCGCCGGGGCTTACAGCGAAGAATTGCAGCGGCGCGTGGCCGAGGAAGGATTGATCGTCAGCGAATATGCGCCGGGAACCGCGGGCAGCCGCGCCTCTTTTCAGGCGCGCAACCGGTTGCTGGCGGGCATGACGCGCGGCACGCTCGTGACCGAGGCGGCGGAAAAATCCGGGACGCTGCTGGTGACGGAGCTTGCGATGGAATACGGCAGAGAGGTGTTCACCGTTCCGGGAAATATTGACTCTCCCGCCAGCTACGCCACCAACCGCCTGATGCGCACCAGTGCGGAGATTGTACTGGAAGCAAAGGATGTATTGAACGTATTGGGGCTTTCCGCATTGGAAATGGGAACGGAAAAAGCCGCTGCCGTTTCGTTGAATGAAGAAGAGAAAAGCGTGATGGAGCATTTGAAAAGAGAGCCGCTGTCCTTCGATCAGCTGATAATTAAAACCGGCTTTGCGGCGGCAAAATTAAATTCGCTCTTGACAATGCTGCAATTGAAGGGAATAATAGACCAGACAGCAGGCCGCGTTTATGCGGCGAAGGACTGATGAAATGATCATTGCCTGCTTTTTTTTCGCAGGATTTATTAAACGGGGGTAACGGAGTATTATGGCAGCAGCCAGCAGCAAATATAAACTGGTCATCGTGGAGTCTCCCGCGAAGGCCAAGACCATCGGCAAATTCCTGGGCCGGGGCTATAAGGTGGAGGCGTGCAACGGCCATGTGCGCGACCTGCCCAAGAGCCAGCTGGGCGTGGATATCGATCAGAACTTTGAACCGCGCTATATCACCATCCGCGGCCGCGGCGAGATTTTGGACCGCATTCGCAAGGAAGCGCGCGGTGCGTCCAAAGTCATACTCGCAACCGACCCTGACCGTGAGGGCGAGGCCATTTCCTGGCATCTGGCTAACATCTTGAAAATCGATCCGGAATCTAACTGCCGCGTGGAGTTTAACGAGATCACCGCGCCCGCCATCAAGGCCGCGATGAAAAAGCCGCGCCCCATTGATTTGCAGCTGGTGGACGCGCAGCAGGCGCGCCGCGTGCTCGACCGACTGGTTGGCTACAAGATCAGCCCGCTGCTTTGGGTCAAGGTGAGAAAAGGGCTGTCTGCCGGACGCGTGCAGTCCGTCGCTACCCGCATGATCGTGGACAGGGAGGCGGAAATCGATGCGTTTATTCCGCAGGAATACTGGACGCTGACCGCCAACTTCACCGACGGTAGTCAGAAGTTTACCGCAAAATATGTCGGCTCCGGCGATGAAAAGACCGACATCACCTCCGCTGTGCAGGCAAAAGCGCTGCGCGAAAAGCTGGTGGATCAGAAATTCTCGATCACTTCGGTCAAAACCGGTGAGCGCAGGAAGAATCCGCAGCCGCCCTTTACGACCTCCAACCTTCAGCAGGAAGCCGTGCGCAAGCTCTCCTTCACCACGAAAAAGACCATGCAGATCGCGCAGATGCTCTATGAAGGCGTGGACATCGAGGGCGAAGGCACGGTCGGCCTGATTTCGTATATCCGCACCGACTCCACGCGTCTGTCCGACGAGGCGCTGACCGCCGCGCGCGACTATATCTCTGCCAACTTTGCGCCGGAGTACCTGCCCGAAACGCCCAATATCTATAAGGGACGCAAAAACGCACAGGATGCGCACGAGGCCATCCGCCCCACGCACGCGCTGTTTTCGCCTGAAAAGGTCAAGGCCTCGCTCACGCGCGACCAATATCGGCTCTATAAGCTGATTTACGATCGCTATCTCGCCTCGCAGATGACGCCCGCCGTTTATGACACGCTGGCGGTCGAGCTGGGCAGCGGCGAGGCGCAGTTCCGCTTCGGCGGCATGAAGAAAAAGTTCGCGGGCTTCACCGTGCTCTATGAAGAGAGCCAGGACGAACCGGCGGAAAAGGAGAGCAACCTGCCCAAGGTGCAGGTGGGTGACCAGGTAACGATGAAAGAACTGGACGCCGAGCAGCACTTCACGCAGCCGCCTGCCCGCTATACCGAAGCCTCGCTCGTGCGCGCGATGGAGGAAAAGGGCATCGGCCGCCCGTCCACCTATGCGCCCACCATCACCACAATCTTAGCCAGAGGCTATGTCGCCCGCGAAAACAAGGCGCTCGTGCCCACGGAGCTTGGGCAGCTCGTCACCGACATGATGACCGAGAATTTCAAGTCCATCGTGGACGTGCAGTTCACCGCCGATATGGAGGAGGATCTGGACACCATCGAGGAAGAGGGCAAGGATTGGCACAAGGTCGTTAAGAAATTCTATGATCCTTTTGCCGTGCAGCTGGCTCAGGCGGAAAAGAACATCGAAAAGGTCGAGGTCAAGGATGAGGTCTCCGACGTCAAGTGCGACAAGTGCGGCGCGATGATGGTCTATAAAATGGGACGCTTCGGCCGTTTCCTGGCCTGTCCCAATTTCCCGGAATGCCGCAACACCATGCCCATCGTCCGCACGATCGACGCGCACTGCCCCAAGTGCGGCGGTGCGATCCTCGTGCGCAACACGAAGCGCGGCCGCGTTTTCTACGGCTGCGAGCATTACCCGGAGTGCGATTTCACCTCCTGGGATATGCCGGTGGACGACCGCTGCCCGGTCTGCGGCGCACCGCTCGATCTGGCGCGCGGCATCGAAGTGGGGCAGATCTTCAAGCTGCATACGAAATACAGTGAAAAACTGGGCGCACGCTATGTTGATGAAAATGGGGACGAGCATGATATGGTGATGGGTTGCTATGGCATCGGCGTTGGTCGTACGATGGCAGCGATCATCGAACAGCATCATGATGCGCATGGCATTATCTGGCCAATGTCTGTTGCACCGTTTGAAGTAGAGATCGTACCGGTCAATGACAAGGATGACTGGTTGATGGCAGAGGCGGAAAAACTTTATCGCGAATTGCAGCAGCGCGGTGTAGAGACGCTGCTGGACGATCGGAAAGAACGGCCGGGGGTAAAATTCAATGACGGTGATTTGCTGGGCTTTCCACTGCGTGTGGTGATGGGCAAAAAATGCCATGAGACCGGTCTGGCTGAGGTGAAGGTGCGTGCAAGCGGCGAGGTGTTTGAAGTGCCGTTGGCAGACCTGGCTGATCGTGTCTGCGCCTTGAAACAGCAGATGATGGCGGAGCTGACCGCGCCGTATGGCTGGGAGGCGGATATTTGATGCTTCAGGACTATAAGGGCATTTCGCCGCAGATTGGCGAGCAGGTATTCGTTGCGGAAAGCGCGAGCGTGATCGGCGATGTGCGGCTGGCAGATGAGAGCTCGGTGTGGTATAATGCCACCCTGCGCGGTGATGTGGCAGAGATCGTGATTGGTGCGCGCAGCAATATTCAGGACAACTGTGTTTTGCATGGTTGCCATGCGCTGCCGGTGATCCTGGAAGAGAATGTGACGGTAGGCCATGGCGCGATCATCCATGGCGCGTATATCGAGCGGGATTGTCTGATCGGCATGGGCGCGGTCGTGTTGGATAACAGCCATATCGGCCATGGCAGTGTGATCGGAGCCGGGGCGGTGGTGGCGCCACGCAGCATTATCCCGCCGCTTTCCCTGGTGATGGGTGT
>ERZ827423.357-NODE-357-length-61171-cov-4.154820_pt1 | contig 61171 bp, 55 predicted proteins | sample MGYA00519775_ERZ827423 | MGnify/ENA primary metagenome ERZ827423 (study PRJEB31778, sample SAMEA3449296) | human gut metagenome | biome: human gut; feature: human-associated habitat; material: faeces | place: United Kingdom | collected 2010/2012 ... | reverse complement strand
TTTTAAAAAAGTTACAACTTTTGTTCAAAAAATGATTATCGGCAAATTACTATTTTGTCTTTTAATATATATTATATCATATAGATTTATTTAACACAACATATTTTGACAGGTTTACATCATCTTTTGATAACATTTCATAAAATTGTTCTGCAATTTTATCTTGATTGTATTTTAGTCTTTTGAAAGCATTGGCAGTTTTGATGGGACACGGTAGAGATATTAAAATGACAGAGCATTACACTCACGAAATAGAGAGTAGAATGCAAAGAGCAGATGCTATTTGGGATAATTACCAAAAGAAAATTGATAATAAAAAAAATAATAAATTTGTAATAAATTTTGTGGAGTTATCTACTGTATTATCAGGAAGATTATATACAGATTCAGATAAAATAACTGATTTATTAAAAAAATATTATAATATGGAAACTGATCCGACTTTTGAAGAAATACCATACAAATTATTAAATTTAAGACAAGCAGTAATAAAAGAAAATGATTTATATAATGAGATAAAAGATTTTTTAAAGGCAAATTCAAATGATTGGAAAGCAATAAATAAAGGTATTGAAAAATACGGAAATGAATTTACAATAAATGGATATACTAAAAGTAAGCAATATGATGAAAAAGATACCAAAATTGATAAAGAAGTGGTAATTTAGGCATTTTTTTAAGGAAATTTTGTGTTAAGTATTGTCAATTAACAATATTTATGATATTATTATATTGCTTACTTGATTTATGGCGAGGTAATTCAGCTGGCTAGAATGATCGGTTCATACCCGATATGTCGGGGGTTCGAGTCCCTCCCTCGCTACCAATATGAGTAATAATAGATAGAAATATCTATTTTTTTTATACATTTTAATCTTATTTGACATATCAATACCATTGTATTACTATTTTTATCAATAATATGGTATAATATTATTAACAAAGATAGTTTGTGGAAAGGATATGAAAAATGAAAAGTAAAAAAATTGCTAAAATTGTGATTATTATAATATTATTGATTTTGTTAATACCTATACCTTTTAAACTAAAAGATGGTGGTACAGTTGAGTGGAAATCTTTAACTTATTCAATATCAAAAGTTAATAGTATTTATTCAATAGATGATATTCGTATGGGTTATAAAAAAGGAGTTATAATAAAGATATTTAATATTACTGTTTTTAATAATTCAAAATATGATATTGAAAAAGAATTTGTCATTGTTGATAGTAGTAAAAATAACGAAAACTTTACTTGTGCTTCTGCTTTAGAAGAAATTTATAAAGATGATGAATATATTTATTACTTACCTTGTCAAAAGAGTCAATATATTAAAGTAATTTATGCCCCTAACGAATATCAAGAGGGATTAAAATCTTCACTAGAAGATGGTACAATTAAAATAAGCGATTTAGATGAGTTTAACATTGAATATATAAAAAAAGAAAGAAAATAAATTTAATGCTTAAAAAATATTCAGGGAAATTTTAGGGAATTTTTATATAAAATTATTTATATTTATTTGAATTTACTTGAATTTACTTATATTTTATTTTATAATATATATCGGGGCGAAGCCTTATTTAATAAGGGAAACGGTAAAAAATAAACGGTAATTTAATTTAGGGCTTATTTTTCATACCCGTGAGGTTGAGGGTTCGATTCCCCCCGTCGCTACCAAATATGATAAAAAATGGAATGAGCCCTCATTCTTTTTTTTATTGATTATGCAGATGGGTTACTTGTGAAGGAGTAACGATGTGTTAGAGAGTTCCAGTAAGCATATTTTATATGTGAGAATTCATCTCGCCTGGTGGTGCCCATCAGTTTATATAATAGCAAAAAAGACAATCCGCAATTGTCTTTTTCTTTTGTATATTATTATTTTTTTAAAACTTTACTAACTTGTTGAACATTTAGTTCTTCTTGGTATTCTAAAACTTTCTCTGAATTAATGTTTTCACATTGAGTTTTAACTTTTTTCAAAAGATTTACTAATTCTAATCTTTTAAGTGCAAGTGGTTCAGTTATTTTTTTAAATACAACTGATTTCTTTTCATTTGATATTTCTTCTCCATTTAAAACAATTGTTGGAGCATTAATATTTATAGAATCAAAAGTATCTATTTGTAGATTAACTTTATCAGTCGCAATTAATGAACTTTTTTTATCAGTATTAATAGTACTTGATTTACATTCTACTTCTTTACCAACAATATTAGAATTAACAACATTTAATTCATTTGTAGCTATAAATGAAACATTAATATTTTTCTTTTGACTACCGATATTAGAGTCTATTACATCAATTCTATTATCTGCACCCAAAGTGATATTTGATTCAGAACTGATTATTCTTATTTTGTCGCTATCCATATTTTTAATTACTAAATCATTAGCGCCAATTGATAAAGAAGAGAATGTTGTTATATTTGTATTCTCTAATGTACATTTACCATTAACATGAACGCATAAATCTAATCCAAAATTACAATTTTTAATAATAACTTCACAATTGTTATAACCAAAGATATATACTTTATGTTTTTTTAAATCAATGCCATCAATTATATAACAAATTGGTTTATTTAAATTGAATGCTTTTGCAACCTTTTTATGGTTTTCTCCTATACCAAAGCATGCAACAGTATAATTATAATCTTTCTTTTTTATTTTACTTCTTTTAACATAACAAGTTATTTTTTCATTATCTTCAACAACTTTTCCTAAATGACCTGTAAGATATTTCTTAGCATAAGGTCTTGTTGCATTATAAAGAATTTTCTTAAATAATTTATTCATAAATATAATCCCCCTTTGAATTGTTTATTATTTTAACATAAAAGTTGATTTTTTGCAAATTTCTTTGAGTTTATAGTTAAAAAATGCCAAAATTATTGAATTTTCTTAAATTTATGATATTATATTTATAGAGTTTAGTTATTTATTAACTGATTACTTAGGTTTCAGATATACTATTTGTCCGTACCAAATATGATAAAAAAATGAGCCCACCCTCATTTTTTTTTATTGATTATGCAGATGGGTTACTTGTGAAGGAGTAACGATGTGTTAAAGAGTTCCAGTAAGCATATTTTGTATGTAAGAATTCATCTCGCCTGGGGTACTCATCAGGTATATTTAAAAAAATGGAATTTAAAACTCCATTTTTTTGTTTATGTAATCCACTAACTCTTCAACTTTTAGTGTTATTTGTTCCATTGTATCTCTATCTCTTACTGTTACTGTTTGGTTATTTAGTGTTTCATCATCTATTGTAACTGCAAAAGGTACACCTATTACATCACTTCTTCTATATCTTTTACCAATGTTACCACCTTCGTCATACATTGTCATAAAGTGTTTAGATAATTCTTTATATAATTCTAGTGCTTTTTCACTGTGAAATTTCTTTACTAGAGGTAATACTGTTACTTTGTAAGGTGCAAGAGAAGGAGTAAACTTCATAACTTCTCTTGTTGTTCCATCAGTTAGTGTTTCTTTTGTATAAGCATTACAAAGTACTGTTAAAAATAGTCTTTCCACACCTAGAGATGGTTCAATTACATAAGGAACATACTTTTCATTAGTATCAGGATCAAGATACTCTAGTTTTTCTTTTGATACTTCCATATGTCTAGAAAGGTCATAATTAGTACGAGATGCTATTCCCCAAAGTTCTCCCCATCCGAATGGGAATTTATATTCTATATCTGTTGTTGCGTTGCTGTAGAAGCTTAACTCTTCTTTGTCATGGTCTCTTAGTCTTAGGTTTTCTTCTTTGATACCTAAACTTAATAAGAAATCTTTACATTTATCTTTATAGTATTTAAACCAGTCTAATTCTGTACCTGGCTTACAGAAGAATTCTAACTCCATTTGTTCAAACTCTCTAACTCTGAATATAAAGTTACCTGGAGTTATTTCGTTTCTAAATGATTTACCTACTTGTCCAATTCCAAATGGTACTTTAAGTCTCATACTTCTTTGTACATTCATGAAGTTTACAAATATACCTTGCGCTGTTTCTGGACGAAGATACACTGCACTTTTTGAGTCTTCTGTTACACCTTGGAATGTTTTAAACATTAGGTTAAATTCTCTTATGTCTGTAAAGTTAGATTTTCCACATTTTGGACATGGAAGCTTATTTTCTTTAATGTATGAAACTCTTTCTTCATTTGTAAGAGAATCTCCTAAGTTTGAATTAGTAAAGTCATTAATTAAGTTATCTGCACGATATCTAGTTTTACATTCTTTACAATCTATTAATGGGTCACTAAATGTGCTCAAGTGTCCACTTGCTTCCCATGTTTTAGGGTTCATTAATATAGCGCTATCTAAACCAACATTGTTTATATCTTCTTGAATGAATTTCTTCATCCAAGCATTTTTTAGGTTTTTCTTTAACTCTACTCCAACTGGTCCAAAGTCCCAAGTATTTGCAAGTCCTCCATATATTTCACTTCCTTGAAATATAAAACCATATTGTTTACAAAAGTTCACTAAGTCTTTCATTGTTAATTCTTCCATTTTTTCACTCTCCTTAAAATAAAAGTGAACTATAAGTTTAGAGACGAGACAAATTCCCGTGGTTCCACTCTAATTATCTTAATAGATCACTCATTAATTACATAACTGTTAGGCTTTCCAAGACCCGTCTTCGTTTACATATTTAAATAATATCATAAATTAATTAATAAATCAATTGTAAATTTCCTAATTTTATGCTATTATACTTATAGAATAAAGAGGTTATATTATGTTTGGAAATATTTTAGCAATAAATAAAAACTATGCTATTGTAAGTTTATTAGTTGACGCGGTTAATCTAGGTGATATTTTAAACTTACACGTAGTATTTATAGATAATGATAAGAAAATACTTGGAGAAGTTGAAGACATTGAGGGCAATTCCGTTAAGGTTAATTTTCTTGGAGAATTAACTAAAACTTCTTTTCTAGGTGGACTTATTAAAAAGCCTAGTTTAAACTCAAGTGTTAGAGTTATTAATGAAGAGGAACTAAAAATATTAGTAAGCAGTTCTAAAAACGCTTTGACTTTAGGAGTTTCTCCACTTTATAAAAATTATCCAGTAAGTGTTGATGTTAATGATTTATTTAGTAATCATGCAGCTATTTTTGGTAATTCAGGTAGTGGTAAAACGTATGGTATATGTAGAATTTTACAAAATTTAATGAGTTTGAAGGCTGTTCCATTTAAGGCTAACTTGTTTATATTTGACTCATATGGTGAATACATAAGCGCACTTAGTGGGATAAATGATATTAATCCAAATTTGCATTATAAATTAATAACTACAAATAAAAAGATAGATGCAGAGTATTTGAGTATTCCAGTATCTTTATTAACACTTGATGATTTACTTAATTTATTAGATGCAACTAGTTATGGACAGATACCTATTATTGAAGAAACAATTGAACTTGCTAAAATTTTTGCAAGTGAAGATAAAGAAGTGCAAGAATATAAAAATCATTTACTTGCTAAAGCTATCACGTCTATTATGTACACAAACCAGACAAGTGCTAAGATAAGAGATCAAATTTTTGATATTTTATCTACTACACATACTCCTCAATTAAGTTTAGACACAGTTGTTCCAGGAATTGGTTATACAAGAGTTTTTAGAAAATGTTTTGACATAGATAGCGAAGGAAGATTTGGTGAAAGAACTTTAATAAGTGAATATATTGAAAAATTTGTTAAAGAAGAAAAAGTATGGAACATAAATACATCTGGTGTTACTTATGGGTTAAAAGATTTGGAAGTTGCTTTAAATTTCACTTTATTTAGTGAGAGATATTTACTTAATGAGAAGATGTATAATGAAGCAATTAGTTTAAAAGTAAAACTACATAATTTGATTAATTCAAGTAATAGTGTATTCTTTACTGATAAAAAGTATAATAGTGTTAAAGATTATATCGCGGCTTTAGTTACTACTAAGGATAATAAAAAAGCTCAGATAATTAATATTAACTTAGAAGATGTTGATGATAGATTTGCTAGAACTGTTACAAAGATATTTAGTAGAATGTTCTTACTTTTTGGTAAAACTAATGAACCACGTGCAAGTATACCTATTCATATAATGCTTGAAGAAGCTCACAGATATGTTAGAGAAGATACAGATCAAGAATTAATTGGTTATAATATATTTGAAAGAATTGCTAAAGAAGGAAGAAAACACGGTGTTATACTAGACCTTATTACTCAGAGACCAACAGATTTAAATGGTAATGTAATAAGTCAGTTAGATAACTTTATAATTTTTAAAATTACTCACCCACTTGATTTAGAGTATATTGAAAAAATGATACCTAATATGAGTGAAGAAATTATCAACAAACAAAAGAGTTTGCAGCCAGGTACTTGTGTTGCTTTCGGTAGAATTTTAAAGATACCTATGATAATTAAAATGGAAAAAGCAAATCCTGCGCCAAGTAGTTCTAATGCTGATATATATAATAATTGGATGTTAAACCGATAATAAGTCGGTTTTTTTCTTTAAAAAAGTCCACTTTATTTTATCATAAAATACTTTATACATATTAAGTGTTTTAATTACATAATATTGATTTAAATCTCTTTACATTTTTACTAAAAGAGTGTAGAATATTTAGTCAAAGGTGAGGATATTTATGAATTATAAGAAAACTTTAGCAGGAGTTTTAGCTGCTTTAATTACTTTAACTGGATGTAGTAAGGAAGAACTTGATGATTTTGTTCAAAATATATCAAATGATACTGAAGTTATTGATACAAACAAGGATTACGTAGAAGAAGAAAATGTTGTTGAAGTTATAGATAATACTGAATTGATAAGTGAAGTGGAAAATGAAATTAAAGAAAAGGAAGTAATGTACTTGGGTTATATTAAGAATGATACAAAAGTATATGATGATACTTTAGAAACTAATGTTATCAGTGAAATTGGAAAATTTCAAAAAGTAGTTATAACTAAAGAAACTGATTATTACTATTTTATTGAAGACGAGAACGGAATAGTTGGTTTTATCAATAATGAAGACGCTGGTATTCTTCCTGATATGTTTGTGGAAGTTGATATTAGTAGTCAAACAGTGAATTTTTATATTGATAATAAGTTATATATGACTACTCCATGTGTTACAGGTAACGGTGGAATTCATACTAGAATGGGATATTTTGAAATAGCTTATAAAGCATATGATACTTATTTAAAAGGCCCTGGATATAAAAGTCATGTATATTTTTGGATGCCATTTGACCAAGCAATAGGCTTACATGATGCTGATGGGTGGAGAAGTGAATATGGTGGAGATATTTATTTAACAAATGGAAGTCACGGATGTATAAATATGCCTTATGAAGCAGCTGAAACAATATATAATAATGTAAGTGCTGGAACTAAAGTATTAGTGCATAAATAAAAATAGTGAATTTTCTTCACTATTTTTGTTTGCTTGTTGAACCAAATCCTCCAAGTCTTTCACCGGTTGCATTATCTGTATCAGTTATTAAATATTTCATAAATATTGCTTGACCAATAACGTCACCTTTATGTATAACTACGTCTTCGTTAAAATAGTTATAATATGCATACATAAAGTGTCCATCGTTATCTGGATTATTATAATAGTCAGCATCAATTATTCCAACACTATTTGCTAAAACTAGTCCTTTTTTCCCAGGATTACTTGACCTATTGACTAACATAAAGAATTCATCATTCTGACAATATGCTTTAAGTCCAGTTTTAACCAAAGTTGGTTTCATCCCTGGCTTAAATGGTGGAATAACTGTGTCTTCTATTGCTTCAACATCATAGCCTGCACTATATTTGGTCTTTCTAACGGGCATAACAACTCCCATATTTTCGTAACCTTTAGCTACTTCAAACCCTCTATTATTCATAAGCACTTTCTAGTAATACAATACTTCCTTTCTTTAAACTTTTTTTTACGTCTATTACTCTTTGATTAGATGAACCTCTCCACTTTAAATTAAAGTCATGTAACTCGTCTACATATTGTCCATCAACTAAAACATCTATATAGTTTAGTATTTCTTTTCCAGTTAAATCTCTATCATACAAGAATCCTGTCCAAACCCACAAATCTTTATTAGGAAATCTCCATTTAAATGCACTTGCAAGTTTTGTAGATGCTTCTATATTAAGTGGATGAAGTGGCTCACCTCCTAATATAGATAAGCCTTTTACCACTTCGTTATCGCACAAATCTAGAACTTTATTAATGGTTTCATCAGTAAATTCATGACCTAACTTAAAGTCCCAAGTTTCTTTATTAAAACAATTCTTACAATGGAAAGCACACCCCTGCATAAATATAGAAACTCTAATACCTGGTCCATCAGAAATATCCATTTTTCTAATTAAATTATACCTTGCCATTATTTTTCTTCCTTGTCTAACTTATTATCCTTTTCTTCTTTATTGTCTATATGTAAAACTCTTTCTTTAATTTCTTGAGTTCTTCCTTTATTCCAAAAATTAGTTCCAATATAACCACAAGTACGTCTTGCTACATTAAGTTTGTTGTGATCTCTATTTCCACAGTTTGGACAGTACCATTCCATATTATCATCTATTAATATTTCTCCAGTATATCCACATTCTTGACAATAGTCACTCTTTGTATTTAACTCTGCATACATAATATTGTTATAAATAAATGTTATTACTTCTAATACTGCATCTAAGTTGTTAGTAAGGTTAGGTGTTTCTATATAACTAATTGCTCCACCTGGACTAAGTTTTTGGAATTCACTTTCTAGTTTTAATTTAGTAAATGCATCTATTTCTTCAAATACAGGAACATGATATGAATTAGTGATATAGTCTCTATCTGTAATTCCTTTAACAACACCAAACCTGTCTTTCAAACATTTTGCAAATTTGTAAGTAGTTGATTCTATTGGTGTACCATAAACACTGTAGTCAATGTTTTCAAGTTCCTTCCATTCTTTACATTTAGCATTCATTTTTTCCATAACTTCAAGAGCAAATTCTTTACCCTTTCCATTGTCTGTGTGAGAGTGTCCTGTCATGTATTTAACACATTCATAAAGTCCAGCATAACCCAAACTTATTGTTGAGTAACCATTATGTAATAAATCATGAATGCTTTCTCCTTTTTTAAGTCTAGCTAATGCACCATGTTGCCAAAGTATAGGCGCTACGTCGCTTGTTGCCTTGCTTAAACGTTTATGTCTAATTTGTAAAGCTTTATGGCATAATTCAAGTCTTTCTTCAAATATTTGCCAGAATGTATCCATATCTTTGTCACTAGATAAAGCAGCATCAACTAAGTTAATTGTAACAACACCTTGATTAAATCTGCCATAGTATTTAGGTTTACCATTTTCATCAACATACGGAGTTAAGAAACTTCTACATCCCATACAAGGATAGCAGTTACCATTACCATTTTTATCAATTTTTAATTCTTTCATTATTTTTTCACTAATATAATCTGGTACCATTCTCTTTGCAGTACATTCTGCTGCTAGTTTAGTTAAGTAGTAATATTTACCATTTTTATTAATGTTATCTTCTTCTAACACATAAAGAAGTTTTGGAAATGCTGGGGTAATATATACACCTTGTTCATTTTTCATACCTAATATACGTTGGTGCAAGAACTCTTCTATAATCCAAGATAATTCTTCTTTGTATTCATCGGTTTCTCCTAAATACATACATACACTTAAAAATGGTGCTTGACCATTTGTTGTAGTCATTGAATTAACTTGATATTGGAAAGTTTGTACTCCATCTACTATTTCTTTTTTAGTATCTTCCATTGCAAATTTTTCACATTGTTCTTTACTTAATTTTCTCTTTTTATATTTATCTAAATATCTATTATAACTTTCTCTAACAAAAGGTGCTAGATGTGTTAAAGTTATTGTAACACCTCCATATTGGCTACTACTAACTGCAGTAATTATTTGAGTTGCAATAGTCATAGCTGTTAAAAATCTATGTGGTTTTTCTATCATTACTCCATTAATGCTAGTTCCATTTTGTAGCATGTCTTCTAGGTTTACTAAGTCACAATTATGTAGTGCATTTTGTGCAAAATAGTCAGCATCATGAAAGTGTATTATACCTGCATCATGAGCTTCAACTATATCTTCAGGTAGTAAAAATCTTCTCGTAATATCTGTACTAGTTATGCCTGCTAAGTAGTCTCTTTGTGTTGTTACTACTTTAGCATTTTTATTTGAATTTTCTGTATTCCAGTACTCACTTTCTCCATCAATTAACTCCTTAATAGATTGGTCAGTTGTATTACTTTTTCTTACTAATTCTCTAGTATATCTGTAAGTGATATAATGTTTTGCAAGTTCATACTTTCCTTGACTCATAAGTTTCATTTCTATAATGTCTTGAATATCTTCAACTAGTATTCTCTTCTTACCAAGTTTCTCTATATATTTAATAATATTTTTAATTTGAGTACTGCTTGCTTGATCTTCTTCTTCTACTTCCTTATTAGCTTTCATTATAGCTTGTTCAATTTTTTCTGGACAGTAATCTACCATATGTCCATCTCTTTTAATTACCTTCATTTCATTTACCTCTCTCTTATCATTTTATAAGTCAATTATACAACATCGTATATAAAAGTTAATGTTGCAATTGCAACAATTACAAAAATTTGATAAAATAGTTTTAGGTGATGTAAAGTGAACGAATTATTCTATAATATTAGCCAAAAAAACAGGGAAAAACTGCTAGCTTATTTGGAAGTGATTAGTTATAAATACCCGAAAAATAAGGAAATATTGAGTAACATGATAAATGATAACTTTATATGTATTATTTTAACTGGGCACTTGCAAATAGTAAGAAATGATATTGAGGGTAACAGGACTATTCTTGAAGATTTTTTAGAAAATTCGTTATTTGGTAGTCTTAGTTATCCACTTAAAAATGAAGAATATCAAGTAATTACTAAAGAAGAAACAAAAATAGTAATAATAGACTTTAATTCAATTTTAAATATGAAAGAAAATCGTTTTACATTTTATAATCAATTTTTAAAAAACTTAATAAATATTTTAACAACTATAATCGCAAAAGCGAATGAGAGAATAGAAGTGTTATCAAATAAAAGTATAAGAGATAAGCTTTTAGATTATTTTAGAATATTAAGTAAAAAAACAGGTTCAAAAGTTATTTATTTGCCAATGAGTTATACTGAACTAGCTGACTATCTAGCAGTTAATAGAAGTGCCTTGTCTAGAGAAATTAAAAATTTAAAAGACGATGAGCTTATAGAAACAAAGGGTAAAAGGATAAAGCTACTTTATTATATAAACTGAAATAAGGCGTTTATTTTAACACACGCCTTATTTTTTACTTTTTTCTAATATATTCTTTTTATTTTCTTTAATGTTGGATCATATTCATGAATACTAGAGTGAGTTACATTAAATCCTTTCTTATTATAGCCTAATTTTGTATTAGTAAGAATATAGTAAATCATATTAATGACACCACTATGAGTTACTAAAAGAGTATTGTCTTCTTTTAAAATATCATGATAATAGTAAAGTATTCTATTATAAAAATCGCTTAAACTTTCTCCTTCTGGAAACCTTTTGTAAATATCTTCTGTATTAATAAATTCACTATAGTACTCTTCAGCCATTTGTAAAGGAATACCATTAATAATACCTTTATCTTGTTCATTTAAATGTTTTGTTATTTCCAAAGGGACATTTAATTTCGAATTAATAATCCTTGCTGTTTCTTTTGCTCTTGTTATATCACTTGACAATATTTTGTTAATAACTAACCCTTTATTAACAATAAATTTCCCAGCGTTTACACTTTCATTTACACCTTTCTGAGTTAAATGTGTATCACTCCAACCACCGATAAATCCTTCATCTTCATGCCCATGTCTCATTAAATATATCATTTTTTTATTCCTCCTTTATTATAAGCTAAGCTTTAATACAGTTAGTTCTTCTAATTTTTCGTCTATGTCTTTATCTAATAAACTACTTAATAAATCATATTCTTTTCTACTTAATTCTTCACCCTTAAATAGTTTATACCTTATTAGTTCATACTGTGATATAATCTTTTTTCTAGAAGACTCACTTAATAAGTTTAGTTCTTCTACTACACTCATAACAAAATTATCTAAATCATATTTGTTATCTTTGGTATTAACAAGTAAGCATTTTCCGTCTTTTACTACGTGATGGTTTACTTGAAATAAGTAAATACCAAATGGTTTATCTACTATTTCGTCTCTTAATTTGAATTCACAGTCTTTAATAAAGTTCATATAATCTTCAAAATCGTATTCAAAGTCTATAACTGTTAACTCATTACCAAAAGTTTTAACATTTTTATAGTTTTTAGGATTAAAATTTTCTTTCTTATAATATACAATTGTTGAATATGAGTAAGTATCATAGTCTACTCCATTATAGTGTCTTCTAGAACATTCAATTTCAACTGGCACCAAACCTTTATATTGGTCTAATAATTTTTTGTTTAAATATCTAAAGCTAATATAACTATCCATTTAAAACATCTCCTTCATTCTTAATATTAAATCACAAACTTTATCGTTTGTAAATGGTATACCGTTAATAAAACTAATAACTTTGTTATATTCTTCTAATCTAATCTTATCTATTAGTTCAACATGGAAGCAAGTGAAAGCTTCTTTATAGTATATGCTTATGTCCTCTCTGTCACTATTAAATTCTTTTTCTTCGTAAATGCTTTTTAATTCGTTTAAAGCGTTTATCTTATTTTTGTAGTCGCTGTCACTTATCTTGCTAGCTTTATTAAGTATATCGTTTATTTCTTTTTGAAAGCCACAAAATTCTTTAGATAGGTCCATTTGAAATAATTCTCTTATTGCTTTTTCGCTACTTGAACTTATGATAATATCTATTAATTGTGATAAATAGGTTGGAACGTATTCAGTGAAACTATATCTATACAGTTTTTCGTCTGGACCATCTTTGTATTCTCTCCATCCTAGGTCAACTTCTTTAAAATCAGTATAGTACATATTATTTTTAAAAAATCTTACGCCTTCATAGCTCACTTTCTTCTTTTTTCCACATTTATAAATGCTTTTTTCTTTTATCTTGCTTAGTTTTTCTTCGTCAATACTAATTTTGTATTTTTCTACATTTCCATCATTAAGTGAATAATAATATAAACAGCTCATAATTCACCTCCAAACATACTCGTTAATTTCTTGACTGTTTCGTCTACATTCATTTCAGTTAAATATTCAAAATATTGTTTTCTTAGCTCATAGATGTTAACATATTTTCTTGTTTTTAAACATATGTGCTCGCTTTCAAATTTTATATAGTCACTAGTTTCTACTGTTTCGTCACATTCCAAACATCCATACAGATTATACTCAAATTTTTTATCACTTTCGTTAGGAACTTTAATACTATATGACCTAAACATATCGTCTACGTAATAAAAGCTACCTAGATATACCCATATGTCGTGTGTGCATTCGTTGTTTCTAATTAGAAAACCAAAGGAATCTAATATTAACTTTTTATCACTTTCTATGTTTGTTTTACTTAGAAAACTATCTAAAAATAAGTACCTTTTGACTAAGTCATTTTCTTTTAAATCATTTAGTTCTTTTTGTAAAGACAATAGTTCTTCTCTTTTGCTTTTAAAAGTTTTTAATTTTTGTAACGCCAAGTTTCTTGTATCTTCTTTCATTTTAATTACCTCCTTAAACACAAATTTTTGCATATTTCTTTTTCTGTAAATACTTCTAAAGTATTGATAGTTATAAATTCACTACTTATTTCGTTTGCAAATTTCACTGGAATTCCACCAGAATTTTGCCATGAGATTAGGTTACCACTGTAGTCATCTACTAAAATAGAATTCTTTGGATTTACTAAAACTGACTTTTCAATTCCAGATGGCACTGACACCAAAGTGATGTTTTTACAATTCTTTTTTATGTCACTTAGTTTTGCTTTTATCTCATTAAGAGAATTAACTGTTGTAAGTATTTTAGGATTAAATGTTCCTTCTTCTGAGATTTTATTTATAAAGTAATAAGCATTTTTTATTTCAGCACTTATTTTAAGTAAGTATTCCCAGTCAAGTTGCTTATAGAATTCAATTACTTTAGGTCGATCTCTTAAATCAATTTTTTCATCTTCCATCATTTTGTAAGATACTTTTATAGTATCTTTAATTACTCCATCAAAATCAATATACAAATCTTTCATTTTCCCTCCTTATGCGTATTTTATACGCTTATATTTTCTTTATAAAAATGTATTTATAATACATTCTTATTTTTCTTTTTATTAAATCTATATAACTTAGCAGGTTTTTTCCCTTCAAATACCATATATTTATTAGTGTCTTCTATTATACCTAGACTAAGAAGTTTCTTTCTGAAGTTACGTCTATCAAATGACTTATTTAGTATACTTTCATAAGTCTTTTGTATTTCAGGAATGGTTACACCACTCGGAAATAAGCTTTTTAATATGTCAGTTGTTACAATTAGTTCTTTTAATGTATCTAGGCCTTTTAATAAAATCTTGTTATGGTCACCTGCCAAATTTTGAACTTTATCAATTGGGACCCAGTCAGAATTATCAGTTTTAAGAGTTTTCTTTAGTACTTGAACTTTATTTGCGTCTATTAGTCCAACATAAGTTAAAGCTATCATTCTTCTAACAGGACTTCTATCAATTTCGTCAAACACTCCTGAAAAATAAACATTTACATCAGTTAAGCCACTTTTTTCAAATATTTCTCTTTTAACTCCATCTTCTAGTCTTTCGTTGTTGTAAAGTGCACCTCCTACTAAACTCCACTTTTCTTTAAATGGTTCATTAGTTCTTTTTACAAGTAGTACTTTAACTACACCTTTGTCAACCGTAAAGATGCTAGTAATAATATGTACTCCAATATTTTTATATAAAGGGTTTGTTAACTGCATACGCTTCACCTCACTTACATTATAATTATATGCGTATTTATTACACTTGTCAAGTATATTTTTCAAAAAATTTATTTGTTTACTTTTAGTAAATGATATGTTATAATTTGTACATGGACAGGTTGCTGGAGCATGGATTTGCCTGGTTTATTTTAAACGGAAGGCTCGCATGGAGGTAGCTCGTTCCTTTTTTTTATTTTACTTTCACAATTATATGCTTAAAGATACTTTTTAGTTGTTTACTTTTAATAAATGATATGTTATAATTTATACATGACAGGTTGCTGGAGCATAGCTTTGCCTAGTTTATTTTAAACAGAAGGCTCGTATGGAGGTAACTCGTCTTTTTTTATTGCATATTTAATTATATTTATGTTAACAATTTTTATATAGTGTTTATTTTTAGTAAATGATATGCTATAATTTATTCATGAGCAAGGTGCTGGAGCATAGATATGCCTGGTTTATTTTAAACGGAAGGCTCGTATGGAGGTTCTTGTTCATAATATGGTCTGTAATTAACTAAGTAGTTTGAAAATACTTTTCTAAGCTTACTTGGTTAATTTTTTTAATATCTAAAATATCATATAAATATTTTTTACCATTCGCGTCATTTCTTACTAAAAGTGAACAAGTATAAATTGTTTCTTTACCATTATCAACAATAGAAAACTTAGCTCCATATTTATAGAAACCATATTTTGCATCGATTTTATGTTTTTCTTTTTTCTTGTTAATAAAGTTTTTACTATTAGCATTCATAAACAGTTCTTTAATATAATTGGAAAGAATACATTTGACATATTTCATGTCTGTTTTTGACCATCTTGTATAACATGAATATATATACTCATTTGCAGTTTTGTCGTCTATTAATATTGTATTAGAAGTTAATATATTTTTATACGATATCCCTTTTTGTTCTTTTATGTGCGCTTTTGCTCTTTTCTGTGCCTCTTTTACTTCTAAACTTCTATACTCCTCTTCTTCTATTTTAAGTCTGTTGAACGTGCCATCTTGATTAAAAACAGCAGTTGCTTCTTCCATTAAATATGGATTATAATCAGTAATATATGTAATTATAAAATTTTCTATCATCTTTATGCCTCCTGATACTATTATAAAATATGTATATTAGTTTGTCAATAAAATGTTTGCTTATTTATGTGAAAATTGACTTTGCAAAGAGGGCTTATCAAGCAACAAATTTAATATACAAAAAAAGAACGGGAAATAGTTTAATCTAATTTCCTGTTTCTATTTATATGGTACATATACTGTATAGCAAGACCTGAATATTCATTAAAAATTTTTTTCATATACTTACTTATTACTTTGATATCATCTTTTATTCCAAGTTTTTCACTGACGTATTTTTTAACCCATGTATCAATTGGAAATGTATCAAATCTAGAGTATCCAAACATCAAGATACAGCTTGCTACTTTTAGGCCTATTCCTTTTATTTTCATAAGACTTTTTAACGCAACGTCAGTATTTAACATATCTAACTCTTCTAGGTAGAATGGGTTTTCTTTTAATATATTAAGAGCGTTATATATATATTCATCTCTAAAGCCTAGGTTGAATTCTTTTAAGTTGTCTTTAGTTAAGTTAATCATGTCACTCATTTTTGGAAATAAGTAATACGTTTTATTGTTAAACTCTACTTTTTCGCCATACTTTTCACTTATTTTATTAATTGTGCTGCTTATTCTTTTTACGTTATTGTTTTGACTTATAATATAACTTATATACATTTCAAATTTGTCTTGTTTAAGCACTTTATAACCAGAAGGTACACCACCATAGAATACATCGCTAGTAGATAATTTTTCGTTAATTAAAGAATAGTCTCTTCCGTAGTCTAAGTAGTGTTTGACTACCATTTCTAGATTTTCTTCTTTATTAGAGTTAACTATTAAGAAGTCATTATCTTCTTTGATGTTAACTACCCTATCGGTTAAGATGCAAGTATATGAGTTATCTAGTTCTTTAGTTATTCTAAAAGCTTGTCCACTCATTAGTGTAGAATCTAAATCTATATCATTTTTCTTAATCTTCATATAATCCCAACTTCCTATAGTAATCTAAATATACACCGTTTTTTTCATATAAAAGTAAGCTACTCATTGTGAATCTTTGATATACTTCGTGGTTTAGTTTTTCTATGTAGTCATTACTTACATCTTCTTTAAATTTAGTGTATTTTCCTGTAATTGAGTTATAACTACCAAATTCGTTAATAAAGCTTCTATCGCTTAGAATAACTAGTCCTTCAGCATCACTTAATGCGTCTCTTCCCATTAGTAATCTAGAGTCATATTTTATTCCAAATAAGTTATAAATTGTAGGTAGAACATCAATACTGCTTACATATTTAGTTACTTTAACATTTTCTTCTATTTCACTATTATAAAGTATTAAACTTGTGTGAAACATTTCAAATTTGTCACTTCTATCAGTTTTGCTTATCTCATTTAATTCACTTGTTTTAAGTCCATATGGATAATGATCTGGACTAATTACAATTACAGTATCGTCTAGTTTTCCTTTTTCTTTAAGCTTGTTAATCAAACTTTCAATTGCACGGTCTAGTTCAATGTTGGCTGCAAGATAAGCTTTTACATGATCGGTGTAAGGTAAGTCTTTAACTAAGTCTTTATTTTTATATGATATATAGTTACCTGTGAAAGTGTAGTTTAGGTGTCCACTTACTGTCATGTAGTATGTCATAAAATTGTCGCTATTTATGTAGTCGTCTACTGTAGCATTAATCATTTCAACGTCACTTTCAGGCCATGTTTTACAGTTTATTAACTCTTCAAGTCCATTACCACATCCAATGTATTTGTCAAAGCCTAAATTCGGGTGTGACTTATCTCTATTATAATAAGTGTATGTGTGGTCGTGGTATGCGTTTACCGTGCTATAACCTTCTCTTTTGAAAACATTTCCTATTCCAAAAGGCATATAAATGTTACTACTTCTATAGAAAGACCATATTCCTTCTTTTGGAATAAGACTATTTAAAAACATGTATTCACCATCACTTGTGCTAACTGTAAATAAAGGTTGATAGTAGTTTTCAAAGACAAAGCCATTATTAGCTAGTTTGTATAAAGTTGGAGTAAGACTTTCATCTATTGCGATTTTGTCAAACCCTTCAGCAGTGATGTATATTAAATTTTTTCCTTTAAATATGCCAGTGTACTCGTTTTGTTTTGTAGGGGTTACGTTTTTAAAGTATTCATGCATAGATTTAACCATAGAATTTTCTTCTTCATTAATAAGTTTATCAAAATCTATATCTAGAACATTATATTTTATTTCTTCTGTTTCTTCTGGCTTTTTTGTTTCTTCTTTATTGTCGATTGGCTTGTTAATGTTATATAGTTTTTCTTCAAAGCCAAAGATAAATCTATCTAAATCTAAGACTTCCATTGATAAAAGTCCAACTTTATTTATAGTTATCATTGGAGCATGAGTTTCTTTATAAAGTCTTTTTAAGCTGTACATTCCACTACCATAGAACTGTACAAATAGTATGCAAATGGCAATGCTTACTATGGATAATCCACTGGTTATAAGGCTTGCTTTTTTGTTTCTTTCAAAGTTAAAGATTTTTTTACCAAATATGATAAAGAGTAAGAATGGTAGTAAGAATAATAAGGTTACCCAAATGTTATCTAATACCATCTTTAGTATTGCACTAAAGAATTCTCCAAATACTTGGCCTGTTCCTTCTTTAATGCTATAAATTGAGAAGATTGAGTCATAAAATTCAAAGTAAATGTACTGGCTAATATAGATAAGTGTGATAAATATGCTTAAGACTACTGAAATAATTCTGTTAATTTTTTCTTTAAATAAGCTACTAATAAGTGTATTTATAAGTATAAATGGAATACTAAACACTATAACAGTAAGCGTGTTTATACTAAATACATTGTTTAGAACAGCACTTTTGTAAACTAGTTCTAAATATATAATTAAAAAACTATAAAAAATTAATAACGGTAACTTCCTTTTCATTTTTTCACCTTCAGTTTACTATTTAAATTTTACCATTTTTTTGTGTTATTGTCCACTTCCATTATAATTTATGTACTACATTTTAGATTTATGTGATATAATATTTACATACGAAAGAGGTGGATTTATGAGTTTAGTAGTTTATAACACTATTACTAGAAGAAAAGAAGAATTTAAAAGTATTCATGAAGGGCTAGTTGGAATGTATGTATGTGGGCCTACTGTATATGGTTATCCACATTTAGGTCATGCTAAAAGTTATGTTAGTTTTGATGTTATTTATAGATATTTAATGCATTTAGGATATAAAGTTAAGTATGTACAAAATATAACAGATGTAGGACATTTAGTAGGAGATGCTGAAAGTGGAGAAGATAAAATTGAGAGAATTGCAAAACTTGAGAGTATAGACCCAGTTGAAATTGCATACAAGTTTGAGAATATTTACTTTGAAGATATGAGAAAGTTAAATGTTTTAAAGCCAAGTATTAGTTGTAGAGCTACTGGACATATTATTGAGATTATAAAAGACGTGCAAACACTTATTGATAAAGGATATGCTTACGCGACTAAAGAGGGGAATGTGTACTACAGAATAAACAAGTTTACTAAGTATGGAAGTTTATCTAATAGAACACTTGATAATACTTTAAGTGGTGAGCGAATTGAAGTTGCAACTGACAAAGAAAATCCTGCTGACTTTGCACTTTGGAAAAAGGCTGAAAACGGGCACATTATGAAGTGGCCTAGTCCATGGGGAGAAGGTTATCCTGGATGGCATATTGAGTGTTCAGTAATGAGTAGAAAATATTTAGGAGATACTTTTGATATTCATGGTGGAGGAATGGACAACATATTTCCTCATCACGAGTGTGAAATCGCACAGAGTGAAGCATTAACTGGAAAAACTTTTGTTAACTACTTTATACATAATAATTTAGTAACAGTAAATGGGCAAAAGATGGGAAAGAGTTTAGGAAACTTTATAACTCTTGATGACTTATTTAAAAAGTATAACCCAATGGTAGTACGTTTCTATATACTACAAAATCATTATAGAAAACCAACAGATTTTAACGATGAACAACTACTTGATACTGAAAAACAATTTAAGAAAGTTAGTGAAACTGTTAATAATTTAAGAAATGCTATTAAAGATGTAGATGAATATGTAAGTGATGATGAAACAGTTATCAGCCTAAAAAAGAAGTTTACTGAAGCAATGGATGATGATTTTAACACAGGACTTGCAATTACTTATTTATATGAGATAATTAAGCTTGCAAATACTGAACTTCAAACAAGTAAGAATATTGATAAACTAATAAGTTATAATAATTTCATAAGCGAGTATGCTGGAGATATTTTAGGTCTATCTTTTACAGAGACAAGCTCTAATAAGGAAGCAGAATTAATTAACATTATACAAAGTATTAGAAATAAGTATAGAGAAGAAAAAAATTATGCTGAGTCTGACAAAATTAGAGATGAATTAAAGGAAATTGGTATTACTTTGAATGATAGAAGATAAAGAAAAAGCCTAACAAATTATTGTTAGGTCTTCTTTTTTGCTTGATATAAACATTATATATTTACTTTTTTAATAAAGTATAATTAGGCATATAACGCATATAATATTTATATACAATAATACAAAATGTAACTGTTTTCTTGACACAATGTCAAATTATGTTTGACATTTTAATAAAAATAGTGTATTATTGTATTACCGGAGAGAAATCTCGTCAGGTCGATAGTTAGGTCGCGAATATTTATATTTAAGCGTAATTCTAAGTACGCCGCCCTAATTGGGAAAAAGCCAGTAATGGCTTTTTTTCTTTTATGGAAGTTTTATTTTTAAGTCCACAAATTTTGATAAAGCTCTTCCATAGTTTTCAATGTTGTCAAGTACAGTTCTTCTTATTGTACCTGCTAGTAAATCAGCTGCTTGAATAACATAACTCTTAGCAGATACTTGATAAGTAACTAAAATATCTAAATCAGAGTAAACTATTTTCTTTCTCTTAACAGAATAATTGTAGGCAGATATTCCATATTTAAGCTCTTCTAATATACCATCACGTAAATTATAATATCCATTACTTTTTGTACTTTGTTGGTCTATATTTAATACAATCTTAACAGGCTTATATGGATCGATTTTGCCTTCTTTAATTAGTGACTTTAATATTTCTTTAATAAGCCTACGAATAGCATAATCAGTAAATCTTCCTTTTGATGCCTTACTTTGTAATATTTCTTCATACACCTTTTTATTTTCAATTATTAACCCAACTACAAAATAATTTTTAATGTAATTCATTAACCAACGCTTATGTTCTGGCTTAATATTTGTATTTTTAATCTCAGGACAGGCGTGATTACATATCTTGCAGTATTCACACTTGACCTCATTTATAATCTTTTTATACTGAGTTATAAATTTATCTTTCTCTTTTTTACTTAAAAATACGACACCGCCATACACACTAATGTCTTCTTTAGAACTTAATTTACCAGAATCATCTAAATTTATATATATTTCTTGCACTTCATTTCTCATATAACCTCCTGAATGTAAGATAATTATAACACTTAATTCATCAAAAACAAAGCAATAGTTATATAAAATACTCTTTTACAGTTTTATTTAAAAAACAATAAATCTTTGGAGATAACATTTTTACTCTTACTGAATTTAGTTTACAAGTTGTTTTTTTACTAAAATTATTAACAATTATATCAGCAAGCTGCAAAGCAATATAATCTCTAGAGTCACCTTGTTTTACCTCTTTAACAATACTCATATTTTTTGGCAACCAATTTGTTAAATTATCAGTTTCATCTCTATTTAGATTAATGTTATCTATTTTTATATATAGTTCATCATCATTATTGACTAATCCATTCTTAATCATTTTTTTAATTAAATGTTGAATTGCTTTATTATATTTAAAACTTTTATGATCATAATTATCAAAAATAAAGCTACTCTTTTTGTCAATAACAAAAACGATAGGAGTTATGTATTCACAAGCTCCCAAAATAGGAGCCAAATAATCAAAAAGTTCTTTATTTCTAGTAGCATTTAACTCAGTGCATTTTAAAACATTACGTAAGTGAGTATGCAATGGAACAAAAATCTTTTCAAGTTCAGGTTGATATTCTTCTTTAAAGAGAACCCCACCTATTATTACATATTTTTCGTCTTTATTTTCAAAAGAACCTGACTCATCTAATAATAACTTATACTTTGACATTTAAATCACTCCTTTATATAGAAAAATTTATCCATACGTTCATCATCAATTTCATTATCATAAACTGGACAGAAAGATAATGTTTCAAGAACACCCTCTTTTTCTCCTTTTGTAAAATATTCACTATTTTCTTCTTTTACAATTGGCACAATGCCTTACCAACAACGGTGTTTTTCTTCATAGTATACTATCCATAGCAACTAAATTATAACAAGATGATAAACTTGTGTCAATTATCTACTGAAGATTATAAAATTTTTGTTAAAGTATAAAAAAAGAAATCTATTAAACAATAGACTTCTCACATTACTAAAATTCTGAATTACTAATACTAAAGAATTTATCAAAGAAACCAATTAGCTTCTCAACAACACTCTCTTTCTTCTTTGTTCTTTTTTTATCTGCTTCAAACCTACTCATTGCTGGTAATATAGATGATAGTTCTGTACCATTAGTTTCTACTCTTCCGTTTTCAAAACTTCTTTTTACGAAGACATAAGTTTTCTCTTTATCCAAGTTCTCTTCTGAAATTATTTTGTCTAACTCTTCTTTCTTTTTACTATTCATAAAAGAATTAAAGTCATTATATACATTACTATCTTTATTCAAACTTCTAATAAACTCATCAATTAAGTCAACCTTATTTCTTAAGTCAGGACTGGACATAACCATTCTATTAATAGTAATCAATAACTCTTTATTTTCCATATTACCATCATGATACTCTTTAATTAAATTTAAAATATAGTCAACATTAACTTCTATTTGTTTAACTAATTCCATTTCAAAGACTATATCATTACTAACATCAAGTTTATCTGCTTTCATTCTCTGTTTATACTGACTATTTAGTTCAATATATGTACTTCTATAATTTTGTTCGTCTCTAGCGTCTAATATATCATCATTACTAAACTTATCAAAAGTAGAAAGAATATTTCTAGCTTTTAATATTTGTCCAAATAACTTGATAAACTCAATTTGTTTACTCTCTCCGACTATTAGTTCACCTGGATTAAATTTGCTTTTAAGTTCATTAACTAAAGTTATATAACCTACAAAACTATGTTTACCATCATCATAGCCATTTAAATAGTCTTCATACGGTTTTAATAAAACTATGCTAGACGCTTCAGCATCTCCAAATAAACCTAATGCATCGTTAAGCTCCTTTTCCAAATCTCTAAAACATACTATATTACCAAATGTTTTAACAGAATTAAGTATTCTATTAGTTCTAGAGAATGCTTGAATAAGTCCATGATAATTAAGATTTTTATCAACCCATAAAGTATTTAATGTCTTAGCGTCAAAACCAGTTAAAAACATATTAGCAACAATTAAAATATCTATTTCTCTATTCTTCATTCTAAGAGAAACATCTTTATAATAGTTTTGGAATTTTTCATTAGATGTATCATAAGTAGTTCCAAACATTTTATTATAGTCTTTAATAGCATAGTCTAAATAATCTCTATCACTTTTACTTAGATTTTCTGCAGACTCAGAGTTTTCATCATCAAAGCAAGTGATAACTTCATCATTAACTCCATAACTATATATTAAAGCGACTTTCAAATTGTTAGGTATATTTTTAAAACACTCATAATACTTTTTAGCAGCTTCAATTGAAGAAGTAGCAAATATTGAATTAAATCCATTTACATAATACTTTTTCTTAACTTCAACAGCGTTATTATCTTTAGCAACTTCTTTAACATTATCTAAAGTACTAAATAAATAAGTTTCATTATTTTTAGTTTTTCTAGCAAAGTTATTGATAATATATTCAGTTATTTTTTCTATTCTAACTGGATTATTAAACACTCTATTTTTATCAATTTTAAAAGCCATTTCATCTTCTATATCACTTTTTCTACCAATGTTTTCCACATATTCATATCTAAAAGGTAATACATTCTTATCATTTATCGCGTTTACAATTGTATAAGTATGTAGTTTTTCTCCAAATACTTGTTCAGTTGTTAAGACTATGCTTTTTCTAGTTATAGCGTTTTCTTTAAATATAGGAGTACCAGTAAAACCAAATATATAGTAATACTTAAACTTAGATATAATAGCTTTGTGCATATCTCCAAATTGACTTCTATGACATTCATCAAATATAAATACTACTTGTTTATCAAATGCATTATGTTTAGGAAATTTCTTTATATAATTAGTTAATTTTTGTATAGTAGTTATTATTATTTTAGAATCATTATCAGCTAGTTGAGACTCTAGTATTTTAGTATTAGAGTTACTATTAGCGCATCCTTCTTTAAATTTATCATATTCTTTCATTGTTTGATAATCTAAGTCTTTTCTATCAACAACGAATACTACTTTATCAATAAAACTTAACTTACTAGCAAGTTGGCTTGTTTTAAAACTTGTAAGTGTTTTTCCACTTCCTGTAGTATGCCAAATATATCCACCTGATTTAATACTTCCATACAATTTATAATTATGAGATATTTCTATTTTATTAATAATCTTTTCAGTAGCAACTATTTGATATGGTCTCATAACTAAAAGAGTAGCATCAGTTGAAAATACACAGTACTTACAAAGTACATTTAAGATAGTATGTTTTGCTAAGAAGGTTTTAGCAAAATCTATTAAATCTATAATTGAGTTATTATTTTGGTCTGACCAATAAGAAGTAAATTCAAATGTATTAGAAGTTTTCTTAGTACCTGTTTTTAAGTGTAAATCTCTTGTAGTATTAGAATAATACTTAGTATATGTTCCATTACTTATAATAAATATTTGAATATATTCATATAAACCACTTCCAGCCCAGAATGAGTCTCTTTGATATCTATCTATTTGATTAAACGCTTCTCTTAAGTCTATTCCTCTTCTTTTAAGTTCAATATGTACTAAAGGTAAACCATTTACTAGTATAGTTACATCATACCTATTTTCATGATTACCCTCATTATTTTCATACTGATTAATTACTTGTAGACAATTATTATGTATATTATCTTTATCTATTAAATAAACATTAATTAACTCTCCATTATCTAGTCTTAAAGGTTGCTTATAATCTTCTTGAATTAACTTAGTTTTCTCAAGTATATGATTATTCTTATTAGCTATTACATTATTAAATAAATTATTCCACTCATTATCACTAAACATATGATTATTAAGTTTACCTAGTTTATCTCTTAGATTACTAATTAATTCACTTTCACTATTAAAAGTTAAATACTCATAACCTTGTTCCATTAGTGTTTTAATTAATTCTTTTTCTAAAGCATCTTCACTTTGATAAGTGGTGCTTTTCTTTTCTAAACCTTTATATTCAGTAACCACTGTATAGTTGTCACTTTCACTTATTATATTAACCATTAATTATCAACTCCTTTAATTTACAAATCAGAACTTACTTTATCAAATAATATTAATAACTTATTAGAAACTTCATTATAATGAATGTACTTCTTACCACTTTTAAAATCAGAAAATATCACATATTTTTCTTCTATATTAGATAATATATCTGCTTCGTTTTCTTCCGTTAAAAGAATGAAAGCGAATATTTCATCTTGTAATTCTAAAACTAGTTCTTGGCATTTTTTATAATCTTTTTTTATATCTCTAATCTTTTCAAATTTAGCTGAATATTTTTTTAATAAATCCATTTTTTCTTTAATAAAAATATAAATGTTGTAGTAATAATCTTTTTGCTTTGTTTTCATAAAGTCAAACATAAAACCAATGTCTTTAAATATTTCATTTAATCTTCTAATACCGTATTTAGACTTTTCAACATATGCTTTAACAATTACATTTAATTCTGCAATATTTATGTTTTCTACTTCAGTCTTAAATTTATTATAAGTAAGTTTTGAATTTTTACTTTTTGCTACTTGATATGAAGACTCATCATACGACTTTGGTATAAAGTACTTAATATCTCCAAATAGTTTTGAATAGTCTAAGCATTCATTCATAATGTTATCTAATCTTTCTTTTCTACAATTTAAATAATTTGTGAGAGATGTTACTACTAAAACAGCAGAGCCAGCAAATATATTCAATAAAATATTGACAATGAAAGTTGTTGTATCACTCTTCTCTACTTTATAAACATTAACATTTAAATCTTTATTAATTTCATTACTTATATTATATTTTTCAGTTTCTAAAGATTTAATGTTACATTTTTCACATCCAAAAGTCAAATAGATACTTAATGGTAATGTAATCATACATATTATTACACCTATATAAAATAAAATTTTATTTAATTTCATTAGTTAAAACCTCCCAAATCTTAATTTCAAATTTATAATATTTCTTTTATTTCTAAAAAGTCTTCAACATTAATATCCTTATTAACGCTACCCTCAAATTGAATATCAGTGTTTTTCTCATCTAAATAAGAAATCATAAAAGTGATTAAATCATCAGGCATAATATTAGGATCATTAAGTATTTCACTAACTTTAATTTTAAAGAATATAGCATATTTCTTAGCATACCTTTTTAGTTCTTGGCCAACTTCTTCTGGTAATAACTCTCCACCATAATTAAACTCATAAATTGAATTATCTATTAAATTCTCAAAAGTACTAAAGCTATAACAAACATGTGAATATTTTCCAAACCAATTAGGCACTTCATATATTAAGCTTTCATTAAATTCATTTATTAATTTAGCATCATATTTATTACAACTTTGAATGTATTCTTCTTTTGAAAAATAAGTTTTAATTGGTTCTAAAATTATTTGTTTTGCTTTTTCATTAATATGATATTCATTAGAAGAATTTACAACAAAAGGTCTTTGTATTCCATACTTTTTAAAGTTTTCTATATTCATTGTCACAGTGACATGTACCACTTTAAAATAATATTCTTTTATAATTGAACAAAATTCTTCTAAATATTCGTTATATACAATCTTATCTTTTATACTATTTAAAAATTTCAATAATTCTTTAGAATAAGTATTTACATCATAAATGTCTATTATGTTATCCATTAACAACCAACTCCTCAAAACTTAGAAGTTTATTTCTATAATATTCATATTGTTTTCTTCTTGCTTCTATTTCAGCAGAAAGTCCTACCAATGCATTATTAGTCAATTGATCAAATTTATCTAATATCTTGACTATTTTTTTTTGCTCTGTTTTATTATATAAAGGCAATTCAATACTCTTTACAATATTGGCATTAAGATTCTTTACAGTACCAATTGATGCTTTCATAGCCATCATATCTTGTATAGGCTTAGAACTAAGTAAATAATACAAAAAATCAGGTATATATGCATCTTCAAAATCACTTATGGACAACCAACCATCGTGAATACAACCATCTATTTTTAAAATATAAGGTCTACCAAAACTCATGGAATTAGAAAGAATAAAGTCTCCTGATTTAACAATTCTTGACTTTTTGCTTCCTTCAATAGTAATCTTTTCTTTTGTTGTTAAAACATATTTATCATTAGGATTAGTATCACCAATTTTAATCCATGGGATACCATTATCGTCATCTGTAATAAAATTTTGAATTGGTCTTGGAGAACCTCCACGAACAACAACCGCTATATCTCCAAATTTAACTTTATTTTTAGTATTTTTTAACAACTTATCACGCCAAAACTCATACTGACTCTTCCTTGCCTCTAACTCTGCCTCTAACTCTGCCTCTAACTCTGCCTCTAACTCTCTAAACTTATCTAGTATTCTCACTATTTCTTCTTGTACTTCTAATGGTGGTACTGGAATTTTCATTGTTCCAAAATCACTTATTGACAAAAAAGGTTGGCTTCCTTTAACACAATTTTCTAACTTTAAATTTAAAAGTATATGATACAAGTATCTAGAATTTAAAATGTTTTTATTTCTTGTTTTACATATTGTCCCATTATAGGTAACAAAATGTTGTCCTCGTCCCCAAGACACTTTTCCAGCTGAACCGATGTGTCCAACAATTGGAGTGTTTTCATTATTATAAGTAGATGTGTAGCCAACTATTCCATAGCAGCCATATACTGGATAATTACCACCATCCTTAGGAATTGTATTACCTTTGCCATAATATAAATCTACAACTTTGTTTATCATTTCAAATTTAACCCCATTAGGACATAATTCTTTTATCAACTCTTCTATCTTACTCATTTGGTTTTCTCCTAACATTATACTTTTCTAAGTTTTCTCTTGGATTATCTCCATATATGCATAAGTATTTTCCTGATAAAAGGTATACTTTTTTAAATTTTGAATTATTCACTTTTTCAAATATCTTTTGAGAGGTGTAGAGTTTCTTAATAATAGACTCAGGTATCTCGGTTGGACAATTTATTAACAATTCGTTGTAATCACTTTTTTGATACTTTTCAGCCTTATTATCTTTAATATCTATTGTTTCTATAATTTTATTTTCTATGAAATCATACGATGGTTTACTATGAAAAGTTTTATTATCATCATACTTAACATGCACAAAATCAAAAAGAAATATCCATTCATTCGTAATGTTATTTAACATATATACTTCTTGTTTAGATAATGTTCCAACATCTCTCTTGTCTAACACACTATTGTCATTTGAATTTAATATTTTCTCTTTATAGCCTGAATAATTGTTTAACCTTGCTTCAGATTCACTTAAGTATAATTCCGTCACTTCTACACCAAATTTTTCTGAAGAACTTTCAATAATGAAATCTGGCTGTTCACTATCTTTTATTATTATTTCGCTGGAATTATATATATTTACTACTATGTTCTTTTCTTTTTGTTTCTTTATTTTTTCTCTTTCATTCATTTTACTTCTCCAATTCTTCTATAATTTGGTCTAACTCTTTTCTAACTTTATCTTGTTTTTCTACTATTTCTTTTATCTTTTTATTTAGTTCTACTATATCTATTTCTTTTTCATCAGAAGTAACTTTTAAATATGAATTAACTGATAAATTATAACTATTGTTACTTATTTCTTCATATGTTACTAGTACTGATTTATTTTCTTCATTAGTTCTATTTTTAATAAGTGTTAGTATGTTTTCTATGTTTTCATCTGATAGTTTATTCTTATTACTTCCTCTTACAAATTCATTAGAAGCATCTATAAATAAAATGTTATTATCTTGTTTATTCTTTTTAAGTACTATTATACAAGTTGCTATTGAAGTACCAAAGAATAAGTCACTAGGTAGTTGTATAACTGTATCTACAAAGTTGTTATCAACTAAGTATTTTCTTATTTTTTCTTCTGCTCCACCTCTATAAAGTACTCCTGGAAATTCAACTATTGCTGCTGTTCCTTTAGAACTTAAATAAGATAGCATATGCATAGTAAATGCAAGGTCTGCTTTAGATTCTGGTGCAAGTATTCCTGCTGGTGCAAATCTAGGATCGTTTATAAGAAGTGGATTTGATTTACCAGCCCATTTAATTGAATAAGGTGGATTTGATACTATTGCATCAAATGGTTCCTCTTCTTCATGTGCTGGATGAAGTAATGTGTCTCCTAGTTCTATACTGAATTTATTATAGTTTATATCATGTAAAAACATATTTATTCTACAAAGGTTATATGTTGTTATATTTATTTCTTGTCCAAAGAAACCTTGTTTTATATTATCTTTACCAAGTACTTTAGCAAATTTAAGTAGTAGTGACCCTGAACCACATGCTGGGTCATATACTTTATTTATTTCAGTTTTACCCATTACAGTTATTTTAGCAAGTAGTTCTCCTACTTCTTGAGGAGTAAAGAATTCTCCACCTGATTTACCAGCATTTGAAGCATACATAGTCATTAAAAATTCGTAAGCATCTCCAAATGTATCTATTGTGTTATCTTTATAGTCTCCTAGTTTTAAATTTCCTATTGCATTTAACATTTTAATAATTTTAGCATTTCTATCATCAACATTGTTACCAAGTTTATTACTATTAAAGTCTAAATCATCAAATAAACCTTTCATGTCATCTTCAGAAGCTGTACCTTTTGCCGAATTTTCTATGTTATCAAGTATTTTACCTAATGTAATATTTAAGTCTTTATCTTGACTTGCTCTTTTCCTTAAGTTACAGAATAGTTCACTAGGTAATATATAAAAGCCTTTATCTGCTAGAGTATCTTCTCTACCATATTCTGCTTCTTCATCACTAAGTTTTGTATAGTCAAAATCATGGTTACCTGCTTTTCTTTCTTCTTCATTTAAATAGCAAGTTAAATTTTCAGATATAAATCTATAGAATAATAAACCTAAAACATATTGTTTAAAATCCCATCCATCTACAGACCCACGCAAGTCATCTGCCATCTTCCATATTGTTTTATGTAACTCATTTCTTTCTAATTCCTTTTGGTTATTCATACTTCTACTCCTTCTTTCTATTTATCTTCCTCAAATGTTTTATTAAGCATATTTATTCCATCAGTAAATTCTTTTCTGTTAGTTATTTTTATTTTATTAGCTTCTAAGTAATCTAATAGTTCAATGATTAGATATCTTTTCCTAGTAAAGTCGTCAACTTTATTTATTTTGTCATAGTAATCTAAAAAGGTTTGTCTTTCTTCTGGATAAACTTTTTCATTGTTCATAACTACATCGTTTATTTGCATTAAAACATCTCTTATATAATTGTTGAATATAATCTTTCGTCCAATTGCTTTTAACTCATTTCCAAGCATAATAACTAAATCACTGTCATTTGTATTATCAATTTTAGATAGAATACTAAACAATTCTTCTTTTTCTTCTTTAGTTATATATTTGTTATTTTTAATTATGTCATCACCTATTTTAAAGTAGTCTCTTTTACCTTCTTCTAGTATATTTGAGTATTCTCTATCAAGTTTGTCTAACTTTCTTTTGTTAACTTCGTCTTCATATAAAAGTCCTGCACCCCAGCCATGCTTGTCTATAAGTTTCCATTTTGTACTAAATTCTACTAAACTCTTAAATAATCCCATCTTATTTTACCCCCACACAAAAAGATGGAATAAACTTATCCCATCTATATTTCACTATTTCATCATATAAGCATGTTAAAACTGGTATATTTAGATAACTAAATACCCCCCCCTGTATTTTATTTAGTACGTTTTTCTTATTCATATTTATCCTCCTCTATTTTTCCTACATCATCATCTTTATGGTATTGTCCATCACTTAACGGCTCATGTCTAGTTGATTTCTTTTTAAAACTCCAAGGCGCAAACCTTCCTTGTCTTACCAAATCCTTTTGCCACTCCTCCAAAAACCATTTATCCATCTCTTCCTCTGAATAAGGAGAATGATTTACTTTTTTAGGTTTATCATCTTTTGGTTTTTCTTTAAAATCTTTTAAAGCTTTATCCCTATTAATATAACAAAATATTAGAAACCCTGTAAAAATAATAATAGTTTTAAACATGTAAACCACCTTCTCTTATTTAACATTATACTATACTTTTCTTAATAATCATATAGTTAATTCAAAAAAGTCTCTAAGAAAAGAGACTTCTAGTTACTTTTTGAACTTGCATCTAGGGTAATTAGAACAGCCTATGAAACTACCATACTTGCTTTGTCTGTTAACAAGTTCTCCGCCGCAAAGTGGGCATTTATTAATTAGGTCATTAGCTGTTACTTTCTTTATTTTTTTACGCTTTTAACATGCATTCTAGAATTAGTGTAGCCTTTAATATTTCTACTAACTAAAGTGTTATACACTTCTATATAATTTGAAAGTAATTCGTTTGTATAACTTTTAATATATTTAACGAGCATATAAATTCTAACTACAAACTTTGAGTTAACTCTAACTTTAGCTTGACTAGAAATACATACAATTGAAATGAATTTATCAGTGTTTATTCCTAAGACTTCAGACAAAGCTTTAATATGTCCATAGTTTTGATGAACTGGGTTATTAATGTAGTAAGTGTTTTTTCCTCTTTTGACAGTCCAGTTTTTGTCGTAATCGTTACCTTTAATATACCCATTTATCTGCTTAGTTTCTATTACAAATATGCCATATTTAGAAACTACTATATGATCTATTTGATGAGTGGAATTGTCTATAGTTCTAACTATTACGTTATTTAAAACTTTGTAGTCTTTCTTTAATTTTTTAAGTTCTAGTTTAACCCAAAATTCGCCAAAGAAACCTATTACTTTCTTTTGGATAATTGGTATTAAGATAACTATTAGCCATAAAAATATATATTCTTTACTAAATAGGAGTTTAAGCATTGTTTACTCCACTGTTACACTCTTAGCTAAATTCTTAGGTTTATCAATATCATTACCTCTTAACTTAGCAACTTCATAACTTATTAATTGTAAAGGTATAATTGTTAAGATAGGTCTTAATTCTTCAGTTACTTTAGGAATACTAATTAACTCATCATACACCCCTTCATTAATAACTTCTTTATCAGTTACTAGTATTACATAAGCACCTCTTGCTTTAACTTCTTTAGCATTACTTATAGTTTTTAAGTATAACTCATCACTTGTTGCAACTACTATAACAGGTGTTCCTTCACTAATTAATGAAATTGTCCCGTGTTTTAACTCTCCTGCAGCATACGCTTCACTATGTATATAACTAATTTCTTTTAGTTTTAAACTTCCTTCCATGCAAAGTGCATAGTCTATTCCTCTACCGATAAAGTAGATATCATCTTTTGTCATTAGCATATTTGCAAGAGAAGTGTAATCTTTGTTAATTAGAGTTTCTATATAATAAGGTAGTTTTTGTAAGTCTTCAGCATTTATTTTTTCTTTACTATTTTTAACCGCAAGTAGTATAAGTGTTGTAATTTGTGCTAGATAAGCTTTTGTTGTTGCCACTGCTATTTCAGGACCTGCCAAAGTATATATAACATGTTTACATATTCTAGCAATGCTACTTCCTTTAACGTTTACAATTCCTAAAGTATCTACACCCATATTATTTGCAATATTAACACATTTTTTAGTGTCTGCAGTTTCCCCACTTTGACTTATTGCTATAACTAAAGTTTTACCTTTATAAAAATGTTTATCGTATTGGTATTCACTTGCAATACATACATTCACTTTTATATTGCATAGTTTTTCTATCATGTATTTACCAACTAGTCCAGCATGATAAGCACTTCCACAAGCGACTATATCTATTTCATCATACTTTGTTATATCAAAGTCAATACTTGATTCACTAGTCTTCTTTATAACTTCTGCTTCTTCATGTATTTCTTTAAGCATGTATGTCTCATAACCATTCTTCTCTACTAAATTAGCATCCCCTTCAAACACGCTTATTTCTTTATTAATGATATTATAGTTCTTATCATATACAGTAACTTCATCTTTTGTTATTTTAACTATTTCGTCATTCTCTATATCAATATACTTATTAGTATACTTTAAAATAGAAGGCACATCACTTGCAATAAAGTTTTCATTTTCTCCTACACCTATAATTAATGGACTATCTTTTCTTAAAGCATATAATACATCTGTTTCTAACTCATTAATAATGCCAAAAGCATAACTACCCAGAAACTTATTAACACATATACTTAAACTCTTAATCATATCGTTATTTTCTTTATATAAAGAATCAATGTAAGCAGCCGCTACTTCTGTATCTGTGTCACTTTTGAAAGTGTAGCCTTCACTCATTAGAGTGCTTTTTAACTCCATAAAATTATCAATAATTCCATTATGTACTAAAGTGATATTGCCTACCTTATGAGGATGAGCATTTTCTTTTGTTGGTTTACCATGAGTTGCCCATCTAGTATGCCCGATTCCTATATGAGAAGTGTCTTTTTTAAGAACGCTCTCTAGATTACTAATTCTACCTACTTCCCTTTCTATTACAACATTATTATCTTTAACATAAGCTATACCAGCACTGTCATAACCCCTGTATTCTAGGTGCTTAAGCCCATCTATAATTACATCTATACTACATCTCTTTTCTCCTACGTATCCAATGATACCACACATAAAAATTCCTCCATACTAAAAAATTTAGCATGAAGTATATTTTGTTGTAATATTGATTTTACTTTTTGTAATACTTCTAACGAACTACTTATCCGTAACAGTACCCGACGAAAAATCGATAACTGTTAACCTCGTCAACCACTTATGGTTCTGGCGCTAAATATGAATAAAATACTCCTTTCATTTCATATCTTCTGTAAATATTATATACAAAGATAAAGAAAAAAGCAACCTACAATTGGTCACTTTACTATAACTCGTTTATAACGCTTTTGTTCTTTTTGATAAAGTTTAAAAGTACTATTTGAAATTCTTCGTTACTTTCTAAGCTTTCATAGTATTCTTTTCCATTATCAAGAACTATTTTATTGATTAGAAAGTCTTTGTCGTCATTTGTACTAACTAGATAAACATATTTACTACCCTTAACTTCTACTGTATCTAGTTCTATATATTCTTTACCATCAATATCTGTTACATTTACATTAATTTCTTCCACTAGAAACACCTCTACCTATTTCGTTTAATTCTGCATTTACTACAGCCATTATAAAGTCATTTTGTTCATATTGGCTATTTAGAAATTCAGAAAATTCAGAACTTCCATCTTTGTTAACATGGCTTAAATATTCTTCTAAATCTTTAGCATCGTTTAATCCAAGACACTTAATTAGATAGTCTGCGTTTGTAGTAACTCCATCAAATAAAACACTTCTATTACTTCCCATGCCTTCTAGAGTTGCGCATATAGCGTATTCTTGTAGTTCAGCTGGTAACTCATTAATTTTGTCTGCTATTTTTTGGTGCAAATACATGTAGCCTTTGTTATCTTGTGTTCTTTTGGTGCACTGGCTTAATATGCTAACTTCTGTTGTGTCATATTTTTCGTTAAAATCTTCATCTTTTACAAAGACTAAAGAGCCAATCTTCTTACTAATTTCGTCCATTACTTTTTGTTTGTCATAGTTTTCTTTGTTTTCAGTTATTTCATTTGCAATTTCATTAGCTTTGTCTACTACACCTTTTGTGATAGTTACTCCACCAACAAGTACTAAAGCTGCAAGAACAGCAGAAACTATTTTTGATTTCATTTCTTCTTTACGTCTTTTTTCGCTCTTTACATTTCTTTCTCTTCTTTTTCTGTCAACTGAAGCATTACAAGCATTTATTATTGCATCTTCATAAGGTGCCATGTCTCTATTTTTAAATATGCTTTCTATGCTTGCAAATTCTTCATTACTTATTTTATCTTTCATATTTCCTACCCTCTATAGAAAGTGTATAATAAAAAAGTAAAATAGTCAAACAAAATATTAGATTTTTACATAAATTTTACACTTGTTTTTTCTAATAAATTATGATATGATATTTATGCATTTTGAAAAAAATAAGTGCAGGCGTAGTACAACGGCTAGTACGCGGCCTTGCCAAGGCTGAGACGTGGGTTCGATTCCCATCGCTTGCTCCATATGAAATTTACACCATATATTTGGTGTTTTTTTATTTATTAAAAATCCGAACCCACGACTCTAGCCTTGTTTAAGGTCATTCTTAAAATTAATAATTTATTATTCCAAGGACGTTTCACTTTTAAACTTTTTTATACATTATAAAAAAGTTAAATAAAATATTTAAAATATCATAAATAAGTGTTATAATACAAATAATTGGCTTATTCAATTTTTTAAGCAGCTAACAAGTTTAAAAATAAGTTCAAAAGTACATATAGCAAAAATTAAATGATTCAATTTTATGCTATTGACTTGATTTATGAAATAAACAATAAAGTATTATTATAAATATAGAGAGGAGTTTTGTATGAAAGAGATATTAGCGGAATCAATAAAAACACATTATGATAATAAAGATTATACCGAGGTTGTAAGAGATGCTTTATTATGTTTAACAACTGAAATAAGAAAAAAATCAGATTTAAAGGATAATGATGGGGTTGACTTAATCAATAAAGCATTTTCTGAAAAACAACCATTAATAAAGATAAATAAACTTGAAACTGAAACTGATAAAAATAAACATAGAGGTATTATGGATTTATCAAAAGGCTTAATTGAATATTTCAGAAATCCCATGAGTCACTCGAAACAAGAATATTCTAAAAAAATTGCAGATGCTATATTAGTCCTTTTAGACGAAGTGATTTTAGAAGAAATAGTTGGAAGTAAAAGTGTAAATAGTATAGATGACTGGTATCTAGAATTTACTAATGATTTATCTCCAAACACAGAAAGATATGCAAAAAAATTAATTGCTACAATTCCAAATAATAAATACTATGAATTATCAGTAATGCTCTATAAAAATAGGGATAATACGCCAAAATTAAAAGACAAAATAATTGATGAACTAGTTAGTAATCTGTCGTCTGAAGAATTTAAAGCTTATTGTAATGTAATTGAAAAAGATTTATTCGGTAATGTTCTAGAAAAAGAAATTATATCAATATTAAACTTTATTTCATCAGATGTTTGGAAAAATTTATCAAATTTAGCAAAAACCAAAATAGAAGATATGATTCAAGAAGATATTTCTAAATTTCACATAGATTACGAATATGATGGTATAGAATACTTACCATCTAGACAAAATGGGTACATAATAGAAAATTCAACACGTATATTAAAAAACTTTAGTAATTTACAATGCATAATTGATATTATAATAGAAAAAATAACTCTAGATTCAAATACTCTTTTACAAGATTTTTTATTGGAAAAATATTTTTCTTTTATAATTAATGAAAACACAATGGCAAATGAAGACTTACTAGAAATTATATGCAATAGTTTAAATTCCCAATATAATCCCACATGGTATAACACTGCTAAAGAAATAATAAAGCAATTACCTAAAGATAATTACTGGTATACAAGTCTTGCTGAAAGCTTTGGATTAGAACTACTAGAAAAAGATCCATTTGAAGACTTTGATACACTTGAAATTTCTGAAGAAGATTTACCGTTTTAACTATTTTTAATTTATTAGCTGATTTAATCAATTTTTAAAGTAGAATTTTTCGAATATAAAAATCAAAGTCTTTTTATCCATTTTACACCACACACTTAATAATTCTTATTTTTAAGATTTGACCTCACAATTTAACCTTGCTTAAAGTGTCATAAAATTAAAAGATTATTTTAATTTGAAATATAATGCTTTCGCTAATCCATGAAATCTTTCAGATTAACTTAAATCATTTTCTATAAATAGAGAATTGTACTTTACTAAAAATATTTATTCAATGATTTTCACATAGTTTTCATTTGTATTTTTTTCGTATTTAGTTTATAATAGATATAGAAAGAAGGTAGAATATGAATATAGAAATTGAACCACTTTTTACTGAGAGGGTTGATTTTGATACTTTTAGTAAAAGTGACTTAAGAGCAGTAAAGATAGTTAATTGTGAAGAAGTTCCAAAGAGTAGCAAGTTATTAAAGTTTACACTTGATGATGGGACTAATGACGAAAGAATTATATTAAGTGGAATTAAGGAGTTTTATAGACCAGAAGAGTTAATTGGTAAGAATGTAATTGCTGTTTTAAATTTACCACCAAGAAATATGATGGGGATGGAATCTAATGGTATGCTTTTGTCTTTTGAGTGCAAGGTTGATGGTAAGGAAATAGTTAAACTTTCGTTTATAGATGAGGGAGTAATTCCAGGAAGTAAATTATATTAAATAGAGTGTTTTATGAGTAAAGTATATTTTACAAAAGAGATAAGCAGTAAATTATTAGTTAGAATATTTGAATTCTGAATTAATATAGGGACTTGTACAATAAGTTAATGCTACAATTGTTGAATGTAATACAGCTTATATAAGATAAAGACAGACAACTTTAGACCATATGAAAGTTATAGAAAGTCATGAGTTTACTAAGATAGCTAATGCTAGTATAATGGATAGTGAAGATGAAATAAAACTGCCAGTTAATAAAGGAAAGCATTTAGAGTATGACCTAGTGGAAAACTGCTTTACTAAATACGACTCGATTATAAATCTAGCACATATAAATGTCATATGTTGAGTAGATTTAGGGCTTGGAAGTACTAAGTACGAATTAATTAATATAGACTAAAACCACAGTTTAACTGTGGCTTTTTTATTTGTTTTTACCTATTACACTTATTAGAGTTGTTAACATTTTAACTAAATAACTTCTAGTAGAAGCTGGAATGTTTTTCATGTTTTTAACTATTTCTGTTATGTCTGTTAAGCTAAAGTTAAAGTCTTCTACTCCGTCTTTTCCTAAAGTTTTTATCAAACTTTCAACTGCATCTTTAACGCTTTCTTTGTCTAAACTACTTAACTCTTCAGTTGTAGACTGGTGTATTTTTTTGCTTACTAAGCTTAAGTTACCTTTAACGAATTTTGTACCAAATACTTTGAATGAATTTGGATAGTGCTCATTAAAAGCGTATTCAGTGCTTTCACACACATCATATAAGTCATTATATAAAAGCATACCTACTACTGACCCAGTTGGAACAATATTAATTAGTTTTGTCTTTGCATTTTTGTATTTGTCGCTATAAAATACTTCGTTTAATACTCCAGGCCCGTCAAAATTATAGACTTTGTTAATTCTTTTAAATAGGCTTTTACTTGCTTCTATTAAGGACACTAAAGCTAAATTTCCCCCTTTACTATGTCCACATAAATAGATATTTTTGTCTTTGTTATCAATAGTGTTTTTTATGTAATCTAAAGCATAACTTTGAGTTTTAGTTGGATACATATAGGATAATCTTAAGTTTTCATACCAGCCAATACATGAACCATCTGTACCTTTAAAGCCTATAATAGTTGTGTCTTTGTTACTAAATTTAGCTCCACCAAACTGCATTTCTTCATTTTTTATGTTAACAAAATTACTAACATAGAAGTCCTTAAATCTTTTGGAGTTTTTTAAAATACTTATTATTTCAAATGCAACACGTGCCATGCTGCTAGAAGTTTTAACGTTTTTATATTTTAAAGCATAGTTAGCAAATTCAGAGAAATTCATTTTTTTATCAAAACTTGATACTGGAAGATAGACTAAAATGCTAAATAATAGATTATCTATTTCATTGATGTTTATTTCATTTAAATTTGTATCTTTATAATATTCTAAATAATCAAAAATTGTATACATACTTATTTCACCTTTCGTCTTTATAATTATATCATTAAAAAGAGGTTAAATCAATTTGTTATTAACCTCTTCTAAATAGATATCATAATATATTTTTGCAACTTTTTTCCAAGAAACGCCTAAGTTCTTTTTAGCGTTTATTGATACTTTGTTAAGTAGTTTTTTATCATTTATTATTTCTATAATTCTATTTTTATATTTTACTGTATCTAGTTTGCTAAGGTAACCATCAACGTTATCCTTTATAGTAGAACCAACCATGCTACCTTTTATGAAAAGTCCTGGTGTCATGTTAACTGCAGCTTCTATTCTAACTAAACTAGATGTATCAAATAAAGATGGGAATAAAAGTAAATCACTTCTTCTATATATGAATGATAAAAGTTCTCTATCAGTAATTTTTCCAGTTAGTATAATGTAGTCTTCTAATTGGTACTCAATAACTTTGTTTTTTAATTTTTCAAAGTCTGGACCTTCTCCTACGTAAATCATTTTGAATTTATAATTTTCTTCTTTTAGAAGTTTTAAAGCATCTAGTATGAAGAAAATATTTTTTATATCAATAATTCTACCAACAAACAAGAAAACAGCTTCTTCATTAGATAAGTTAAACATTTCATTTATCATATTTCTTTTTCTACCTTTAAAGATAGCTGGCTTTAAGTCTGTCCCGTTATAAACTACTTTTAGTTTTCCTTTGTATCCATAACTCTTAACTTCGCTAACTAATGGGTCATTTACAACTGTGCATAGGGTACTTTTGTTTAAGGAAGTAATTAAAACTTTAGTCGCGAATTGTGATACAACTTCACTTTTGGCAAATCTTTTAAATTCAAAATCGAATCTGGTGTGCACGGTTGAAATACATGGAATATCTAGTTTCTTCGCAAGTTTCATTCCAATTTTTCCTAAAATAAATGGTGAATGAATGTGTATTATGTCAAACTTTTCATTAACAAGTTCTATTTTATTACAAAACATATTAACAACTTTATAAGAAGTAAGCGGAACTTTAATGCTTTTTAATCTAATTACTTTATAAGGAAATGAAGAATCATTACACCCATCAATATATGGACAGACTACTACTACATCGTTATATTTTGACAAACACCTTGCTAGGTTATCAACTACAAGTGTTACTCCGTCTATATTTGGATAATAATTATCAATAAAAAGTCCAATTTTTAATTTTCGTTTTTCCACCATTAACACCTCATTATAAATATACTACATTTTTTAATTATTTACTATAAACTTTATGTAGAAATTTGTAAAATTGCTTTTGCATTTACATATTATCTGGTAGTTTTAACTGATGCCTTCTAATGTTAAGGTTGTCGTTAATGCCATGAGCTAGTAACACATCGGGTTTATTTTTTCCGTGAAAGTCACTTCCACCAGTCATGAATAAGCCATTTTCTAAGCATATACCTTTATAAAACATCATTTCTTCTTTTGTGTGACTAGAATGATATACTTCAATACCGTTTAGTCCACATTTAATTAGGTCTTTTAATAAAATTAAAAATTCTTTTTGGCTAAGTTCTAGGCTTTTTGGATGGGCCAGTACGCTTATTCCGCTAGAGTTGTTGATTAAGTTTATTGCTTCTTCATAGTTTATACCTTTTCTATATTTTCTAGTATTTTCGTAGGCACTTATTAGGTATTTGTTAAACGCATCTTTTATGTCAAGGGCATAAGCTTCTTCCACGCACATTTTTGCAATGTCTACTCTGTTAATTGTGTGGCCTTCAGTGTAAACGCTTTTTATTAAATCAGCTAACTTTTTATTACTGAATACTAGATTGTACTCTCTTTTGACTTCTTCATAAATTGTTAAAAATGAATTGATTTTGTTTTCTTTAATCCATGCTAGCTTGTCATTTAATAGTTTATTTTCTATGTCAATTCCGTAACCAAGTATATGCATTCTACCGTGGTTCACTTTTATAGAAAGCTCTATTCCGTCAACAAATTTTATATCTTTATCGTTATGTAAAACACTTTTGTACTTTCTAATTCCTTCAACTGTATCATGATCTGTTATGGATAAAAGGCCAACATTTTCTTTTTTGGCTAAGTCTAATACTTCAATAGGACTAAGCATTCCATCACTATAAGACGTATGGGTATGTAAGTCTACTAATTTAGTTAGCTTATCATATTTTTCTAGCACTTCACTTTTTTTACTTTCGTCATAATTAAATCTACTCATTAACTTTGCAATTTCTACACTATCATTAGATTTATACATATAATCACTTCCTCTAGTTACATTATATAATAAAAAAGAATACAAGAAAAGAAGTAATTATTTATGGGTGTTATTACTTTAAGTTATAGTTAAGTTGTATTAAATGTTATTCTTTAGTATAATAAACAATATAAAAATGGAACTAAATAGTAATAATTTACGACTGTATAAGTGGGTGTGATAAAATGACTAGTCAAGCCTTAAGAGAATTTGATAGTATTTATAATGAGACTTTTAATGAGATTAAAAGGTATGTTATATTAAAATGCAGAAATATTGCTGATGTGGAAGATATTTTACAAAATATATATACTGACGCGTATAAGAAGTTAAAAAAGAATGTGAGTGTTGATAAGTCTTATATATTTGGAATAGCTAATCATAAGATTAATGACTATTATAGATTTAAGTTTAAAGATAAGATAGTTGATTATTTTAAGAATGAAGAAGACTCGGGTATAGAGAATATACGTGATGAGTTTAACTTAGAAGAGACAGTTTCTAATAGATATGATACTGATAAGGTGTGGAATTATTTAAAAAAGAAGAAGAGTGTTATATCAAAGATATTCTATTTATATTATCATGAAGAGTTAACACTTAAAGAGATAAGTGAGTTTTTAAATATCACGGAAAGCAATGTGAAACACTATCTTTATAGGACATTAAAGGAACTTAATAAATACTTAAAGGAGGAATAAGTAATGAATTTAAAGAGTATGTTTGCAAAGAGAATAAACAAAGATAGGATATACGATAATGTTACTAGAAAGAGTGTTAATTATTTGTTTTTAGTGCCATCTACGCTGGTTGTTATTTTATCAGTGATGTTAGTACTTAACAAAAATACTAGTGATGTTGTGTATAAGTATGAGAGTGATATTATAGTTATCAATGAATTAAGTGAGAAAGCAAAGTTAAACTATGTTGCTAAAGATATATATATTAATAAAAATGAAATAGAAAACTTAAATAACATTTTGTCTCCGATACCCAAGGGTTATAATTTAGAACATAATTATGAATGGTTAACTTATGATAATAAAGAAAAAGAAGCTAATCAAGTGATATTTAAGAATGAAGAAAAAATAATAGATATATTTTATTCAAAGCATAAATTTAAAAATGGTAGACCTAAATGTATATATGTACCTACTAGTGAACTTAAGTCATCTACTATACATAATCATGAAGTTAAAATTGTAAAAGATTATAGTGACAACTATAGTTATGCCACTAGTGCAAGATTTAATTATAACGACTTATTTTATGATATTGAGTTTGTTAATCTAGATGTTGAAGAAATTGTAAGTTACTTAAGAACAATATTGAAGTAATAAAAAAGAGTATTTTTAGTTAAAGGAAAACTTTAATTTAAAAATATTCTTTTATTCTTTTAATTTACTGTCGCCAGTTTTATAGTCTATTTCTATTCCGTCTTGTATGTTTTTAACAAATATATTGAACTTTATGCCTTTTCCGTTATCTTGAATAGAGTACGCTTCTATTTGGACGCCACTTGCAAGCAAGTTATCATTTTCATATTTTGGAGTTACCCTATAAAGGACATTATTTTTTGTTTTTTTGATATAGTTTGCTACCATACTCTCCCAGTCTAGCATTCCTACTGTGTTCATTTGTCTAGTGCAGGTTATTAAGTTTAGTTCATTTTTATTTTCTCCAGTTAGTTGGTAACCAATTAAGTGACAACGATTATATAAGTATTTTCCTGGTACTATGTCATATTTTATAGTGTGCCAGCCAGTTGGTTTAATCATACCTATACTTTCTCTTTCAGTTGTAGGCATTAAGTCAGCACTTATATTTGCATAGGCAACGCCTGCACGTCCTAGAGAATCAAGTTTACTATACTTTTCAAATGTGTCTGTAGTCTTATCTTCATCGTTAAAGTCCGGATCGTTATTGTTTATAATTATATAACTACCCTTATCTTCCCCTACTTCAGTTACTTCAGTTGAATAACTATCTGGAAAGATTTTTTTTAATAAATTAGTGGTCTCTTCGTTGTAATAAAAATATAAAAATGCAGTCACTATAATAATTATTAATAATCTTTTTAATTTTTTCAATTTACTTCACCTACTATCTATGTTAATTGTAGCATGTGAAAACATAGATGTCAATTTTATAAAAAGCGTTTTTCTGTAAAGTTAGAGTTAATGATTTCGGTTCGTTAAGAAAAATAAGCTTTTTTATGTTAAACTGGCAATAGAAAGTAGGTATAAATATGGGATTAGGCAAAATAATAGGTATAACATCAATTATAATGTTAGTGGCATTGATACCGGAAATATTTTTTAAAAAGGAATATTCTAGAATAGAAGACAAAATTAATTAAGTGAAGGCTGAAGATAGCACAATTGAAGAGAATCTTTATTACATAAAGTTAGAGATTTGCAAGATAAGAAAAATTTTTTATATTTTTTTATTAACAATTGTAATTCCGTTGATAATTAGAGTTGTACTACTTACCATTGCTTTAGTCGAGTTAAACCAGATAATTGATAAATTGAAAATTGCTGTTTAACAATTGTTAATGGCTTAAAAACTTTATTATAAATAAAAATAGCTAAAGGTTAATTTTTATTGTACTTGAATTAATTTAATTAGTTAAAAACATCCTAATTCGATAATCGGTTTTGCTATTGTACTTTTTAGAGTTTTTTAATTTATTCAGTTTTACAAAATAATAAACGCTTTATGAAACTACATCATTAAAGTATTTTTAAAAATATTTTTTATATAAATCTACTGCATCAAATTTAATAAGAATTTTTTGCATAACACCAACTATTTTTTCATTTATATCGTCAATTTTATTTAAATTATTAATTTCTGTTTGTATTTCTTTAATTTTAATTTTATTTTTGTTAAAATATTTACGAGTAATATCTAAATACAAATATTCATCATATTTCTTTAATAAAGATTTTATATCTTTAACTTCATCAATTAAATTTATATCTAACAAAAATACGATTGCATATAAGTCATATATATCACTCATATCATCATTTCCAGAAAAGTAGTTTAATGTTAAAATTAACAACATTTTACAATAATTAATATTCAATTTAAAAACTAATCTAATATTATTTAAATGTTCTTTATCATTTTGAATTTTATACATGTATGTTTTGACAATAGAAGGATGAGTAAAATCGCATAAATACCTGTAAAACTCGTCTAACTCATTTAGAACATCTTCTTCATCTTTACAGTTAATGAATAATTCACTAAATATGGATTTATAATTATTAGCAACTATTTTTCTTATCTTAAATGGTTTTAAAAAATCCTTTGTTTCTTTTTCTAAATCTGGCATTTTAAATTTTAGATTTTTGTTTTTTATTCTTTTATACTTTTCTTTCAGTACTTTAACATAGATATTTTTATTGTAATGTTTATACATGTCATATGTTTTTTTATCAAAATGAATTGCTATAGCAAACATAATCGCTTCAAACGAACTTCTTAGTAAACATAACGAATCAATATATTCATCCTTTTCCAGTAGTAATAAACTGTTATTTATCGAATTCTTTGAAGATTCTAAAAATATTAAAATTTCTTGTGAAATTGTTTTATTTTCTTTAGATAACATTAGATATTTGTCTATTAAATTATCATATATTTCATTGTAAAGACTGTATAGTTTCAATTTATTCTCATGCATAATATCACCTACATATCATATATTATAATAAATAAAGTGGGAAATCAAGTTTTTTTCATTTGTCTAAAAAAAATAAAAAAGGATTTTTGATAATCCTTATATTATATACGGAATTTATTTAAAATTTGATAAATATATCCCAATTGATGAGAAAAATTTTCAATACTTATTATTTATTAATCGTCAAATGAATCGCTCATGTGTTCTGCATGAAATTCAAAATTGTCTGATATTTCTCTCAGTGCTGTGGCAAAATTATAATATCCCTCTAATTCGGTATCTTCTGCTTTAACTCGATATTCATCACGTTTTTTCAAATAATCCAACCCGTTTTCATCCCAGTTAACAATTCCTACTGAATTAAATGCCTCATTTTTGAAACCTTTTCTAATAATATCGTTGTCATTATCATTTAATATTTCAGCAACATTCTTATCAATCCAAAAGCCATTTTTGCTCTTCGGAGAATAAAACAGTACATGACCAAAACAACTTAATCCAACTTCAAATCTATCCTTTTCCTTACATTTTTCTTTCATTTTTTCATACCATAAATTTAATTTTTTTCCATCAATAAAACCATCTTCTTGAGTTCCTGGCACAAATTTCCATTGACGCAATAGTCTATATGCATTCGTAGCAATATTTTGATCTACATTTCTATTATCTTTTTCTTTAGAATGTTCTTTATATGCTAATTCTAAAATTTCGACGTACTTCGTAACATCAGATGCAATTTTCTTTTCCATTGTTATGGGCCTATAGCTTTCATTATTTAATAATGGCAAATATTTCCATTCAATATAAAATAATCTGTTTTCATCGACTTTTCGATTTTGCAATTCTCTAATAGCTTCACATATATCATACTGATTAAAATTTTTATTCATTTTTTCAAGGCAAATTAATACAATATTAGCATCATATTCAATATTTTCATTATTATTTAATGATAACCTATACATCCATAATACTCTTGAATATCTTTTAACTTCCAACAATTTATTAATTCCATATTTTAAAGTTATTTCATCATTTATTAATCTAATATCAACTTTTAACCAATATTTTTTATATTCTTTTTTAAGTAATTTTTCAACGTTTTCAAATGTTGTAATCGTGTAAGGTAACATTTGTAAGAAATTGTTTTTCGCTTTAACTGATATATCTAAAAGCCATTTAATATTATATTCTTGCTTATCTAAATTGTATTTTTTGTAAACATATCCTTTAGCAAATTCAACCATATTATCATTTTTATCTAAACAATATAAAATCAGTTTTTCTTCTTTTAAAGTTAGTTTTATATCAGCTAAAATAAATCCTAACTTATAAGAATTCTCTACAACATTGGCTAAATTTATTATTGAATTGATACCTTCTTTTTCATAAATTTTTTTTAATTCAATAAAACGTTTTTCATCTAACTTTTTTTCTGAATCATTGTAGTTATTGTAATCTTCAATCAAATCCCAACTATCCTTTTTGAATAATCTTGAAATAATATATTTGTAATCATTAGGCTTTAAAGTTTCAACAACATATTTTAGTTTATCAAGCATTTCTTTTTTTATACTTTCTTTTATATTTTTTTGTTTTTTTAGACTGTGAATTAAACTTTTAATCTTGTCCCAAAGTTCATATTTTCCTTTATCACTTTTATTTTTAATTTTTGACGAGGTTAAATAATTACATATTCTATCAAAACTTTCTTTCGATACTTTATTAAGTAAATTAATCATATCAATTAATCTTTTATTAGATAACTTACAATAATTTATCATTAATTTAATATACTCATCAATTTGATCATAATATTCTTTATATGTTATCGAAGTTTGATCTTCTGGAACATTTATATATTTAGGTTTATAAGTTGACACAGAATATGTAATTTCACCTGGCATTATTTTTTTTATTAATGTCCAGCCAACATTTATATCTTGTTTTAAAATATTTTCTACTATTGTTTTTCTAAATAAAAAAGGTGCAAATGTATGTGGATACCATGGTAATATTATATTTGCAATATGTTCTATTGCTTTTTCATCTTTTTTCGCTAATTTTGATAAAATCATGCAAGCCCGAACGCAATTGTCTGTATTCCATGCGATTAGTTCTAAACTCCAATATATTGGTACGGAATAATTATAAGTTGTAATTCCACTTTCATTTTCAAATAATACTTTCAATTCTTTATCATTGCTTAAATAATTTTCAAGTTGCCTTAAAAATTCCGATGAAGATGCTTCCGCCAAATAAGGCAAACATTTATCTAAACTTGCCCAAATATACCAATTAGAATCTTCAAGTATTTCTCTAACGCATAATACAACACAATTCGATACATAAATTTTACAATTTTCAAAATCATTTTTTAAATATTCTAGTAATACTAAGCTTTCAGATATTCCATCTCTGATTTCATTTGAAAATTTAGTAAATTTTCCATAAATTTTATACATACATCTTTCATTATTAGATAAATCTAATTTAGGGTGTTTTTCTTTTAATACTTCTATAGCCACATTATAAAAATTATCAAAGTCTTCTTTATAAAAATCTAGGGCATAGTCTTTGATATAACTTGCTCTGTTATTTATCTTCCATATTCCTTTCTTAAATGCAAAGTCATTTTCATTCTTTGAAATTAAACGAAGCTGATTTACAAAATTTTCATAGGTTATTCCTACATATTTTTCTATTATTTTTTTATCATTTTCATTTTCTTCATTCCATTTTCCAATCAATAAAGCTGCTTTTATTATTTTATTATTTGCTGATTTGTTAATATCAGAGTAAATTATATTATTATCAATAGAAAAATTTTTTTTGTTTCTATCTGCTTCATATATTTTTCTTCTGGTATATTCATCTAAAACCCTTTTACAACTTCCTCTTCTTATCCATGCTGTTGATGCAACGGCTACCATATGAAAAGCTTTGTCTAAAGTATATTCATTTTTATCCTGCTTGTAAAAACAATCCTTGTTTATTTCATATACTCTATCAGTATTTTCTTTACTAATATATATGTATCCAAAAGTAAATTCTTTTCCTTTTATTTTATGTTTAAACGTGCCCGTTTCAATTAATGGACGTGGAGAAATACAATCTGCAGCTGCTTGATAAAATCTGTCATCCTGCATTGGAACTGTTGTTAACCCTATTATATTTTTTTTATCTCCTATTCCAATCATAACGTATTTATCTTTATTATATGCTTCCTCACTATTTAAAAAAGCGCATAGATCTTTTACGAATTCAGGCATCTTTTCATTATCGTATGGGAATAATTTGTAATCCAGACACGAATTTTCATCCGGCAGTTGTTCAACTATTCTTATTAATTTCCCGATTAATTCTTCATTCATATTTCCTCCACAAATAGCTATAACTGTGTATTAATCAATCATATTTTTTAAATCTCTGTTGTGACCGATATAAAACAGCATCGTTTGTTGCTTTACCATTTTAGTCTTAAATCTTGTAATAAAATTTGTTTGTTATAAGATTCATAAATTTCTAAAGTTATATTTTTTGTTTTATAATGAATATTATTTGTTAAATTATATTTAAATTTAATATCTTTAAAAGGATGTATATTTTGAGTATATGTTTACTCTTTTTATTGTTACAGTTTGTGAAAATCTATTTATTCACTTTTTATCAAATAATTTTTCAATAATTAAATCCTTTGAATTTAAATTATTGTTTTTACCTAATAATAAATTTTCATAAAACTTAATTAGAAAACTATTATCTTCTTTTATATTTAAATCATTATTAAAATAATTACTTCTTACTAACGCATTTCTATAATATATGGATTTATCTTTAAACATAGTATTATCTACTTTATATCCAAGTGACGTTAAATATTTTTCTATAAATAAGGCTGTAGTTCTAGTATTACCTTCTCTAAAAGGATGTATTTGCCATATTCTTGAAGTAAAGTCAGTAATATTATTAATTACGTCAACTATATTCATTTCTTTATAATTTTTCTTTTTTTCTAAAGATATATCATAATCTAATGATTGTTCTAGTAGTTTATGATCTCCATATAAAGCCGAATCACCATTTAATATTCTTTCGTGTTTAGAAAAGTCAATGTCTCTAAATTTTCCAGCAAAATCATAAATATCTTTAAATAAATATTTATGGACGTATTTTAGATATTCAATAGATAATTCAAAATTATTTTGTTCTAATAATTCAACTATTCTAGTAGAAACTAAATCGCACTCTAATTCGCTACGATCAACTTCCTCATTTTTTTCTTTTTCAATGTAATATTGTTTTAATTCATGTTCTATTTCATAGATATTTTTTTCACCAGCTACATTTTCTTGTAATAACTTTTCTAAGTATTTTGATGGTTTTAAATTATCAACTTCTTGAAGTCCAATAGCCATATCCCATTGTAATTGTTTAATATAATTTTTAGGTGTTAATTCTTCTATATAATCATTTTTACTTGAATCTAATTCTTTTTCTGACATATAAACACCTCCATTAATATAATTATACTAAAAAATAATGTGTTTGTCAGTAATTTTATAAAAGATTTATTGATATGTAACTATATGCAAATTCAAATATTTTCGTTTGTTTCTCTTCTTATTTATGTTAAAATATTATTTTTTCATATTTTATTTTAATATTTTGCGATTTTTTTGCAAATTTTGCATATAAAATACTAAAAAAGAGGTTTTCATCAGAAATATTCGTCAAACTAAAACTACGCATTTCAGCGTAGTTTAGTCTTTGTTTTCAAAAGCAAGCAAGTTTTTGATGTCTTTTTCTGTTAGTTCACTGATGATGTTTTGATCCATGTTATTTGAGTCTATTAGTCTGTTACTTAGTTCTTTTTTCTTTTCTTGTAAATCAAGTACTTTTTCTTCAATTGTCCCTTTTGAAACTAATTTTATTACTTCAACAGTGTTTTTTTGTCCAATTCTATGTGCACGATCTGTTGCTTGATTTTCAGCTTGTGGATTCCACCATAAATCTAGGTGAATAACTATATCAGCAGAAGCTAAGTTAAGTCCAGTTCCACCGCTTTTTAGCATTATTAAGAATACTTTAACACCATCATTATTATTAAAGTTATCTACTCTAGTTTGTCTTTCTTTACTAGATACTGACCCATCTATTTGGTATGACTTTATACCAATACTATCAAGCTTATCTTTTACTAAGTTAAGTGCTGTTCTAAATGAAGTGAACACTAATACTTTATGGCCATTATTTGTTACTTCTTCTATTACGCTTAAGAATCTGTCTATTTTATTAGATCCACTAGTATAATCACTATATACTATTTTAGGATCTATACAAATTTGCCTTAGTTTCGTAAGAAGGGGAAGTATCATAAATCTAACTTTAGACATTCCACCATCATTTAGGGCTTCTTCAATAGCTTCTTTTACTTTGTTTAGTTCTGCTACATAGATTTTCTTTTGTTCATCACCTAGCTCTATAAATATATTTGTTTCTATTTTTTCAGGAAGTTCTTTTATAACGTCTTTCTTTTTTCTTCTTAATATAAATGGACTTATTTGTTTAGATAAACTATCAAGTAGTTTGTTTGTGTCTTCATCAAATTCTTTTACTTTGTATTTACTAGTGAATTTATCATATTTAGATAAGTATCCTGGCATGATATAGTCAAATATACTCCATAATTCAACAGCCGAGTTTTCAATAGGAGTTCCTGTTAATGCAAACTTAACATCTGCTTTCATGCTTTTACATGCTTTTGTTGTGCCAGCTAGTGGATTTTTTATGTTTTGAGCTTCATCTAATATAACAGCATGATAGTGATTTTTTTCATAGTACTCTAAGTCTTCTCTTAATAGACCATAGGTTGTTATGTAGACATTTTTGTTTGTATTTTCTATTAAGTCTTGTCTTTTGGTTTTTATACCATTTACTATTTTTACTGGAATATCAGGTGCAAATTTTTCAAACTCTCTATCCCAGTTATAAAGTAAGCTAGTTGGTACTACTATTAGGAATTTGTAAGTATTATCTTCTTTTAACATTTGTTTTATGTAGTAGATTAGTTGTATTGTTTTACCAAGACCCATTTCATCAGCTAGTATTCCACCAAAAGAACATTTATCTAAGTTATAAAGCCATTTTACACCAGTTATTTGGTAGTCTCTGAGTGTTTTTAACTCATCAGCTGTAAGAGTTAAATTAGCATCTTTATATTGATGAAAGTTATTAATAAATTCTTTAAATAAGTTGTCTGTTTTAATAATAGAATACTTGCTATCTTTAATACTGTCTAAATAAATAGCCCTGTATTTCATAACTGAACCTTTAGCATTTATTATGTCTTCGTCAGTAATATCTAGTTCTTCAGTTAGATTCATTAATTCATTTAAATCACTGTCTTCTAGGTCTACTATTTGATTATTACTTAACTTATAGTATTTCTTTTTTTCTTTAATGCTTTTAAATATATTTACTATATCATCATTACTTATTCCGTTTAAGTTGAAGTCATATTTTAAGATGTTGTCTTTACCTATTGAGAATGTACTAGATACTTTAGTTTTCTTTAAACCTAGTTTTTTAAAGTTTTCAGTAGTGTATACAGGATATTTTTTACTTATTAAGTTTAGTCCTTCATCTATTAAATATACTATTTTATCTAAATCATTCATTATGATCTTTTTATTATTTATGATAAAACCAAAAGTTTGTAAGTAACTAATTAAATTAGTTTCAAATTCTACATCTCTTAGTACATTAGCTTTGTTATTAAAGTAATCTATTTCTTCATTATATTTTAGTTTTATATTACATATAACATTATCTTTATTTAAATCAAAGTATAAAGAAACATCTGGTTCATTAATTATTTGTATTTTATCTTTTAGGTTTTCATTTACTTCTACATGTTTTTTTATTATTGGAAGTACACCACTAGAGAAGTCTTTTAGTCTATTTTTTGGTATAATTAAACTAGACATATTTTGTTTATATAATAAAAATAATAGTGATATGTCTTTGTTAGATAAATAGTAAATATTAGAATTATTGTATGCATAGTTATAACTAATTAGTTTGTAGTCTTTTAAATCAAAGTTAACTATGTAGTTATCTTGATCCATTTCTTCTACTGTACTTTCAAGTGGAAATTCTTCTAGTATTTTAGTTATGTTATGATTATTATATGTAAAAGGGTAATCTAGTTCTTTTAATAAATCTAGAAAATTATTTATTTCTTTATCATCAAACTTGTTTTTATTTAAGTCAGGATGAAATCTATTTATGTATTTTAATACTTTTGTAGCTTTTTCACTAAAGTAATTGCTGTTAAAATCAAAAGTAAAATCTTTACCAAAAGTGAACTCGTCATCGTTTCTATTTGACGCCTGTAAGAATTGGTTTTGTTTGTTATTGTATGAGTACATCTTATTAATACCTACTTTTATTTTAACATCATAATAAAAGTCTATTGAAGAGGATAGTATGTCAACTGATAAGAATACTTCTTTTTTAACTACAGGTTTATTTGATTTTGAAAGTATGTCTAAAATATTGTTTGATATTTTTAGTGGATCTGGTTTAGCATAGAAAATTAAAAATGCATAGTTATGAAAACATCCTACTAAGTGAACACATGAATTAGTATCTCTAAAGTTACTACAGTTACAAGAGTAGGATAATATTTCTCCAGCATCATTTTTTCTTATTACTTGTCTATATTTACCAACATCATAATAGTATGAATTAGTTTCAAAACAGTAGTCAGTGTAACCTTTATCAGGATAGTCATGTTCATCAGTAACTTCTATACTATAGCTAGTTATTAATTCACCACGTATGATATCAGAGTAAGCAAATCTTTTAAGAATGTAATCTTTATTATCAAGATACATTTTTTTATTAGTTACATAATCATTTTCTTTTTCGAACATACTATTTCACCTCATTTTGTTAGTATACCATATTTTGCTAAAAAAATATAGATACTGAGAAAAGAATCATGAAAAATGAAAAATACTTTAGTCTTTTTGCTAAAGTATTTTACTAGTTTTTCTTATTATATGCACTATCAATTAAATATTAAGTTACTTTATAATAATTATATTAGTAAATTAATCGTTAGACACAGTTAAGTTAATCGATTCTTAGCTTAATACATTCAAAAAGTAAATACATTTTGTATTCAAAAGTGAATATATATTTAATTATGGTTTATTAATATAATTGTTATAGAGGTGTATGTAATGAAGAAGTTTGTGCCTTCTAAGGGAAGTAATGATAAAGTTGTTATAAGCATGAGAATTGATACTAAATTATTAGAAACTATAGATAGAGAGTCTTATAAAGCTAAGATTAGTCGTAATGAGTTTATATCGCAGTGTATTAGTTACGCACTTTCTAATATGGAAGAAAATGCAAAAGTAAAACAGAGTTAATTATTTAGCTCTGTTTTGTTACTATATTTACTATTTTATTAGGTACTACTATTTCTTTTAGGATAGTAGTATTTTCTAAGTGTTTTTTAACATTGTCTAATTCTTTTGCAAGTCTTAAAGTTTCTTCTTTGTCTGTGTTTGAAGGTACGTTCATAGTACCTCTTAGTTTACCATTTACTTGTACTGCAATATTTACTGTGCTTTCTTTTGTTTTTTCTTCATCGAATGTAGGCCAAGAGCTTTCACAGATTGGTTTTCCTAAAGCATATTTTTCATTTAATTCTTCAGTAATGTGTGGTGCAATTGGGTTTAGTAAAGTTAAAAGTATTTTGTAGTCACTCTTTGTTATTATTTCATTTTTATCTAAGTCGTTTGTTAGTATCATAAGTTGAGATACTGCTGTGTTAAATTTAAGATTACTTAAGTCATCTGTTACTTTTTTAATTGTTTGATGTACTAGTGTTTCGTTAGTGTAACCTTCTTTATCACTTAGTTTTTCTCCTAACTTGTATATTCTATCTAAGAAACGTTTGCAACCTCTTAGCGAGTCTGTTGACCAAGATACATCTTGTTGATAGTCACCTATAAACATTTCATAAACTCTTAAAGCGTCTGCACCTACTTCATTTACTACTGTATCAGGGTTTATTACGTTACCTTTACTCTTGGACATTTTTTCATGGTTTGAACCTAGTATCATACCATGTGAAACTCTTACATCTATCATTTCTTTATTTGGAACAAGACCAAAATTGTATAGCATTTGTACCCAGAATCTTGCATAAAGTAAGTGTCTTGCTGTGTGTTCCATTCCACCGTTGTACCAATTTACTTTTCCCCAGTATTTCATTGCTTCCATGCTTGCGAATTCTTTATTGTTATGAGCGTCCATGAATCTTAGGAAATACCAAGAAGATCCAGCCCATTGTGGCATTGTGTCTGTTTCTCTTTTTGCAGGAATGCCACAAACTGGACATGTAGTGTTAACCCAGTCAGTTATTTTTGCAAGAGGACTTTCTCCTGTATCTGTTGGCTCATATTCTGCTACATCTGGAAGTAAAAGTGGTAAATCTTCTTCTTTCATTGGAACCCATCCGCATTTAGGACAGTTTATCATTGGAATTGGTTCACCCCAGAATCTTTGTCTACTAAAAATCCAGTCTCTCATTTTGTAGTTGTTTACACGTCTTGCGATGCCCATGTTTTCTAGTTTTTTAGTGATTTTTTCTTTTGCTTCTTCTACAGTTAAGCCAGTAAATTCTTCTGAGTTTATAAGTTTACAGCCCTTACCTAAGTAGTCAAGTTTTTCAAATGCTGAAGAAGTGGTTTCTCTACCGTCTATTACTTGGATCATTGGAATATTGTGAACTGTAGCATACTCAAAGTCTCTTTGATCGTGACTAGGAACAGCCATTACAGCACCTGTACCATATGAACCTAATACAAAGTCTCCGATAAATATTGGAACTTCTTTTCCATTAACTGGGTTTATAGCCTTTAAGCCTTTTAGTTCTACACCTGATTTTCCTTTATTTAATTCTGTTCTATCCATATTTGATTTTTTTAGTGTTTCTTTGATGTATTCGTTTACTTCATCTTTGTTTTCTATTCTAGGCATAAGTTCTTTAATAAGTTTACCATCTGGTGCGATTACAAAGAAAGTTATTCCATATATTGTTTCTATACAAGTTGTGAATATGCTAAATTTTCCTCCGCCTACAATATTTATGTCTACTTCTACACCAGTAGATTTACCTATCCAGTTTATTTGACCTAGTTTTACTTTTTCAGCAAAGTGAGTATCGTTTAGTCCAGTAAGTAAGTCTTCTGCGTACTCGCTCATTTTTAGCATCCACTGACTTTTTTCTTTTTGTTCTACAGCACTTCCACATCTTTCGCAAACTCCACCTGCTGCGTCTTCATTTGAAAGTACCATTTTACAGTTTGGACACCAGTTAACAGGTATTGTGTCTTTATATGCCATGTTGTGTTTAAAAAATTGTATGAATTGCCATTGTGTCCATTTATAGTATTCTGGGTCAGTTGTCGAGAATTCTCTACTCCAGTCAAAACTAAAACCTATTCTTTTCATTTGACTTCTAAAATGAGCGATAGCTTTGTTTGTTACATCTTTTGGATGTGTGTGTGTTTTAATTGCGTATTGTTCAGCTGGGGCACCGAAAGCGTCAAAACCCATTGGAAATAATACGTTATATCCTTGCATTCTTTTCATTCTTGCCATTATATCATGTGCAGTATAGCTTCTTACGTGTCCAACGTGAAGTCCTTCTCCACTAGGGTATGGGAACTCTACTAGTATGTAGTATGGATTAGCCCCTTCATTTTTTACTTCAAAAGTATGGTTTTTTTCCCAAAAACTTTGCCATTTCTTTTCTATTTCTTCAAAATTATACATTTTTATCAAACTCCTTCTTTTTTAATATTCTTCCTATTATTTCATATAATGAATAAATTAATACTAACATTACTATGAAACCTACAAGTAAGCTCATAGTTAATGATTTTATATTTGATATTACTACAAATGTTGTTGATATTATGAGTGGGTTTATAAAGTTTATGTACCACTTCAGGGTATTATAGTCTGTTTTTCTTTTATCTATTTTAAACTTTGTAGTCAGGTATGTTACGTCTGTCATTTTTTTAGCATCAGCGTATGTTTTCTTTTTTCTATTGATAATGAAAACATAGACTAAGAATATAATCAGGTATGAGGCTAAAAAGTAGATTGTGTTAATTATTATTTTTTCTTTCATAGTACTCCTTTCAAAAAAAAAAACTTTATGACTTAAGGACTGCAGATTGCAGCGGTACCACCTTAATTCATAAAGTATTATGCATCTTTATAGTTATAACGCTTACTAGCGAAGTTTTTCTAAAAGCAAGTTCATTAACTTTCTTTGTTAGTTTACACCTAACACTAACTCTCTATAAAAGAAATGTTAATTACTACTCTTTTGTCAACAAAACTTATATTAGTATTATAGCAGTATATTTATTTAATTTCAAGTAGTTCATTATAAAAAAAGTGACATCCTGGGTTAAGGATGTCGTATAAAAATATATTAGGTGGGTATCAAAAAATATAAATTAATCGATAACCCACTATAAGTATATCATATCTCACTAATATATTCAAGTAGTTTTATAAACATTTTTATAAAAAGTTTATTTAAGCCTTTTCTTCTCATTTTTCTTATCTCTATTCTTTTCTTTCTTATAGATAAATCACTAAATAAAATGCTTGCTACTTGTTCTTTTAAGTTTGTTTCTATTTGTAAGTCACTTATTATTTCGTCTATGTCTTCGTTTATAAGTCTAACTGCATCTATTTCTATTGCTTCTCCACCACAGTTTACTGTTAGTTGTTGGTTTGTTGGTACGTTAGGTATTTCTATAATGAAGTCACTTTCGTCACATCTAGTAGTAAACTCTACTTCAAATCTTCCAACGTTTACTTTTACGTATTCTGGTCTTTTTGTGTTTCTAAATTTAATTTTGTAGTCACGTTTGTCTGGAACTATACCTGTTTTACCTTCAATTGGCCTTAAAATCAATGTGTAGTTATTTTTTCTATAGTTATAGTCTATATTTGTAAGAATATAGTATCCTTCTTTGTATAAACTACTAATTCCATCGTCTTCGTATAAATTAATGTTATTACTTACACCAGGGAAGACTTGAATTTCCATTTTTTTAGGTGGTAAAACACTATTTATGTTGTTTTCGTCAATGATTGCTAAAGGTATGATAGAGCCGCTTTTAGCGTATACTGGGTAGTCTTCGTCTTTATAGAATGTAACGTATCTTTTTCCGCCTGGGAATTTTTTACCAGTTTTAAAGTCATACCATGTTCCTTCAGGAAGGTATATTCTATGAAGTACCCTATTCATGACTTTGTCTTTTGGTTCAGTTATTGGGCAGACAAATAGTTCACTACCAAAATGGTATTCATTTTTGTAAAGTGGCTCATCTATTGTTTCTTTGTAGTCATAATATAATGGTTTGATTAAGTTTATTCCATATTTTGAATATTTATATGCCTCACTATATATATAAGGAATTAGTCTATGTCTTACTCTAGTGTAGTCTTTTACGATACCTTGTGTTTTTACATCCCATTTCCATGGTTCACGTTTATAGTATCTTCCTTCTTTTGAAGAAAACCTAAATATTGGACTATATACACCTAGTTGAACGTATCTAGTATATAACTCAGCATCTTCTGTTCCATTTTCATATCCACCTATATCATGTGACCACCAAGTAAGGCCTATATTCGAAGAACTAATGTTATAAAATGGTAAGTATTTTAAAGTTTTCCATGAAACTTCGGTAACTCCTGAATACATAATTGGGTATCTATGTGATGCTATGCCTGGGTTTCTACTCATAATTAGTCCACGACGAGATGCGTCTTTTTTGAAGTTCATGTAAGTGTAGTGCATTAGCATAAACTGTGCTATTTTATCTTCTGCTTTTATGTCAAAATTTATAAAGTCTACTCCTCTTTGATTTAAATATTCTACTAAATAAGTATACAAAAACTCTAATATAGTGTTGTTATAAACATTTATTGGTATTATTTCTTTTGTTTCGTTTAGCTTTGTTTTTAAATTTTGGTATCCTGGATCTAGTGGTGTTATTCCGTTTTGTGGATTTACTGTTAAACCAAAATATATGCCGTTTCTGTGTATATTATTTGCGGTTTCTATAAAGTTAGGGAATTTCTTATCATTATAATTAAATGTAGGGGACAATTTTCCTTCTGTTTTATTCCATTTGTTACCTAGTAAAAGGGTGCTTATTGGAATGTCTGATTTTTTAAAATTGTTTATTAAGGAAGTGATGTCGTCAGATGTATAATCTTCGTTTTTGTTCCACCATACACCTAGAGCATATCTTGGAATTAAGCTTGGTTTTCCTGTTAGTTCGTAATAGCTATTTAGTGCTTCTTCAAAGTTACTTTTGTATACAAATAAGTATATATCCATTCCATCACTTGGATTTTTTTTAACTGTACCGTCGCTTACAAATACAGGACGACATGAGTCGTTAAAACTTGCTACTCCGTCTAGACTATATAGACCTCTTTCTAAAGTGAAGTTTTTTGTGTCAAAGCTATAAGTTGCGCCTTTTAAGTTTTTTACTTCAGGATGGTTTACATACCAAATTTTATCTGTACCTTGAATACTTATTCTAAGGTTTGAGTCTGGAATTAGTTTGGATGCAGCAAAAGGTTTTTCTTTATTGTATTCTAAGATAAAGTAGTCGTTTGTAATATTTAGGAATTTTTCGTCTTCTTTTTTTGTGAAAGTTGGCATTTTAGTGAATTTTCTATTTATAGCAAATAGTGTAGGATAATCGTTAAATATTTTGTTTTCGTTATATTCTAGGCGCAGTAAAACATCAGAAAGTATAGTAATTCTGTATTTCTCTCCTTTAAATATGCAGTCAGGTCTTGCAAAACCTAGTGTTGTATCAATTTTAAAATAATCTTTTAAACTACCCATCTTTATCCCTCTTTATTATATTAATATAATATCATAAATTTCATTATTTAACAAGAGAGTAACCATATTTTCCATCATCATATTTTACAAATACGTTTAAGAATATTCCTAGAATACATATTAGTAACATTGTTTTTAGTGGTACGTTAAATATATAGAAAATTATTAGGAATAGAGTTCTTGCAATGTTGTTTATTATTTCAGTAAATATTATGTATGAAGTAATACAATAGTTTTTTTGATATACGTATGTGTTTCTCAGTGTAATAGTGTCTAAACTAGACTTTGTAATTCCTTCAAATAATGTTATTATTAGGTATGCTAGATTAGATGTGATGGTTATTTTTAAAAAGTAGATTATACCCATTATAAGTAGTGATAAACTTAGGTAGTCTTTTTTGTTTTTGTCCATCTTTTTAGATAGTAAGTATATGTAGATAATGCTACCTAGACCAGTTATGATGTTTAGAATTCCTATATATGAATATTTGCTTTTTATGTTAATGTATATCCATAAAGGTAGTACTGTGTATAAGATGTATCTTAATTGGTCAAGAGTGTTAAATATGTAGTTTGTTTTTGGGAAAGACTTTATAATATGTTTTATTTGAGTGTTAGGGTTAAGTTTGATTTTTTTAATTTTGGTAAGTGGAATTATACTGATTATCATAAGTACTAGTACGATTGTTGAAAGAGTAAGTGTGCTTGTTTTTTCAATAATGTATGAACCGATGAACGGAGAAAATAATCCACCTAGAATAGTGAATATATTGTATAAGCTAACGTTATCTGTTGTTTTTTTGTCTTCAATTATACTTAGGCCATACGTGTGTCTTCCAAGCCAATAGAACATTAAGTAACTTGAGTAAAGGATGCTTAGTATTATAAGGGATGTTAAGTTTTTGTTTATTTGTGATAAGTATATATAGGTTATACTAAAAATTATGGAACTTAGTATCATTAGTGTTGAGACTGAATATTTTTTTCCTATAAAGTAACCTACTGGAATGAAGAGTAGACAAAAAGAATATTTTAGTATTAAAAATAGAATTATTTCTTTTATAGTGAAGGACATATTATAAAGTATAAGTGGAATAAAGATTTCAACTAGTAATTTAGCAAAGCTTGTTATGAATATAAATATATTGTACTTTTTTAAATCACTCATAGATTTTACTTCTTTCTTTTAGTATGTTATAGTCTTCATTAGTGATTTTTAGAGTGAGTTTTGTTATTTTTACTCCGTTGATTTCTATATCGGTTATGGTTTCTTTATCTGTTATGTCTTTAGTTATTTTCTTTATTAGTTTTTCAGTAGTTACACTTATGTCACTTGATAGTATTCTATAAGTGTAGGTTTTTCCTTTGATGTTTGCGTCTATTTCTAAGACTAGGCTATTAGTGTCTTTTAATAAAGAAGGCAAGTCTTTAGAGTTTAGAGTGTTATATTTTAAAACATACACACTTTCTTTATATAGACTATAATCTTCTATTGCGCTGGTGTTTGGAGATATAAAAATCATTAAAAAAATTGAACCGGATGTAGTCATGAAGCCAAAAGCATAATGAAAGAAGGTTTCCTATGTTAAAAAAGAGGCTGATTCGTATTATAGTTGGCGCGGTCATTTATGCGGCGGCAATTTTGATTGACATATTTGCAGGAATCAATCATTGGATTGTGTTTGGTATCTTTTTGGTCTCTTTTCTTATAATTGGCGGAGATGTTATTTGGAAAGCGCTGCGCAACATAGCCAGGGGCCGTATATTCGATGAGAACTTTTTAATGTTGATTGCCACTG
>ERZ827423.348-NODE-348-length-62414-cov-7.587261_pt1 | contig 62414 bp, 58 predicted proteins | sample MGYA00519775_ERZ827423 | MGnify/ENA primary metagenome ERZ827423 (study PRJEB31778, sample SAMEA3449296) | human gut metagenome | biome: human gut; feature: human-associated habitat; material: faeces | place: United Kingdom | collected 2010/2012 ... | reverse complement strand
TACAAAATAATTCTGTAACTTTGTCCTCGGTGATCATAGCGATTATTGTTTGTAATACTTTGTAATTGAACACTATAAAGTTACAACAATTTTCGCTAATCACCAAATTTACAAATAGTTATAATTCATCGAACTCACGTTATTTAATAACAATAAAAACTGAAAGAATTATGAAGAAGTTATTTGTATTGGCTTTCGCCGCAATGGTATTGGTATCTGTAAGTAATGTATTCGCAGCTAAGGGTGTTGAGGGCACTCTGCCTGAGACTGTCGTTTCTGACTCTACTGTAACTACTTCAACTGACACTGTAGCCGCTACAACCGTTGCCCCCAGCGATAGCGTCGCTCAGTAAGGGACATGTATAGTGGCATTTCCAAGAGAGGAATGTGAATGAGAGAAAGTAGACCCGCCCGGGCAATTGCCTGCGGCGGGTCTCATTGTTTATGGCCCTTTCGCGGGACGGCAAGGCGGTATTCTCGCGCAAAACAGCTACTTTTCCATCCCGAGAGGCTTACTTTCCAAAATAAATGCGTATGTTTGCAGACGGCAAACAACGTTTTTTCCCACCACGATGAAACTCAGTGTCTCCGCAAAAGTCACCATTGGCTATCTCTTTTTCTTGCTGGTGCTCGCGCTCTGCATCTGGTTGGTGTATGACAACATACGCACCTCCCACTGGCTAGACACCGCCGAGGAACTGGCCGCCAACCGCCGGGATGTCACCGACAGCCTGGTCTACAGCCTCCTGGACGCCAACAACCGGGAACGCGCCATTTACCTGGGCTCTGCCGAGGAGTGGGACGCGTATGAGCAAGCCGTGGAAAGAACCCAGGACTTGGCGGAAAGACTGAAGCGTTCCATCAGCGACACCACGACCTACCAAAAGATTGACTCCCTGCGCTGGCTGCTTGACCAGAAACTGGACAACACCCTGAGCGTGATGACCCTCATGGCCAACGGAAGCTCGGACAGTTACGTGCAACGCAAGGTGGAACAGCTGCGGGAACGCAGGGACTCCGTGGTGGTGAGACCCAAGAGCGTGGAGACCAAGCAAGACAGTACGGTGGTGGTGGAAGTGGTGAAGACCCGCAAAGGTTTCTTCAGGCGACTGGCCGACGCTTTCCGCAAGCCGCGCACCGACACGGTGAAGGTGACCAAGCACGAGGGAGCGCAAGAGACTGACTCCGTCACCCACAACATCGACGTGAGTGACAGCGTGGCCACGGTGCTCTCGCAAATACAGGAAAGAGAGGAGGAAGCGAGAGAGCGGCGAGTGGAGAAGATACGCTCCCGGGAGGAACGGCAACAGCGAGTGGGCGTGGAACTGACCCGCCGCACCGCCCAACTGCTGGAGGAAATAAGAGACAGCGAACGAAGGGAGCTAAGGGATGCCATCGGCGAGACGGCCGCCGCCCGTTATGGCGTGATGCGGCAGATGGGACTCCTGGGGGGCATCGCCGTGCTTTCCTCACTGGTATTGCTCTATCTCGTGGGGCGCGACGTGAGACAAAGCAAGCGATATAGTGAACACTTGGAGGAAGCCAAGGCCGACACCGAGCGGCTGATGGCCCAAAGAGAGAGGCTGCTCTTGACCATCACCCACGACATCAAGGCGCCGGCCGCCTCTATCTCAGGCTTCATAGAATTGTTGCGGGAACACGTAAAAGGCCAGAAAGCCGCTTCCTATTTGCGCAATATCCAGAATTCCGCCACTCATTTATTGCAGCTCGTCAGGGCGTTGTTGGACTATCACCGACTGGAGAGCGGCAGCGTGGAGGTGCAGGAAGCCTCTTTCTCCCCGTCCCGATTGCTGGAAAGTTGCGTGGAGGAGATGCGCCCCATGGCGCAGGAACGGGACTTGCGACTGACCTGTGATACCCAGGGGTGCCCCCAGAAGTTGTTCCTGGGCGACGCTTTCCGCATGCGGCAAATCGTGGACAACCTGCTCAACAACGCTTTGAAATATACCTCGGAGGGTGGCGTGAGCGTGAAAGGCAATGTGGGGAATGGCTATTTCCACATAGAGGTGGCCGATACTGGCAGGGGCATGAGCCCGGAAGAAAGCCGCAAGGTGTTCCAAGCCTTCACCCGCCTGGCCAATGCCCAAGGCGAGGAGGGCGTGGGACTGGGACTGTCCATCACCAAGGAACTGACGCAGTTGCTCAATGGCACCATCACCCTTTCTTCCCAAAAGGGCAAGGGAACCACTTTCTATGTCACTTTGCCCGTGAAGCCCGCTCCCGCTGACGCTGAAACGGAGCGGGAGGAGATGGCTATCGCGTCCGACAGGCAGCCCATCGTCATTCCTTCCCAAGAAAGAAAAGGCAAGGAGAAAACAATCCACAAGGTGATGATACTGGATGATGACGGACTTCAGTTGCGGCTTACCGCCGAGTTGCTGCGCAGGCTCTCGGGCGACAAATGGCGGCTGGAGGCATTTCAGCGAGTGGCCGAGGCCGTGGAGTGGGCGAGGGCGGAACACCCCGACTTGATATGTATCGACATCGAGATGCCAGAGATGAACGGCATGGAGGTGCTCCACCGCTATCCCGAACTGAAGCAAGCCACTTGCGTGGCCATGACGGCACATGATCCCAGCATCGCGCCCAGCTTGCGTTTGTCTGGTTTTGATGCCTGTCTGTTTAAACCCATAGACGGAGCGCAGTTGGCCCAGGTATTGGCGCCCTTTATCGGCGATGCGCCCGTAGAGGAAAGCGCCGAGCCCCAGGCGGGAAACCTGGATGCTCTCACCGCTTACGCCGATGGCGACAAGGAAGCAGAGCGAGAGATATTGGAGAGTTTCAGACAGGAACTCGAATCCTATCTCAGCCAGTTAGCCGAAGCTTTGAAGACAGATTCCCGCGAGCCTGTTTCCAAAGTGGCGCACAAGTCGTTGCCCACGTTCCATGTGATACAGTCACCCGTAGAGGAAACACTAAAAACCCTATCCCCAGAGGAGATAGGGAAACTGGACAACGCCGCCATCGAAGGACACGTTCTTGAGGTGATGGAGGAGATGAGGCGGGTGCTCCAGGCGGTAAAAGAAAGGTTGGGCGATTAGTCGCGCAAGAGCTCCCGCAAGATGGGGTTGTTGGTGGTTCGGGCCATCTTGCGGAGGGCTTTGTCCCTGATTTGCCTGACGCGTTCCCGTTTCAGCCCCATGTCTTCCGCTATTTCCGCCATGGTGAGCCGTGCGTGCTCCAATCCATAGAAAGCGTTCACCACCTGTTGCTCCCTTTCTTCCAAGGTCTTTACGGCTTCTTTCAAGTCTTCGGTCATTTTGCGCAGCGTGGTGTCCTCGTCGCCCTGGGTGGCGTTGGGGTCGGCCAAGATGTCAAGCAGGGTATATTTGCTTCCCTCCTTCACGGGAGCGTCCATGGAGACGGGGGCGGCTTTGCGGGTGCTCTTGCTTACTTGCCTGTCTACTTGCATGCCGCCGTTGGCCTGGGCCGCGATGGCTTTCCTCATGGCCTTTTCGATGAAGGGCTTGGCGTATCCCACGAATTTGTTCCCTCTGCTTGGGTCATATTTGCCGGCGGCCTCAATCAAGGCCAGCGTGCCTTCGCTTACCAAGTCTTCGAAGTCGACACCCTTTCCGCGATGATGGTCGGCCATCGCTTTCACGTAGTTCATATTCTCGCTGATGAGTCTTTCCTTCTCTTTTTCCATAGTCAGTCCCTAATAATATATAATGTATACCTGTGTTGTATAGGGCAAAAATAGGTTTTTCTTCGCAGATACGCAAATTCTGAAAGTGAAAAGTTGTAACTTCGCGCCGTTTGCCGCGTAGGCGGCAACGCTTCTTTAATTTATCAAATCATGTACAAGACGATTTTCAACAAGCGCGAGGTAGTCGTGTTCAAGCGTTTCTTGAACAAGGGCTATGCCCTCTTCTCGTACTTGGGCAGGGAGGTCATCATCGGTACGCTGAGCGTAGCCACGCTGTCGAGCGCCAAGGCAGACAGCATTTCCACGCAAACGTACAGGATAGGGGCCGACACGCTCATCAGTATGCAGAGGGAACTCGAGGAGGTGAACATCACCGGAGCCCGAGCGCCGCTGACCCAGCGTCAGCAATCGAGAATGGTAACTGTACTGAGCCGGGAGGAGATACAAGCGGCGCCAGTGCAAAGTGTAAACGACCTGCTGAAATATGTGGCGGGAGTGGATGTCCGGCAACGGGGACCTATGGGCGCCCAGACAGACATCAGCGTCAGGGGAGGCAACTATGAGCAGATAGACGTGTTGCTCAATGGGGTCAGCATCCGTGACCCGCAAACGGGGCACAACTCTTTTGACTTTCCCGTGGACAAGTCCGCCATAGAGCGGATAGAGATACTCAGCGGGCCAGCCGCCAGGGTTTATGGCGCGTCCTCGCTGCTGGGCGCCATCAATATCGTGACCCGCATGCCCGAGAAGAGCGGCCTGGATGCCAACTTGGGAGCGGGCAGTTATGGCACATTTGGCTTGGGTGCCCGTGGCAACATAGTCTCAGGAAGATGGAACAACGCCCTTTCGGCTTCTTACTCCCGAAGCGATGGCTACTTGAGAAACACCGCGGGCAAGCTGAATACTGACTTCAAGACCGCCAAGGCCTTTTACCAGGGGCGATATCAAGACGCTTGGGTCACTGCCCGTTGGCATGCGGGCGTCAGCGTGAAGGATTTCGGTTCCAACAATTTCTACAGTCTTTCTTCCGATGACCAATTTGAACATACGTTGAAAACCTACGTGGCCTTGGTGGCGGAAACCAAAGTGGGCGGTCTGCGATTGCGCCCTTCGGTTTACTGGAACCACAATGAGGACCGATGGGAACTCTATCGAGACCAGCCCGAAAGATATCCCTTCAACTATCACCGCTCTGATGTCTATGGCGTGGGCGTCAACGCTTATTTCGACTGGGCGGCAGGGCGCACGGCTTTCGCGGCGGACTTGCGCGATGAAGACTTGGTGAGCACCACGCTGGGCGAGCCGCTGGACAATCCCCAACCTATTCATGGCACCGACTTGAATTATACCCGCGGATTGAACCGCACCAATATCCAGTTGGCGCTAGAGCATAACTTCTTCTGGCGGGGGCTTACCTTGTCGGCGGGCTTCACCGCCGTGAAAAACAGCTGGGCCAACATGGGGATGAAAGTCTATCCAGGCATTGATGCCGCTTACAGGATAAGCGACCGCTGGAAGGTGTACGCCTCTGCCAACAGCTCGCTTCGCATGCCCTCGGCCACGGAGCTTTACTATTCCCAAAAAGGGCACGCGGCCGACAAGCATTTACGCCCCGAGGAACTATGGGCATTGGAAGTGGGCGCGAGATATGTGGCAGACGGCATGGAAATGGACGTAAAAGGATTTCATAACCAGTACACGAACTTGATAGACTGGATAGATGACGGCACCGTAGATGAGGCTGGCGACGTGGTGTGGAAGTCCGTGAACTTCGGCAAGATAAAGGCTTGGGGAATGGAGGCCAATCTTAGCCTGGGCTTACGCACGCTCCTTCCTGGGCAACAATGGCTGGAAAGCTTCTCCGCCAGCTACTGCTACATGTCGCAGAACCACCAGGAACAGGCAGGCATACGCAGCCTTTACGTCTTGGAATACTTGCGCCATAAGTTCACCGCCAGCTTGCGAATGATGCCTTTCAAGCGATTGCTCGTTGACTTGCGCTATCGTTTGCAGCACAGGGTGGGCAGTTACGTGGACTATCTGGGTGTTACCCATAGCTATGGCACTTATGGCGTGCTGGACGGAAGAGTGGCATGGCAAGCTGGCCAGTGGGATGCCTACGTGGACATGAATAACTTGCTCGCCAAGCGATACGTGGATATCGGTAACGTGGAACAGCCTGGCCGTTATTTCATGGCAGGCTTGGCCATACACCTGTGACGCTTGGGCGCACACCAATGACAATGGCGAAGGCTTCTTTCCGCCGCTCCCCGCGGCAAGGGAGGAAGCCTTCTTTCGATGGTGGCGGAGGCAGATGGCGGGGGAGCGTCACCCAATGTCCCGCCCACCCACCAGGAAATCATCTTAGATGAAAGTGGGAATCATCTTACTCTATTCCTAGAATCATCTAAGACTATTCCTAGAATCATCTAAGATGATTCCTCACCTCGCCGAGGGAAAGGACAGGTCTATCTGAGGGCTTCGTCAGGCAAGAGCGGGCATTTTTCCCTCATACGCTTTGCCATACGAAAAGAATTGCCTACCTTTGCAAGCGTTTATGGTACTGAATTACATTTGGATAGCCTTCTTTGTCATCGCCTTCCTCTTCGGGGCGATACAGCTGTGCATGGGAGACGCGGGTGTCTTCCAACGTATCGTTGACGCTACGTTCTCCTCTTCCAAGACCGCTTTCGAGACCTCCCTGGGTCTTACGGGCGTATTGGCGTTATGGCTGGGTATCATGAAGATAGGCGAACGCTCGGGCATGGTCGACGTGTTGGCCCGCTGCCTTAGCCCTCTTTTCACCAAGCTGTTCCCGGACATTCCCCGCAACCATCCTGCCATGGGCAGCATTTTCATGAACATAGCCTCCAACATGCTGGGACTGGACAACGCCGCCACCCCCACCGGCCTGAAGGCCATGCAGCAGATGCAGGAGCTGAACCCGAAAAAGGATACCGCCACCAACCCGATGATTATGTTCCTGGTGCTCAACACCAGCGGGCTTACGGTCATCCCCACCACGATACTGGCTTTCCGCGCCTCTTATGGGGCGGCGCAGCCTACCGACGTGTTCATCCCCATCCTGCTGGCCACCACCGTGGCCACTATAGCGGGCATCATCATCACGGCTCTTTGGCAGCGCATCAATCTCTTGCAGCCCGTGCTGCTCAGTTTCCTGGGGGGCATCATCGTGTTCTTGGGACTGGTGATATGGGTCTTTGGCCAAATGGACAAGGACACCATGGCCACGGTGACGAGTGTCGCCTCCAACTTTATCCTGCTCAGCATCATCCTCACGTTTATCCTCTCGGGCGTATTCCGCAAGGTGAATGTCTACGACGCTTTCATAGAGGGGGCAAAAGAAGGCTTTTCCACCGCCGTCAGAATCATTCCCTATTTGGTGGCCATATTGGTGGGCGTAGGTGTTTTCAGGGCATCTGGCGCCATGGACATGTTGATAGACGGCATCGCTTGGGGCGTGGAAAGCTGTGGACTGGACAGCGAGTTCGTGGGCGCTCTGCCTACCGCCTTGATGAAGCCCCTTTCTGGCAGTGGAGCGAGAGGGCTGATGCTGGAGGCCATGAGCAATTATGGGCCAGACTCTTTTGTGGGACGGTTGAGTTGCATCTTCCAAGGTTCCACCGACACTACCTTTTATATCCTGGCGGTCTACTTCGGAGCCGTCAGCATCAAATACACCCGTCACGCTGTGGCGTGCGGTCTGTTGGCCGATCTTTTCGGCGTAGCGGCCGCCATTAGCGTGGCATATCTATTCTTCGGATAAACCTCGCAACCATGGCAAACTTAAAGTCTTTGGCCAAAGACACGGCCATTTATGGCATGAGCAGCATCATAGGCAGGTTTCTCAATTACCTGCTTGTTCCTTTGTATACCGCCAAAATCAGCGCGGCATCGGGCGGATATGGCGTAATCACCAATATGTATGCCTACACGGCATTGCTGATGGTCATCCTCACCTATGGCATGGAAACCACTTTCTTTCGTTTCGCCAACAAGGAAGGGGAAAATGCTCAACGAGTCTACGCTACCACGCTTACCATGGTAGGTACCACCTCGCTGCTTTTCGTGGCCTTGGTCTTCCTCTTCCTTTCGCCGTTGAGCGGACTGATGGGGTATGCTGACCATCCTTCCTACGTTTGGGTGATGTTCACCACGGTGGCCATTGACGCGTTCCAATGCGTTCCTTTCGCTTACCTGCGCTACAAAAAGCGTCCCTTGCGGTTCGCCGCCTTGAAATTGCTGTTCATTGGCCTGAATATCACGCTTAATATCATTTATTATCTCGTCATGGGCGGTACGGAGGTAGGTTACGCCTTCTATATTAACCTGGTTTGCACAGGTTCCATCACTTTTTTCTTTTGGAGGGAGCTGCGCGAGGGCTTTTCCGCGGGAGTGGGCAGCTGGCCTGAGTGTCGCGCCCTGATGGGCAGGATGCTTTCCTATAGTTGGCCCATCCTGGTGTTGGGCATTGCCGGCATCTTGAACCAGACCGCGGACAAGATACTCTTCCCCTATCTTTATCACGGGGCGGATGCGCATGCCCAACTGGGAATCTACGGAGCCGCTTCCAAGATAGCCATGATCATGGCCATGATTACCCAGGCTTTCCGTTATGCCTATGAGCCTTTTGTCTTCGGAAAGGCCAAGGAGCGGGACAACCGTGACACTTACGCCCAGGCCATGAAGTATTTCCTCATCTTCACGTTGCTGGCCTTCCTCTTCGTGGTGGGTTACATTGACATCCTGCGCTTCATTATAGGCCGCGACTATTGGGAAGGTCTCAAGGTAGTGCCCATTGTCATGGCGGCGGAAATCATGATGGGCGTTTATTTCAATCTGTCTTTTTGGTACAAATTGATAGACAAGACCATTTGGGGTGCCTATTTCTCCGGCATCGGATGCCTGGTGCTGGTGGCCATCAACGTCATCTTCGTTCCCCGTTATGGCTATATGGCCTGCGCTTGGGCGGGCTTCGCGGGTTATGGCGTGGCCATGACTCTCTCTTATATCGTTGGCCAGCGCAAGTACCCGATAGCTTATCCCATTGGCCGTTGCCTCTCCTATGTGGCCTTGGCTGTGGTGCTCTGCGTGGGTATGCTGTTGGCCAATAAATATCTCTCCATGGGGTTGGCCGTGGCGGCAAACACTTTGCTGATAGCCGTTTTCGCCGTTTACCTGGTGAAACGGGATTTTCCGCTGCGCAGCCTTCCCGTGATAGGAAAGCATTTCAAATAACCAAACATATCATAATCAAGACAAGAAAAGATGAAAAAGTTATCGCTAATGATTCTCGCCCTGCTGAGCATGGTCTCGGCCAAGGCGGACGAAGGCATGTGGACGCTTTATAATCTGCCCGAAGCCATCTACAAGCAGATGCAGGGCTATGGTTTCCAAATGCCTTACGAGGGACTCTACGCCAGCGACAACGCCCTGAAGGACTGCGTAGTCAATTTCTCGGGCTTCTGCTCAGGCGTGGTGGTGTCGCCCGACGGACTGGTGTTCACCAACCACCATTGTGGTTTCGAGGCCATCCGCAGCCACTCCACCGTGGAGCACGACTATATGCTCAACGGCTTTTACGCGAAAACCTATGAGGAGGAACTGCCCAACGAGAACATGTTCGTCAGTTTCATGGTAGACCAACAGGACATTACCGACCGTGTCAACCAATTAGGGTATGAATCCCTCTCTACCGAGGGCAAGGCCCAGCTGATAGATTCCCTGCAGCAGGCCATGACTCAGGAGGTGAAAATAAAGGACAGCACCCTGCACGTGGCTATTGACGCTTTCTATGAGGGCAACAAATGGTACGCCACCACTTACCAAGACTTCACCGACCTGAGGCTGGTATTCGCCGTGCCCAAGTCGATGGGTAAGTTTGGAGGAGAGACTGACAACTGGATGTGGCCTCGCCAGACTTGCGATTTCTCGGTGTTCCGTATCTACGCCAATCCCAAGACCAATGGCCCCGCGGCTTATTCCAAGGACAACGTGCCTTACAAGCCGAAGCGGTGGGCGAAAGTGTCCCTGCAGGGATATAAGGAAGGTGATTTCGCCATGACCGTGGGCTATCCTGGCAGCACGGAGCGTTATCTCTCCAGCTATGGCATACAGCAAATGCGTGACGCGGAGAACGCCCCCCGGGCGCAGATAAGAGGCGTGAAGCAGGCCGTGATGCTGAAGCACATGAGAGCGGACGAGGCCGTGCGCATCAAGTATGACTCCAAGTTCGCCCAGAGTTCCAACTACTGGAAGAACTCCATCGGCATGAACAAGTGCATCGACTCCATTGGCATTATCAACCAAAAGAGGGAATACGAGGCTCGCATCCGCGCTTGGCAAGACTCTACCGACCTCTTGGAACACGAGGTGGACTTCGATTTGTTGGCAAGTCTCTATAGCCGCCATCAAGCCTTGGAGTACGTGTGGACTTGTTGGCTGGAGACCTTCGGCCGCGGCGGAAACGTGGAGTTCTCCGACCGTGCCCGTCAGGTGTACAGCGGCATGGAGGTGAAAGGCCCAAAAGGAGAAACGGAGAAGCAGTACCATGAGTTCGAGGACAATAGCGAGACCTGGGACTTGGCTACCGACAAGGACATCCTTGCGGCTCTGCTCGACAACTATCGCAAGCAAGTGTCGGCTGAGTGGCTGCCCGCTTTCTATGCCACTATTGACAGCGCTTACGGAGGTGATTGCACCAAGTACGTGGATTACCTCTACAGTGAGTCGAAGCTCATGCAGCCAGGGGCTCGCTTCTATTATGCCGGCAAGGATTTCATGAAAGACCCAGGCGTAAGCTATGGTTTCGCCATCATGGACATCGTCAACGAACTGATGGAGCGCACTGGCGCGCTGGAAGACAGCATCGCCTTGCAGGAGAAATACCTCTGCGCCGCCAAGCTCCGCATGGAGGAAGACCTGCCCCACTATTCCGACGCCAATTTCACCATGCGTCTCAGCTATGGCCAGGTGGGGGGCTTCGAGCTGGGAGGAAAGCCCTCTGGCTACTATACCACCGCCGAGAGCATCATCGAGAAGATGAACCGCGCCAACGAGGTGTATGAATATGAGGCCGAGCCTATCATGCACGAGCTCCTTTCCCGCAAAGACTTCGGAAAGTACCAAGACAAGCAGACGGGCAAGTTGCAGCTCTGCTTCCTGACCAATAATGACATCACGGGCGGCAACTCTGGCAGCCCCATGTTCAATGGCAAGGGAGAGCTGATAGGACTGGCCTTCGACGGCAACTGGGATAGTCTCTCTAGCGACATCAACTTCGATAAGCGCCTGGCCCGCTGCATAGGTGTGGACATTCGCTACGTGCTCTACATGATGGACGCCTGGGGTCATGCCGACCGATTGCTTAAGGAGATAAACGCCCAATAAGCCGCGTTTCCTTACACGCCTTATAACGGCGTGAGTTCGACGAAAAGTCGCCAAGATGCGTTCTCACGTCTTGGCGATTTTTCGTCGAATTTATTTTGAACCCAAAGAGCTGCACGCAAGAAAGGAAAAAGACCTTGGGCGGCCTGATGAACTATTTGGGTTGAATATACGCTGTACATAAGCGCTTTTCGAATCTAAGTTGTTTTGGGAAACAAAATAACTTGTTTTGCTCATGAAAACAACTTGTTTTGCCAACCAAAACAAGTTGAATTGCCAGGCGAAATAACTTGTTTCCCAAAAGCGGGAGTTCGCGCTCTCCGTGGATTCCCGCAGTCTGGCTTTTGGATGAACTTGGTCTCGCGGCGATTGCCGCCTTACTTGCCGATGGTGTACGCTTCGTTGGCAAGCGGTTATCCCCATGGTTGGGGGCATCGGGCTTACTGTCCCGTGGAGGCGTGAAGCCGCTCCCAAAGGGCCAAAGCCTCATTCTCGTGGGCTTCCATGATTTCCCGCTCGCCTGGTCCTTTGTCATTGATGCCGCAGAGGTGGAGGATGCCGTGGATAATTACCCTTCTCAATTCTTCCTCATACCTCTTTCCGAAGCACTCGGCGTTGGAGCGCACGGTATCCAGCGAAATGACGATGTCGCCATGGATGGTGTCTCCCTCGTCATAGTCAAAGGTGATGATGTCCGTGTAGTAGTCGTGCCCTAGGTATTCTCGGTTCACTTCCAGTATGCGCTCATCGTTGACGAACAGGTATCCCACTTCGCCCACCTTGCGTCCATGGGCGGCTGCCACGGCCTTTATCCACGCGGTGGTCTCCCGTCGCTTGATTTTGGGCATCTTGATGCCCTCGGCATTGTATGTTATCATTCTTTCTTGTTTTTGTTCTCTTCACGGGTGGGAAGGAATGGGGTTATATCCTTGCCGAAGTGGCTCAGTTCCCTCACCACGCTGCTGCTGATACTAGACAGGGCGGGGTCGGCGTATACCAGGAGAGTGTCTACATCGCCCAGTTGGCGGTTGATATCAGCCTGCTCCCGCTCGTATTCGAAGTCTTTCACCGACCTCACTCCCTTGACGATGAAGTGCGCCCCCTCCCTATGCGCCAAGTCGATGGTAAGGTCTTGGTAGGCCACCACTTTTATTCTCGGCTCGTCTGCGTAAAGTTGCCGGATAGTTTCCACTCTGTTGGCGGCGGAGTAAAGGCTCCGCTTGCGTTCATTGACCCCTACGGCTATCACCAAACGGTCGAACAGGGGCAATACGCGGCTTACCACGTCGGCGTGGCCGATGGTGAATGGGTCAAACGACCCAGGGAAAAGGGCGATGCGTTCCATTGGCGTAAGGGGATTAGTCAAACAAGTCTGGCTGCATGGCGTTACCCAAGTAGGGGTTGCGCCCTAGATGCTCATAGGCCAAAGGCGTGGCCATGCGCCCTCGGGGCGTGCGCTTGATGAAGCCTTCCATGATGAGGAAAGGCTCATACACTTCCTCCACCGTGCCCGCGTCTTCTCCGATGGCCGTGGCAATGGTGCTTACGCCCACGGGGCCGCCATGAAACTTGTCTATGATGGTAGTGAGTATCTTGTTGTCGGTCTCGTCCAGCCCGTACTGGTCTATGTTCAGGGCTTGCAACGCCACCTTGGCAATGGCTTGCGTGATGGTGCCGTTGCCTTTCACTTGGGCGAAGTCTCTCACGCGGCGTAGCAAAGAGTTGGCTATGCGGGGCGTTCCTCTGCTGCGCCGGCTGATTTCTGCCGCCGCTTCACGCTCTATGGGCACTTGCAACAGGTGGGCACTGCGCTCTATGATGCGGCGCAGGGTTTCTGGGTCGTAGTACTCCAAATGCAGGTTGATGCCGAAACGCGCCCTAAGCGGCGCGGTAAGCAATCCGCTGCGGGTGGTAGCCCCCACGAGCGTAAAGGGGTTGAGGTCTATCTGTATGCTGCGGGCCGAGGGGCCTTTGTCTATCATGATATCTATGCGATAGTCTTCCATGGCGGAATAGAGATATTCCTCCACCACGGGCGAGAGGCGGTGTATCTCGTCTATGAAGAGCACGTCGTTGGGCTCTAGTGAAGTGAGTATACCCGCCAAGTCACCTGGCTTGTCGAGCACGGGACCTGACGTGATTTTGAAACCCACGCCCAATTCATTGGCGATGATATTGCTCAAGGTGGTCTTCCCCAATCCAGGAGGCCCATGCAGCAGGGTATGGTCGAGTGGCTCCCCCCTGTATTTGGCCGCTTCCACGAACACCTCCAGGTTCTCCACCACTTTCCTCTGGCCGCTGAAGTCAGAGAAGCGCAGAGGACGAAGGGCGTTCTCGAAATCCTTGTCGGCGGGGCTGACCCTTTCTTGCCTGATGTTGAAATCTGCTGCCATCCTTGCTTGTTCCAGTTCTTTTACGGGTGCAAAGATAGTGGAAATAGGGGACAATACAAAACAAATGGCCGTTTTTCGCTTCCTCTGCCTTGCCATGTCGGGGAAACTTCGTAAATTCGCGACTCGATATGAGGATAGGAAATATTGATTTGGGCGAAAGGTCCTTGTTCTTGGCTCCTATGGAGGACGTGACCGACATAGGCTTCCGCCACCTGTGCAAGCGATATGGTGCCGCCATGGTATACACGGAGTTTGTCTCCGCGGAGGCTTTGGTGCGCTCCATTAAGTCTACCGTTAGCAAGCTCACCATCAGTGATGAGGAGCGCCCCGTGGGCATACAGATTTACGGGCGTACCGTGGAGGACATGGTGGAGGCGGCGCGAATCGTGGAACAAGCGCACCCAGACGTGATAGACCTCAATTTTGGTTGTCCCGTGAAGAAAGTGGCGGGAAAAGGCGCGGGGGCAGGCATGTTGCGCGACATTCCCTTATTGCTCAATATCACCACGGAAGTAGTGAAGGCCGTTAACGTCCCCGTGACAGTGAAAACCCGCCTGGGGTGGGACAGCGAGCACCTTATTATTGCCGACTTGGCTGAGCGGTTGCAAGACTGCGGCATACAGGCACTCACGATTCACGGACGTACGCGTTCGCAGATGTATACAGGACAGGCCGATTGGTCATTGATAGGAGAGGTGAAAAACAATCCTCGCGTCCATATTCCCATTATCGGCAATGGCGACATCACTACGCCCGAGGAGGCCAAACGGGCCTTTGAGGACTATGGCGTAGATGCCGTGATGATAGGGCGCGCCACGTTTGGGCGGCCTTGGGTGTTCCAGGAAGTGAGGGATTATCTGGACGGCAATCCCGACGCTCATCCCATGTCCGCCGCCCAAAAGATAGCGGTACTTGAAGAGCAACTGCGTATCAACGTGGAGCGCATAGACGAATATCGGGGTATACTGCATACTCGGAGGCATTTGGCGGCAAGCCCCGTATTCAAGGGAATACCAAACTTCAGGCAGACCCGCATCGCCATGCTGCGCGCCACAACCATGGCGGAACTCACCGCCATACTGGATGATTGCAAGCGGCTGTTGGCTTAGAAATCTTCAGCCATGTCATGGAGTAGCGTCTCCATCTCGCCCACTTCCACGGAACCTTTCACTATTTTTCCCGATGGATCTATCAGGTAGAAAGTGGGAATCCATCGCACGTTGTAAGCCTGTGCGATAGATGAGCCTTTCATGCCGAGCGGCTCCCATTGATGGGGCCAATCCATGCCATGTTCTGTGGCGTATGTTTGCAGTTCCTCTTGTGTGTGATCAAATGAAACTCCCAAAAACACCAAGTTGTCTGACGCATAGGTGTCAAAAAGATATGTCACCCTGTTTGTTACGCTTTGGCAATCGGGACACCATGAAGCCCAGAACTCCAGGAAAACATATTTTCCCCGCAGGGAACTTAGTGTATAGGCTTCGCCTTCTCCCGCGGTGCTGATGGTGAAGTCGGGCGCTTCCGTGCCCTTTTCCATCATAGGGGGAGCCTGGTAGTCTTCATCTCCTCCCGATATGCAAGACGTGAGCGACAGCAGTGTCGCCCACGCCATGAGGAGTATTTTTATGGTTCTCTTATACATATTATATATAGAGAGAAGAGAAAAAATTACTTGCGCTTGCGGCGTGCCCAGCCCTCTTCTGAGAAATCTGGCTCTTCGCCTTTCAGTTTCACGTTGTTGCTGCCGTTGATGAGTGAACGCCAATCGGTCATGTCCTCTTGTGGAAGGGAGGCTTTCGCACGGCTCTTGCGTTCGCTTCTATTTCCGCGGGCACCACGGCCAGCCTCGCTTCTGCGCTCCTGCTTGCGGGTGCCACGGCCATGGCCCTCGTCTTCAGCGTCGTTGCAGCGCACGATGCGCCCCTTGTATTTCGTTCCGCTCAGGGCGTTCATCACCTTGCGGCCATCTTCCTCGGGCACTTCTATGTAGGAGAACTTCTGCAAGAGGTCTATGTGGCCCACTTCAACGTGCCCCCTTACGTGCTTGTTGATGAACTGCATGATTTCCCCGGGGTAGAAGCCGTCTGCCTTACCCAGGTTGATGAACAGTCGTTGGAAGCCTGGTTCCGCCTCGCGCTTGCCTCGGCTTCCGCCGCCCTGTGTGCGCTGTTTGCGCTCTTTGCCGTCCCTTTCTCGCTTGCCGCCAGTCGGTTTCTCTATTTCGGGCGCGTTCTTATAGTAGTCCAGGAAGCGGCCAAAGTAGATGGTTACCATCTTCTTGATGATGTCTTCCTTGTCGATATAGGCGAACTGGCGCATGATTTCCTCCATGTAGGGGGCTATCTCCTCCTCGTCCACGTCGGCCTTCATGATGTTGTCCATGGCCTTATAAAGCTGTTTCTTGCAGATTTCCTCCGCGGTGGGCAGTGTGCCGTCCACGAATTCCTTGCCTATCTGCTTCTCTATCTGGCGCACCTTGAACTTCTCGCGGCTGTGTATGATGCTGATGGAAGTACCTTTCTTGCCAGCTCGTCCCGTACGGCCGCTACGGTGAGTGTAGCTCTCTATGTCATCGGGCAAGCCATAATTGATGACATGGGTAAGATCGTCCACGTCCAAGCCACGGGCTGCCACGTCTGTGGCCACCAAGAGCTGTACAGTGTGCTTGCGGAACTTCTGCATCGTGAGGTCGCGTTGCTGCTGGCTCAAGTCACCATGCAAGGACTCCGCGTTGTAACCGTCCTTTATCAGCTTGTCGGCTATCTCTTGCGTCTCCAGCTTCGTGCGGCAGAAGATGATGGCATAGATGCGTGGGTGGAAATCCACTACACGCTTAAGAGCCAAGTACTTGTCCTTGGCATGCACCATGTAGTAGATATGGTTTACGTGTTCAGCTCCCTCGTTGCGGCTGCCTACCACGATTTCCTTGTAGTCATGCAGGTAGTTCTTGGCGATGCGCTCTATCTCCTTGCTCATGGTGGCGGAGAAGAGCAATGTGTTATGGTTTTCGGGTAACTTCTCGAAAATGGCGTCTATGGATTCCGTGAAGCCCATGTTGAGCATCTCGTCCGCTTCGTCAAGCACCACGTTGTTGACATCCTCAAGGTTGGCCACGCCACGGTTCATTAGGTCTATCAAACGTCCAGGCGTAGCCACTATAATCTGTACGCCATGTTTCAGGGTTCTGATCTGTCCGCCGATGTCCGCTCCTCCATATACGGGCACTACGTGTAATCCCTTTATGTATTTGGAGAAATCTCTCAGGTCATCCGCTATTTGCACGCAAAGTTCACGGGTAGGACTGAGTATCAACGCCTGCGTGGCGTTGCTCTCGGGGTTTACCTTCTGGATGATGGGCAGTCCGTAGGCCGCTGTTTTTCCGGTACCCGTCTGCGCCAACGCTATCACGTCGTTTTTGTTGCCGAGCAAATAGGGAATTACCTCCTCTTGTACGGGCATGGGATGCTCAAAGCCCAATTCCTCGATGGCATGACGAATCTCTTCGTTCACGCCCAATTCTTCAAATGTCTTCATTCTGTTTGGAATTTGTTTTATATAACACATAATGACAGAACTGACATGCTATCCTACATCTTCTTACATCAATATTGGCAATTTGTGTTCCTTGCCATGCGAAACATATAAACGGCTATCGCCATTTCCCGTCATTATGTAATCATATAGGGCAATGCGCTCTCTGTCGATAATGGCCGCGAAGTTAGTGAAAAAGAATGGGTTTAGCACTTTTTTCGTTGAATATTTGCGCTTTTGACGTAAAAAAAGTACCTTTGCTGGGTCATAGAATTGGAAAACAGCATGAAGATAGGTATATTTTGTTCGGCTAATAGCCATATAAATCCCGCTTTTATCACCGCCACGGAAGAGTTGGGGCATTGGATTGGCAAGGCAGGTCATTCGTTGGTGTTTGGCGGTTGCAACTTGGGATTGATGGAACGCATAGCCCAAGCCGTGAAAGCGGAAGGTGGCATGACGATAGGCGTGATACCCACTATCGTGGAGGAGCGTGGCGGCGTGAGCCAATACGTGGATGTGGAGATTCCCTGCGATAATCTTTCCGACCGCAAAGACCTTATTTTGGCGCAAAGTGACGTGTTGGTAGCTTTGCCAGGAGGGGTAGGCACGCTTGACGAGGTGTTTACCGTGATGGCTTCTCGCACCATAGGCTATCACCGCAAGCCTGTTTTTCTCTATGACATGGAGCGTTTTTATGCCCCGCTTATCAACTTGCTGGACGCGATGCAATCACAAGGCATGATAAGGGGGCATTGGCAAGACCATCTTAAAGTGGTCTCCTCATTGGCAGACCTCCAGCGCGAGTTGGCGGAGTGATAACACAAACCTTTTGCTTGCCGATGATGTGCCCATCGTCGGCAAGCTCTATAACGAACAAGTCTGTGTTTATTGCCTTGGCAGCCGCTCAGCCATGGCCTTGCCCAGTGCCTGGCAAGCCTGGCGGGTTTCAGGCGTAATGCCCTGCTTCATGTCTACAGGAACGCCCACAGGCTCAAAGTGCAGTCGCTTTTCGTTCCACTCCTGTATCTTTCCCACCGCTTTGCTTGCCCACGAGTGAGAGCCAAACCATCCCAGGAGATGATTGCCCTTGATGTCATAGTTGGCTATCTCCGACAGCAGCACTTCCATCTCGTGATAAAGCCCTGCGTTGTAAGTGGGCGCGCCCACGATAAGTCCCTGGTAGCGGAATATATCGCGCAGGATATAAGAGTGGTGCGTTTTTGATATATTGTAGAGCACGATGTTTTTCACGCCATTCTGGCTTGCTGCCTGGGCGATAATCTCCGCCATGCGTTCCGTGTTGCCATACATCGTTCCATAGCAGATTACCAGTCCTGGCTCGGTTTCATACTTGGACATGCGGTCGTACATGGCAATCACCTTGTCTTTATAGTCACGCCAGACAGGCCCATGCGTGCTGCAAATATAGTCGATTCGCGCGCCGGCCAGCTTCTTCAGGGCGTTCTGCACGGGAGTGCCATACTTGCCTACGATGTTGGAATAGTAGCGTACCATTTCCAGCCAGAAGTTGTCACAGCATATCTCTGAGTCTATCACGCCGCCATTCAAGGCGCCAAAGCAGCCGAAAGCGTCACCCGAGAAGAGCGTATGGGTAGTGATGTCCAGTGTCATCATGGTCTCTGGCCAATGCACCATGGGGGTGAGATGGAACTGCAATTCATGCTTGCCCAGTGAAAGGACTTCCCCGTTTTTCACCTCCTGTCCGTCATTGTCTATGCCATAGAAACCCTCTATCATGCCAAAGGTCTTCTTGTTTCCCAGTATTTTTATTCCGGGGAAATACTTTTTGATGAGTGCCAGGCTGCCGCTGTGGTCAGGTTCCATGTGGTTTACCACCAGGTAGTCTATCTCGCGGTCGCCGATTACTTCTTGGATGTTCTCCAGGAATTGGCTGAAGAAGTCCACTTCCACTGTGTCTATCAGGCAGACCTTCTCGTCCACGATGAGGTAAGAGTTATAGCTCACGCCATCGGGTAAAGGCCAAAGCCCCTCGAATAAGTTCTTGTTTCTGTCGTTTACGCCTACATAGTAGGTCTCGTTCGTGATGTTGATCATTTTCTTTTGCTTTTGTCTGTTTTAGCGCAAGGACATGCCAAAGTCCTTGCTGATATAGTTGTAGATGTCCTTGCAGCATTCCGCCGAGAAGGCTTGCCCCATGCTGATGAGGCTGTCCCATTGTGTTTCGTTGAGTCCTCTGTCAATGTCTTCCCGGGTAATGTCCTGCTTGAGCATGCCATAGATAAAGCCCGCGTTGAAATTGTCGCCCGCCCCAATGGTGCTCACGGTTTTTGCCTGGGGTGTGGGGTATTCTTTGCGGAAGCCGTTCTCCGCTCTTACCACGATAGGGTTGACTCCCCTGGTGCAGATGAATTTCTTGCAATAGAAGGATAGCTCTGTCGCGTATACTTTGTCGGGGTCGTCTTTCTTGTAGAGAATATTGAAGTCTTCATCGCTTCCCCTTACGATGTCGGTAAATTCCAGGTTTTCCAGTAAGTTGGGCGTTATCTTCATGATTTCATCCCGATGGGAACTGCGGAAGTTCACGTCATAGTACAAGATTGCCCCTTTGCGTTGCGCGTATTCCAGGAAGCCTGCCATTTGGGGACGTATTACGGGGTTGAGGGCGAAGAAGGAACCGAACAAGACGATATCCCCAGGTTGTATGTCTGGGTGGGTGAACTCCAGCCTGTCGTGGGGGTGGTCTTTGTAGAACAGGTATTCAGCGTTGTTGTTCTCGTCCAGGAAAGCCAGTGAGAGCGGTGACTTGGAATCGGGGAAGATATTCACGTTATCCGCGTTTACCCCATTCTCTTTCAGGAAGTCTATGATATTTCGCCCCACTCGGTCATTGCCTGTTACGGAAATGAAAGTAGTCTCAATGCCAGCTCTTCCCAACGAGATGCAGGCGTTGTAAGTGGAGCCTCCCGGCACCGCGCTGATGGGCTGATTGCCTCGGAAAATAATGTCGAGTACGGTTTCCCCTATTCCTATGACCTTTCTATTCATGTCGAGTTAAGTTTTGATGTCCGCAAAGGTAATAAAAATTTTCGTAACGCCATGCTTTGCCGTTTGTTTTTCCCCTACTTTTTCGATGGGGAATCCTCTTTCTCGTGCGTGATTTCGGCAGGGGAATATTTCCCGTGCGGCTTCCCTGTCCCCGCTTTCCCTTATGGGACGGCCTATAGCACCAGGCTAAGCAGCGGGACGGAGAAGAGGGAGAGTAGGGTGGTGATGAAGGTGCCTTCGGCCATAGTGGTGACATCTTTGTGGTAACGGATGCAGAAGAGCGTTCCGTAAGACGCTACGGGCATGGCGCACACCACGGTGTTGATGGCGTTGACGCGGTGGTCGAAGCCCATGGCGTCAAATGCGTAGAATAGCAGGAGCGGGATGAGGAATAGCCTGAGGAGCGAGAGCATATAGATAGCCCTGCTGCCGCCCAGTTCCCTGACGGGGATGGTGGCCATAGACGAGCCGATGAGCAGCAAGGCGCCAGGAATGGTGATGTTGCCCAATAGGCGGAAGGGTTCGCTGATAACGGGCGAGACTTTCCATTCCATCGCCACGATAAGGATGGATATATAAGAGCAAATCATGGCGGGTGACACCAGCCTTTTCCAGTTGAAAGAAGACTTCCCGGAATTGCCCGCTATGAAACTTACGCCAAACGTGAACACCAGGAAAGTATTGGGGAAATTGAGTATCACGGCATAGAAGATGGCCTCTGGGCCAAAGATGGCGGCCACGATGGGATAGCCGATGAAACCTACGTTTCCGAAAGTAATCATGAAACTGTAGAGCCCCCGCGAGCTTTTTTGTATGGGGAGAAGCCTGGGCAGCGTGATGGCGGCCAGCAAGAGGATGGCGTAACTGGCGCAGCTGATGAGTAGCAGGGGCAATATCATGTGCTTGTCAGGCAGCTTGTCGCCCATGGTGGAGCTGAGAATAAGGCAGGGGCAGGCCACGTCTATGACGAAGTTGGAGAGCTTTCCGTCAAATTCTTCGCCCATCATGCCTATCTTCCGCAATATATATCCCACCACCACGATGATGAAGAGAATGACCATTTGTTGTTCTATGCCGTTCATAAGCTGCTGTTTTGTTGCCCCCGAGCCGCGCCCTGGCGGCTTGAAACCGCCGCGAAAGTAGTGAGAAGTTTTGAAAGTAGGCGGGTTTTGGGAGGAAAAGTGCCCTTTTCCTGAGGTTTTTTCGTAATTTCGCGCCTGAAATGAGATACAATACTTATACATTGGCCAACGGATTGCGTGTCATCCACTTGCCTAGCGAGTCGCCGGTGGTCTACTGTGGCTATCAGTTGCAGGCGGGAACGCGTGACGAGGAAACAGGGCAGGAGGGCTTGGCCCACTTCTGCGAGCACGCCACGTTCAAGGGGACGGCAAGGCGCAAGGCTTGGCATGTCTTGAACTGCCTGGAGAGTGTGGGCGGTGACTTGAACGCATTCACCAACAAAGAGGACACTGTCTACTACGCCGCCATCTTGAAAGACCACGTGGCCAAGGCCGTCGACCTGCTCAGCGATATCGTTTTCCGCTCCGTCTATCCGCAGAATGAGCTTGACAAGGAAGTGGAGGTGATATGCGATGAAATCGAGAGTTACAATGACTCTCCAGCCGAATTGATTTACGATGAATTCGAGAACATGGTGTTCCGTGGCCATCCTCTTGGCCATAACATATTGGGTACGGCGGAAAGGGTGCGGGCTTATACCACCCAGGACGCCCTCTCGTTCGCCAGGAGACATTATGTCCCTTCCAACGCGGTGTTCTTTGCCTATGGCGACGTGGACTTCTCCCGCTTGGTGAAGTTGTTGGAGCGGCATACCGCGGATATTCCTGCCGCTTCCCGTCCGGAAAGAAAGTGCCCCGAGTTGCCCCAGACTTCTCCCCAGACGAGAGTGGTAGACAAGGGCACCCATCAGGCGCATGTCATGTTGGGGGCGAGGGCATATCCCATCCATGACGAGCGACGTATCACGCTCTACCTGTTGAATAACATCCTCGGCGGCCCTGGCTTGAGCGCCCGTCTCAATCTTTCGTTGCGTGAGCGACATGGCATGGTCTATACCGTGGAGAGTAATATGGTGAGTTATGGCGATACGGGCATGTGGAACGTTTATTTCGGCTGTGACCAGAAAGATGTCGCCAAGTGTCTCCGCTTGGTGCGCGGGGAACTGGACAAGATTATCAATTCTCCCCTCACGCCCATGCAACTGGCCAAGGCCAAGAAACAGATAAAGGGACAGATAGGAGTGGCTTGCGACAACCGCGAGAGCTTTGCCCTCGACTTCGGCAAGAGCTTTCTCCACTATGGATGGGAGAAGGACGTTCACGCCCTCTATCGCCATATAGACGAGGTCACGGCAGATGGAATTCAGCGGGTGGCAGCCGACCTTTTCGCTCCTGACAACCTTTTTACGCTCATTTATCAATAGAGAATTGACGCAGGAAATGCCCGTTTCATCGGTGAAACGGGCATTTTTTTGTATCCCTTTCGCCATTGTGCACAAATGTGCACAAGCCTTTTGGTGTTCTGGTATATAGCTTTTGCGCATGTAAAAACTATGGTTATAAATCGTTTTCAGATACTCTATAAGTCGCGGGGAGTTAGCTCCTAAATCTGTTTCACGACGTGGAATGCGGAAGTTAGCTATTATCTCGCGGTTTATAGACTATGCAAATGCGATTTATATACAGTGTAAACATGATTTACGAGCTATGCGCCCGCGGTTTCTTTATGCGCGCATGGCCCATGTAGGCAAAGGAGCCGAAGGGGAAGAAAGTATAGGGGGAGGGGCTTACAGATAGAAAATGGCCTCGTTGCCCATGTTGAAAAGCAGGTCTAGGATAGAGAGATTGGGCAGGAAGCCCAGTTTCCTTTCATAGACCTGATAGTAACGGCGAGGCATGAAACCAGGGTCTTCCGCGGGATGTTTGGGTTGGATGGCGTTCCTGAAATCGTTGTCCGCCTCGGGCAAGTAGTCTTCCGTGGGAGCCAGGAGCGGATGGATGTCAAGCAACTGGCACATCGTTTGCGCGATGTCCCAGTTATAGTCGAAAAGGTATTTCCATTTCCGCTCAAAGAAAGGCCTGATGTCATCGGCGTAGAACTCGAAGAAAGGGCTTTCTCCGTAAGCGGAACAAAGGGCGTTCCAGTGCAAGTGTCTCCAGTTTCCGTGGTCAGATATCTGGATGTCTCTTATGAGTCGTGGGCCTCGTTCAATAGGCAGGGTAAGTGATTGCGGCCCATTGGTGGTGGCGATGACACAGCGATTGCGATAGGTTTGCTTTTGGAAGCTCTCCATGCGTTCTATGCGGCATTCGTCGTGCCGATAGAGTTTCTGGTACCACTGGATAGGGCCGAAGTAGGTGGTGGATAGTAGCGCTGTGGTGCTCATGGTTGGTTTTGTTCGGAAGGCGTGTCAGAAGACGCGGAACGCCTTGCCTATAATTTGGTGTTTGTATACCAACTGATGTCCCGCCGAGGTCTTGACGAAGTAGAGGCGGCAGTCCGTGCTTTGGCAGCGGTCACAACATACCTCAGGTATCCGATATTGGTTGCCGCCCAAGGCTATGGTGTCTCCGGGCAGGTTGATGATTTCCGCCAGGTAGTTGTAGGTAGAGTCTGTATAGACAATGAAGTCTCCTTTCTTGGGCGTTATAGTGGATAGGCGGTTCACGATTACCCTGTTTCCTTTCCTCATGGTGGGTGCCAGCCCATCGTCGCTTACGGCATAGACCGTGAGCGCGAAGGCGTGTATCGCCCATGCCAGGCATAGGCATACCGCCAGTGCAAGGAGGAACTTCACATATTTCAATTACTTGATGTTGTCTACTAAGGTAAAGAGTCGATTCCACCTTATGCCGCTGAACCCTGGACGGTCGGGATTGTGGCTCCACCAGATGAATATGGGCTTGCCCACGATGTGGTCTTCCGGCACGAAGCCCCAATAGCGGGAGTCGGCGGAGTTGTGCCTGTTGTCGCCCATCATCCAATAATAGTCCATCTTGAAGGTGTAGTTGTCCGCCAACCTGCCATTGATGTATATCTGCCCATTCTTCACCTCCAGGTCGTTGCCTTCGTATACCTTGATGCAACGCTCATAGATGGCGATGTTTTGCAAGGATAGCTTGAGGGTTTCTCCCTTTTTGGGTATCCACACGGGGCCATAGTTGTCGCGGGTCCAGCCCGTTACCATGTTGAGCGGGTAAAGGTCTCCCACGGTAGCGTCCTCATTGATACGGATGCTTTCCACCAGGTCTGTGCGAGCCTTGAGAGCCTGATAGGCCTTCTGGGTCAAAGGCATGTATCCGTATTGATTGAGGGAAGTCAGGTCTTCGTTGGTGATTCCCAGCTCATCCATCAGTTCGATGGGCAGGCTTTCCTTCAACTTTATATAATAGGTATATTGCACGTTGTCCGGCTCCTTGTTGGGTTTGCCGTCCAGGTAGATAATGCGGTTCTTGATTTGCAAGGTCTGCCCAGGCAGTCCGACGCAGCGCTTCACGTAGTTTTCCCTACGGTCTGTGGGGCGGGAGATGATGTCGCCGAACTCACGGGGATTGTCTTTGATATATTTTCGCCCCATCGCGTAAACTTTCTCGAAGTAGGCTCTTTGTTGCAGCAGGTTCATCTTGCTTACGTCCGCGGGATGGCCTGCCAGCTCCTCGTAGAGCTGTTCGCCTATGGGATAGACCAGTTGGCCATAATAATCAGCCGCCTGGTAGCGAGGTTCGTTTACCAAAGTGTCGCCCGATGGGTAGTTGAACACCACGATGTCATTCAGTTTTACCTTTCCCAGTCCTTTTACCCTGCGGTAGTCCCAATGAGGCCAGTCCAGGTAACTCTTGGTGTTGATGATGGGCAGGGTGTGCTGCGTGAGCGGCATGGTAAGTGGGGTCTGCGGAATGCGAGGGCCATAACTTACCTTCGACACAAACAGGTAGTCGCCTGTCAGCAGGCTCTTCTCCAGGGAGGAGGAGGGTATCACGTAGTTCTGGAAGAAGAATTGGTTGATGAAATATACCGCTATCAAGGCGAACACCAACGCGTCTACCCACGACATGATGAAGCGCACGGGACCTTCGGAGTCCTTCCACCATTGCCAGCGTATCTTCTTGGAGATGTAAACGTCATAGATAAAAGGCACTACCAAGAGCCCCCACCAGCTGCCCACCCAGTAAAGGAAGAGCAAGTAGAGCAGGGTGACCACGATGAATTTTGCCCATTGGCGCTTCATGTTAAGCTTGGCTTTCCGCCTGTCGGTTATCTTGCGTGAGGCATTCCGCTTTTCTGTCATGGCGTAGAGTGGATTTTGGGTTTAGAATTTAAACAAGTCGTTTGTGGAGAGCAGACCTTGGTGGTCTTTGGTATACTCTGCCGCCAATACTGCGCCTAGGGCAAATCCTTGGCGGGAGTGCGCGCTGTGCTCGATGGTAATCATGTCGGCCTCGCTGTCATACATGATGGCGTGAATGCCAGGCACTTCTCCGTCTCTCACGCAGTTGATGACCAAGTCTTCCTTGGTGGTCTGCTCGCCTTCGTCCTCATGGCCGTCCTCTGTCCAGATGGTGACTCCCCGCTTCCAGTCTTTCTTGCGGTCAATGCGCTCCACGATTTCCTCGGCCAGGGTGATGGCGGTACCGCTGGGTGCGTCCAGCTTATGTACGTGGTGCGTCTCTTGCATGCAGACATCATATTGGGTAAAGCCGTTCATGATGTTGGCCAAGTAACGGTTTACCGCCTGGAAGATAGCCACGCCGATAGAGAAGTTGCTCGCCCAGAACAAGGTGTTGCCTTCCTCTCGGCAAAGCCTTTCCACGTCCTCGCGATGGTCTTTCATCCATCCCGTGCTGCCGCTGACCACTTTCACCCCATGGCTAAAAGCCTTCAGGTAATTGCCATAGGCGGCGGTGGGATTGGTGAACTCTATGGCCACATCGGCACTGGCGAACGCGGGGCTATCAAAGTCCTCTGGATTGTCAATATCTATCTTACAAACGATTTCATGTCCACGGCTCAGGGCTATCTGCTCTATCATGTGCCCCATCTTGCCGTAGCCTATCAACGCTATCTTCATGTTTTATTTGTGTTTAGACTAGCGCGAAGGTAACCTTTTTTGTTTATAAAATCATGCGTTTATCGGTAAAATCCAGGAAATTTATGTATTTTTGTATGGTTTTATAATGAAATAAGTCAGTTATGAGTGATAAATATGTCTATGAGACACGCATGGAAGTACGCGATTACGAGTGCGATATCGAGGGAATAGTCAACAACGCCAACTACTTGCATTACCTGGAGCACACCCGTCACAGGTTTTTGCGCCAGGCGGGATTGAGCTTTGCCGAGATGCACCAGCGAGGCGTGGATGCCGTGGTGGCTCGTATGGACTTGCGATATAAATCGCCGTTGCGTTGTGACGACAATCTCATCTCCCGCCTTTGGATAGAGAAACAAGGCATTCGATACGTATTTCACCAAGATATCTTCAGGGAAGCAGACGAGGCGCTATGCCTGAAAGCCACGGTAGAGCTGGTGTGTCTGGTGAATGGAAAGCTCGCCAACAGCGAGGAATACGACAAGGCTTTCCTGCCTTATTTCGCCAATCACAGGCGGTCGGAATAGTGGGATAACAGAGGAAAGATTATATGGAGGCATTACTACACTATGTGTGGAAGCACAAGTTGTACCCATTAGAGGGGTTGGTGACCCAAGAGGGATTGGGCGTGGAAGTGATAGATCCTGGCTTGCACAACATAGACGCGGGCCCAGACTTCTTCAACGCCAAGCTGAAGATAGGAGATACCCTATGGGTGGGCAACGTGGAGATACACGAAAAGGCCAGTGATTGGTTTCTGCATGGACACGAAAAAGACGCGAGGTATGATAACGTGATATTGCACGTATGTGGTGATATCGATGCCATCGCGGTAAACTCGCAAGGCAAGCCGCTCTGCCAGATGAGGCTGGATGTGCCTGCCCGTGTACAGGAGCATTTTGAAGAATTGGCGAGGGAAGACAAATATCCACGTTGTCATAGGATAATCCCCGAGCTTCCCACCCTCACTATACATGGGTGGATGAGTGCTTTGCAAGTGGAAAGACTGGAAAGGAAAACAGAGGACATCCGCAAGAGAGTGGAAAAGTGTGATGGCTCATGGGAGGCCGCGTATTTTGTTACCTTGGCTCGCAATTTCGGCTTTGGCATCAATAGCGACGTGTTTGAGGAATGGGCTTTGCATGTCCCTTTGCAGGCTGTAGCCCATCATCGAGACAATATTTTCCAGGTGGAAGCCTTCTTCATGGGACAAGCGGGCCTTTTGGATATCAACACCATTCCCGAACGCTATCGCGCCGACGCGTTGGCGGAAGGTTATTTCCAGAAATTACAAGAGGAATATAAATACTTGGCGCACAAGTTCTCGTTGCGCCCCATAGACGCTAAGTTGTGGCGCTTTTTGCGCTTGAGGCCGCAAAATTTCCCCCATATCCGTCTCTCGCAGCTCGTGTCGCTTTACCATCAGCGCAAGGCTGGACTGAGCCAACTGTTGGAAGCCACGGACCTGGAGCAGGCACGCGAGGTAATCGCCACCCAAGTGACCCCTTACTGGGAGACGCATTACACCTTTGGCAGCACAAGCGTAAGGAACGAGAAAAATCTCTCCGTGTTCTCCCAGAACCTGATATTGATCAATACCGTGGCTCCAATGTTTTTCGCTTATGGGCGGCATAAGATGGACGAGCGGCTATGTGAAAGGGCTTTCGACTTCCTGGAGCAAGTGAAGGCGGAGAATAATAGCATCGTGCGTATGTGGCAGCAATGCGGCCTCATAGTGCAGAACGCAGGTGACAGCCAGGCGTTGATACAGCTGAAAAAAGAATATTGTGACCGCAAGGAATGTTTGCGCTGTCGCTTCGGTTATGAATATTTAAAGAGGAAATGACATGGACCAGCAAGAAGTGATCAACGCCATTGCGCTATCGAGGTTGAACTATTTTTCCTTGACAGGGTTGTTGCAACTCTATCGCACGCTAGGCTCCGCCACCGCCGTGATGGAGCATCGGCATGACATCAGGGACATATTGCCGGATGCCACAGACAGACTGGTGACCGCGTTGCAAAATACTGACGAGGCATTGAAACGGGCGGAAGTGGAACTCGAATACGACATGAAGTATGGCATCACGCCGCTGCCGCTGAACGACGAGAACTATCCCGACCGTCTGAGAGATGTGGACGATGCCCCATTGGTGTTGTTCTACAAGGGAAACGCCAACCTCAACCAGCTGCGGGTCATTAATATCGTGGGCACTCGCCATTGCACGGTCTATGGGCAGGAGGTTATCGCCCGCTTCATCAGGGAACTGAAGGAACTTTGCCCACAAGTGCTTATCGTGAGTGGCTTGGCCTATGGCGTGGATATCCATGCGCATCGGCAAGCCCTGGCCAACGGCTATGAGACCATAGGCGTGTTGGCCCATGGTCTGGACGAACTTTATCCTACCCGCCATAGGGAGACTGCGGTGCGCATGTTGACACAAGGCGGATTGTTGACAGAGTTCTTGACACAAAGCAAGGTGGACAAGATAAACTTCGTGAGACGCAACCGCATCGTGGCGGGCATCAGCGACGCTTGTGTCTTGGTGGAGAGCGCCGCCAAGGGCGGTGGACTGATTACGGCGGGTATCTCGCAAAGTTATGGCCGGGAGGTATTCGCTTTCCCGGGCAGGTTGGGAGATGTATATTCCGAGGGTTGTAATCGGCTTATCATGAATAATGGTGCTTCCTTGCTGCTCACGGCCAGTGATTTTGTTCAGGCCATGGGGTGGGAAACGGATATGGCCTTAGGCAAAGCGCGCAAGCAGGGGATAGAAAGGGAAATGTTCCCGGAGTTGAGCGACGAGGAACAGGTTGTGGTGAACGCATTGCAGGCGCACAATGACCTGCAGATAAATATGTTGGCCGTACAGGCTAACATTCCTATAGGCAAGTTGACCGCGCTTCTTTTCTCGTTAGAGATGAAAGGAGTGATAAAGGCCTTGGCGGGAGGCACGTATCATTTGCTGATGCGATAGCGAGCCATACATTATTAATATATATATGACATGAAGCAAGCGTTTTTCTCCTCCCCGATAGGCTTGGTGCGCATTATGGTGGAAAATGGGCATGTTACCCATTTGGAATTCATGGATGAAGAAACGCAGGCCGCTGGTAGTTATACAGCGGAAGCGCAAGCGTGCTCGTGCGCTGACGGGGAAGACGAGCGGTTGGCAATGGAGGCTTTACGGCAATTGGAACAGTATTTCAAGGGAGAGCGCCGTGATTTCGACTTACCCCTATGCCCTTTAGGCACTGACTTTCAGCGAAAAGCCTGGCAGGTACTGCGACAGATACCCTATGGCGAGACTATCAGCTATGGGGAGCAAGCCCGCAGAATGGGTTGCCCTAAGGGCGCAAGGGCGGTGGGTGGAGCCAATCATCACAATCCCCTCCCCATCCTTATACCCTGCCATCGTGTTGTGGCAGCGCATGGATTGGGAGGTTATGGAGAAGGCATCGAGCGCAAGAAGTATCTTTTGCGCCTGGAAGGAGCCCTGCCAAAAGAAGATTAGTCCGCGGGGCGTAAGCGCCAAGACAGTTGGTAGAGGCTGGGCAACAGGATGCAAAGCGAGAAGCCCAAGGCCATGAGCATGGTGTGGCTGTCGCCATGGAACAGGTCAATAAGTTCTCCCTCGGCCGTCCAGGGCATCACATAGAACATCGCATAGGCAACGGTGTTGTTGACCCAGTGGAGCACAATGCCCGGCACAACGCTATGCGTGCGGTAATACATCCATCCGAGGGCGCATCCCAAGATGAGCGCATGGACGAATTGGGCTATGTTGCCATGCACCAAGCCAAAGAGGAATGCCGAGATGAAAATGGCCACCCAATGGAGTTTGCCGCCCATTACTTGGAGCAGACGACGCAAGAGGGCACCTCGGAATACGATTTCTTCCACTAGCGGAGCCAAGATGCCAATGGCCAAGTAGCCGGAGGGATTGGACATGATGCCCTGGAAAAGCTGTTCGTAGTTCTCTGGCATAATCACTTGCATTTGCTCATAGAGCCATTGCAAGGGTAATATGGTGCCTAGCGAGAAGAGAATGACCCACACCAAAGTTCCCCAAGGACGGCTGGCCAGATACGCACGGTCTGTATGCGCCCATTTCAGCAATACGAAGATTATCAGCGTGATGACGCTGCTGATGACGCTGGTGGCGATGATAAGGTCACTGTAGTCGCCCGTGCCCATGCCTTGCAATAGTTGTTGGAAAGGCGTATCGGTGACGGCGGAGTAGATGCCCGCGCCCGCTAATTGCACAACGAGTTGTACGACGATGAAGGTGATGACGTAGAGAATGGCGTCAAGGATGCTTTTTGCTACTTTATTCATAAATCGTTTTCTTTATCAAATTGTTCTTCCACCAGCTTGGCATCCCGTTCCAGCTGATGGGCGAGAGCCTCTGGGGTGGAAAATTTTTGTTCGGAACGTATGCGATGGATGAAACTCACCTTGAGTTCCTGTCCATAGAGATTGCCTTGGAAATTGAAGATATGTACTTCCAGCGAGAGAGCATGCCCCTCGAAAGTGGGCCTGGTGCCGATATTCATCATGCCGTGGAATTGAGTCATTTGGTTGCGCAACATCACCTTTACGGCGTAAACACCAGGGGCGGGAATCAGCTGGCCATAGCCTGAGGTGTTGATGTTGGCTGTAGGATAACCCAATTTGCGGCCTTCCTGCTGGCCGTGTTCCACCTTTCCCAAAAGTGTATAGGGATAGCCAAGGCACTGGGCGGCCATTTCCACCTCTCCGTCTTGCAGGAAGGAACGCACCACAGAGGAGCTTACGTTCACCCCGTTCAAGATGAAGGCGTTGGAGCGCAGTATCTCCATGCCCAATTCCCTGCCATATCTCACGTAGTCATCGAAGCCCTCTTTGCGGTTGTGTCCGAAGCGATGGTCATAACCTATGTAGAGCTTACGCACGTTGAGCTGCTCCTTGAGCACGGCATTCATGAAATCTTTGGCGGAGAGCGCGGCTAGATGGAGATCGAAGTGCAGCACGGCCACGATGTCGATGTTGGTTTTTGAGAGCAGGGTGAGTTTGCCGTCCAGCGTGGAAAGCAATCGTGGTTGGTAATCACTTCGCAATACTTTGCGGGGATGCTCATCGAAGGTGATGACCATGGACTGCAGACCATCCTCTTGGGCGGTCTTTTTCAGGTGGTCTATCAAGAAGCGATGGCCGCGATGCACGCCATCAAAGAAGCCGATGGTGGCTACGCAAGGCTCGGTGAGCTTGGTATGTTCGTCAACGTGTATGATTCTCATGTCCGCCTCTATACTCTTTTCGTGGGGCTATAGCGACAACCAGTCGTCTATGCGCTTATTATAATAGGTGTGTATGCCCAGTGATTCTGCCGCTTGACAGTTGGCGTTAGCGTCATCGATGAACAGGGTCTCTTCCGCCTCTATTCCCGCTTCGGACAACACCTCGGTGAAGATATCCGTGTTGGGTTTGGATAGATGCATCTGGTAGGACAGGAACACCTTCTCGAAGTAATCTTCCACTACCCTGAAGCGGTCGGGGAACAGTTCTTCCGCGCAATACTGCCAATGCATCACGTTTGTGTTGCTCAGCAGGAAGAGACGGAAACCTTTTTGTTTCAGTTCCCAAAGTCTTTGCTTGCGCTCGGACGTGATTTCTCCGAGCAGCTGGTTCCACGCCCATACGATGTCTTCGTCTCTTGGCGTGGTTCCAGTGAGTCTACGCACTTCCTCGCAGAAGCCGTGTTGGGTGATGGTACCTATCTCCGCCTCGTAAAAAAGGTCTTCGGTACGTCGCTCTTCCACGTAGTTGGCAATGGCGTCAATGCCTACTTTCCGCATAGCCTCTATGCAGCGTCGTTGGTCAAGGCTCACCAGGACGCCTCCCAAATCGAAGATGATGTTGCGTATCTCCATCTTATGCCTTTGCTTTCTTCAATCGGGAGATGCCACGTATGAGTTCTCCTATCCACAGCACGGGAGATGTGCCCACGAAGATGATGAGCCATTCTTTCCAGCTGAGCGGCTCGGTGCGGAACATGTCACCGCCAAAAGTGACAATAAACCATTGTCCTACCAAGATGAAGAGCAAGACGAGCATCAGGCCTTTGTCGGCCAAGAAGCGATGGAAGGCAGTGTACTGGCTGGCGTAGGCCTTGGCGTTGAAGAGGTTCCAGAACTGCAGCATCACGAACGTGGTGAAGAACCATGTCAACTCGTGCCTGTCTACGCCACCCTCGCCATTGCGCTCGCAATAGAACAGGAAGACGAACATGGCGGCGAAGAAAGTAAGGCCACACCACAGGATGGCTTTGCCCATGCCGGGAGTGATGATGAAGTCGCTTTGCTTGCGGGGTTTGTCTTTCATCACTTCTCTTGAAGGAGGCAGTGAGGCCAAGGCCATGGCGGCGAAGGTGTCCATGATGAGGTTCACCCAAAGAATCTGGGTGACCGTGAGGGGCATTTCCGTGCCGATGAGCGAACCTCCCAACACCAAGAGCAGGGCGGTAAGGTTGACCACCAATTGGAAAAAGAGGAAACGCTGGATGTTCTTATAGAGGGAGCGACCCCACATCACGGCATTGGCGATAGAGCCAAAAGAGTCGTCGAGCAAGGTCATGTCTGATGCTTCCTTGGCAACAGACGTTCCCGAACCAAGAGACAGTCCCACGTGGGCATAGTGTAAGGCTGGTGCGTCGTTGGTGCCGTCACCTGTCACGGCCACCACCTCGCCTCGTTTCTGCAACATATCTACCAGGCGTTGCTTGTCGGTAGGCCTTGCTCTCGACATCACTCTGATTTCGGCGGCGCGCTTGTATGCTTCTTCGTCGCTCAAGGCCGCCCACTCGGGACCGGTGATAGTGCTATGGGGCGGTATGTTGGTCTTGTCCTCGAAGAGGCCGATTTGCCGGCCTATCTCGGTCGCGGTAGCCACGGTGTCGCCCGTTACGATCTTCACCGTGATGCCAGCTCCTTGACAACGATCCACCGCTGCGGGAACATCCTCGCGTATAGGGTCACTGATGGCCGCTACGCCTTGCCATTTTCCGTCAAGAGCGAAGCCCAGCGTGCGCATGGCTTTCTCCTGGTAGGATAGCAAAAGTTTCTGTATCTCCGATTGCTTTTCCGGTGACAGGTTGCACATGCCCATCACAATCTCGGGAGCGCCTTTCACGAACTCATGGCGTTGGCCATCAATCGTAACCACAGTCTTCATGTATTTCGTCTCGGTAGAGAAAGGTTGTTGGCTTTCCACTTTTCCGCTCTCCCGCAGCTGACGATAGTCCACGCCCTTTCCTTGCAACCAAAGCAACAAGGCTATTTCCGTGGGGTTACCGATACCTTGATTCCCGTCCAGTTCAGCGGTGCTGTTGAAGGCGATAGCCTCATTGAGCAGCTGTTCGTTTTCTATGGCGAAGTCCTGCACTTGCATCTTGTTTTGGGTCAGCGTACCTGTCTTGTCGGTGCAGATGACGGTTACGGCACCCATGGTTTCGCAGGCGTGCAACTTTCTCACTAGGTTGTTCGATTTCAGCATGCGGCGCATGTTGAGCGCCAAGGCCAGCGTCACGGTCATGGGCAGTCCTTCGGGAACGGCCATCACGATGAGCGTCACGGCCATCATGAAGTATTTCAATACCACCTGAGCCATCCTCAGGTAGTCATTCCCTCCCCAAAGAGGGTTGACCAAGATGTCATGTATCAGGAAAATGGCAAACGCCACGAAAGACACGGTGAGTCCTATCTTGGATACGAATTTGGCCAATTTGTCCAGTTGCATGTTCAGCGGAGTCTTCACGGCCGTGCTCTCCGTGCTCTTTCGGGCCACCTTTCCTATTTCCGTGGCATCTCCGATGGCCGTGACCACGGCTTCGCCCCTGCCCGACATGACCATAGAGGAACGTAACACCACGTTGCGGGGATAAGCTCCATGGTCATCTCCGTCGCCTTCAGGATCCAAGGACTTGTCGGCGATAGGCTCTCCCGTGAGGCTCGACTCGTTTATCTGCAGCTCGTTTACGTCTATGAGCCTTCCGTCAGCAGGCACCTCGTCGCCCGTTTCCAGCAGTATCACGTCTCCCACCACTACGTCGCAGCGGGGCACTTCCATTACTTTCCCGTTTCGTCTTACCTTTACGGGCTGCTCCTCACCCAATGCGGTGAGTAGGCTGAATTTTTTCGCCGCGTCACACTCAAAGTAAAATCCTATGGTGGTAGCCAGGAATATGGCCAGGAATATACCCAGCGTCTCCATGTATTCCCCGTTTATGATGGAGAATATCAACGAGACGGCCGCGGCTACCAATAATATTTGTATGATGGGGTCGCGGAACTTGTCCAGGTATAGTTTCCACAGGGGAGTTCTCTTGGGAGGGGTCAACACGTTGCGGCCATGCTGCCGTCTGCTTTCGGCCACTTGCTCTTCGTTGAGGCCCAGCCTTTCCTTGTTCTCAATTGTATCCATGTCAGCAATCTATTGCGTTTGTTTATTCCTCGCGAAGATAATTATTTTTATTGATAGAACACGAAAAAGGAGAAAAAAGGTGAGTTTTCTTAAAGAATATTTGGATATGTCGGGGAATTGTATTACCTTTGCGCCCGAATTTCAACATTCAGGACTTGTAGCTCAGTTGGTTAGAGCAACAGACTCATAATCTGGAGGTCCCAGGTTCAAGCCCTGGATGGCCCACACTGAAAATCAAGCAGTTACGAACTTTGTAACTGCTTTTTTCATACCCTTTGCGAACACCGTGCGAACACCGAACACTCGTGAGACGTAATGCAATCTATACAATTCCATACAAAGTTTCATTAAATTGAAATTTTTGCTTGTTATCAATATTATTTTTAGAATTAATATAATGAACACTGTATTCCGATGAATTAGAATTGAAGAACCTAAGATTATACAACCGCATGACAAAAGGGAAAAGAGTTATTGATTTGCGGATTTCTGGTACTTTTGTTTCCCGAATTTTAATACTCTCGATATTTCAGATGACGCAACTCGGAGTGCTTGGTTACATGGCTTCCATATTCGCAGTTATGGGAATATTGGTCACATAAATCATGTGATACGGGATGTTTAGCCGTTTTGAAGTATGTAAAATCAACGAAGGAATACGTTTTGTTATATTAATATGGTTGCAGAAAATGCCAAGCAAGTTGTACTTTTGTGGCCACAAAAGTTACTTGCCGACCGCTTCATGTCGGAGCAACTTCATTGCTGTTTCGCCTTGCGAAATATAATCTTGGAAATATTGCATCGGACATTCGAGGTATGAAGAACACAAAAAACCGAGAATGCGAAGACTTATGACATTTCTAAAATAAGAATTCGGTTGAGTGGAATAAGCCGTCCAGAAAGCAAGTAACCACGGTTACTTAAATCTGTGGAAAAGAAGCAAACTAAACAACGGAATGTTGCGCAAATCTTGACATCTCTTCGTAAGAGATGAATACCGACTATAAACATTAAGCTAAATACCTGATTATCAAGCTAAAAAGAATAACATATACGGAAAATTGCGAAACAAATGTTGTGTAAAAAGAGATTTTGTTGTGCAAATATCATGGCGAAATGCAAATAAATTCTAATATTTCCATTCATTATCAGCATTTTATTTGCAGTTTTTTGTATCTTTGCAAACGTGTTCATCTCTTACGAAGAGATGCACCGCAGGGGAAGGCTATGTCTCAGTAAACCAACACATGAAGCCGTATGGCAAATTTAAGACTCAAGACAAAGAAATTTTCCTTTGAGCTTTTGTGGACAAACAACGTAACTGCTTGTGTTTCAATTAAAAACGAACATTCGCAGGACTCCGAGACTTGTCTTTCGTTGATTTAAACATAATGGTAAGCTGCCTTTAGCAATAGAAACTTTGTGCCTATAATATAATTAAGGTAAGCACATGAACATAAATCCTGATATGGAGAACACCATGCAATGGTATGCAATGCGTGACCTAAAGCGGCGCAACGCAAAGCTGCCGGCCTACAAGATGTTCGAGGGTATGGGCATAGAATGCTTTACGCCGATGGTGCACAGGTTGACTGTTGTCAAAGGCAAGCATGAAGAAGAAGTTGTGCCTTTCATGCAGGACCTGCTTTTCGTGAAAGAGACACGTGAACGGCTTGACCTGATAGTAGAACGCACGCCTACACTGCAATACCGCTACAAGATTGGTGTGCGGCAAACGCCGATAGTTGTACGCAACGCCGACATGGAACGGTTTATCAAGGCCGTGAAATCAACAAATAATCCGAAATATTACAGTCCGGACAAGATAACTCCCGACATGAGAAACCGCAGAATCCTTATAATCGGCGGCACACTTGACGGCTATACCGGAACGTTGGTCACAACGCGCGGCTCGAAAGTGAAACGTCTGTTGGTGGAACTTCCGACACTGTTGGCCGCTGCCGTCGAGGTGCAGCCCGAATACATACAGCTTTTATAGTTGACGAGTGACAAGGTACGAGCAAACGAGAGGATTTGCCTTGAAGTTACAACTCTCCTCATAACCTTCAAACCTCAGAACCTCAGAACCGTACGCCCCCATAACCTTAAAACCTTATAACCGCGCCCTCATGTACACGACAGACAAATTCAAGGCGGAATGGCAGTGCTTACACCACCCTTCCATGAATGTGGACGGCGATTTCACGTTCTACTATCAGCTCTACGGCGAGTTGCTTCGTCTTGCAAAACAACATTCACGGCATCAGGACGATGCGGCAATCCTGTCGTTGCTGCTCTATACGGAGAACACCGTTGCCATAGGGCTTGACGGCGTTTACGAGTATATGTACCGTAGCTTGGGCGACGTAGTGTTCCATTGGTGTGACGGCTTGGGTATGGATGCAAACGCAACCTCGCAAGTACACAACCTTGTATCACAAGCCGTGGCGGATGCTCAGCATAGCACACTCAGGCAATGGATGGTCGAAAGCGTGCTGTCGGGTGATTTCTCCCGTTTGAGCGAAATGCTGACATGGTTTGTCAGGAAAGACAAAATCCTGCGGTCTGTCTTTCCTGACCTACGTTTCCGCAAGGCGATGTTTATGCGGCTCACCGGAAACAGGCCGGCCGCCCGACGAATGCTACGGTCTGACCTTGCCTTCAACTGGCGCGACAAGCGCGGTTATTCTTTGGCGGCTACCATAGCCAAAGAGTTCCGTTTTAAAACTTCTTTTATGGAAGAAAAAGAAAAGGCTATGCTGAGAGAAGCGGCAAAGACACTTGATGCAATCCAAGCCGAACGGTTGGATACTTATACGGTCATCGGGCAAAAGGATGAGCGCACGTTCACCTTGCGCCACAGGGACGGGCATGAGTTCAGTAACGTAATTTTCCCGATGTCCGTTTCCAAATATGCACAAGACCATCACCTTGCCGTCCAGCTCGTCATCTATAATAACAAAACATACATAAGCAGCTCAGCAGTTTGGATAGATAAGGAAAACCTGCCTGTGTGGAACGGCGAAGCCGTATGGGGTGACATCCAAAAGAAAGAACAGGACACGGCAAGACAAACTTACTTTACCACTGCATTCGGCAAACGGATAAGCCTTTACGAAGACCTATACACCATACCCAAAGACCCGGAGGAAGCCTATTACGCCGACATGGGCATCTATTTCGACGAACCGAATATCTTTGATTTCCTGGGAGGCAAGCCTAACGGCAGGGTAATTTATTTTGGCGGCTGAGAGGCAAGTAAAATTGCAATAAATAGTGGATAACAACAGAAAGAAGAAAATGCGGACGGCAGCCGTGCCCGTTCCAGCACGGAAGAAAAACGGAGGAGGTTTCGGTTTCATCGCCTACGCCAACTCCCGCGTTGAGAAACTGCGGGACGAGGGGCGTTACGATGCGGCCTATAAGTTGAAAATGTACCTCAGGAGGTTCATTGCCTATTTAGGCAAGAACGAGGTTCCTTTCAAGGACTTCGACGCTTTGCTGATGCGCAACTACCACACGTGGCTGAAGAACCAAGAGTTAGGACGCAATACCATTTCCCTCTATATCCGGAATTTAAAACGGGTCTATAAACTTGCCGTAAGCGACGGGCTTGCAGCCGACATCAATCCTTTTGAAGGTCTGGACGTGAGCTACCACGTCAAGAAATACAGGAACGGCCTGACGCTCGACGAGGTGAAACGACTGCGCAGCCTTGACCTGAGCAGAGAGCCACGGCAGGTTGTCTTCGCCCGTGACATCTTCCTGTTCACGGTCTACACCAAGGGCATGAAGAGCGACGATATCTTCCGCCTGACACGAGAAAACATTAAGGATGGCCGGCTCACCTACCGCCAGCACCTCACCGGCAAGGAAATCTCCATGCCGTGGGAGCCGCCAATGCAGGAGATCGCGGACCGTTACAAACGGAAAGGCACAACCCTTCTTTTCCCCGTCATCACGGCAAAGTCCCCACGTGAGCAATGGAAGCAGTATGACGGCATCCTGCACCGCATCAATTACAGCCTGAAGAAGCTGGGCGAAATGATGGAACTCGGTTATCCCCTGAACCTCACTGTTGCAAGGCATTCATGGGAAAGCATGACCAAAAGCGTAAGCATAAGTGACATCCTGTGAATTTGCAGGTTGACGGGTTGACAAAGTTAATAAAGAATATAACTATGGAAGAGTCACAAAAAGAGATGCGCAAGCAGATGTTCGACAAGATAGAAGCCGATTTGCAGAAAACTGCAAGCCGGAAGAACGGATGTTTGCCTTGCATCCTGACGAAGAGCATATCATCGTGTCTCACGCCTTGTTCTTGATGATGAGCAAGCCGTTGGCAGGCAAGCTGCCGGGTCTGAAAGGTCTTTTCCTGCTGCGCAAATTTGAGGAAGAGATGCTGACGGCATACCTGACCGAATCAGACGAGTACCCCGAACTTCTGTGTTATTGCAACCTACTGTACGATATGTTGCCCTACGAGCTGGCAGCGGCTGCACGCAATGCAGCCATTGCATCCAATGTCAGGAAACTGCAAGCAATCGGAATGGTTGCCGCAGGATACGGCGGCATCATGGAGGACGACACGGTAGATGACATACTTGATGATATGGACTTTGACCGCAACAACAAGGTGTGCAGCCACGTGATTGAACTGATGATGCCACAACTGAACGAGTTGGTGAAACGGGAGAAGATATATTAGTATGATTAATGATGGCAGCTTTCACGGCTCAGCCGTTTTAGCAACGTTTACCGGTGAAAACCGTGTCGGCTGTCATCATTCCTACATATAGGATTTGAATTGATAAAAATGATTTCAAAATCCATTCTGTTTTGTCAAAAAAGGACGTAAATCACGATTCTTGGATAAATGGCAAAGTATCCAATGATAAACCATTAAGTATCCTTTAATAGTTAGACAAGCATCCTTACTTCATGGGAATCAATAAAAATTAGACAATATGCCATCTGAAAAAATGAAATACATCCGTCAGCGCATGGCGGACAAGCCACGCTCTGACATCGAACAGACTCCACTGAAAGCGGAAATCGAAGCGGTATTCAGCAAGCACAACATAGACGAAGACTGCGACACCATCGCCCGTTTGCTTTCACCTTACCGAAAAACGGTTGAAGAATCGCTCAGCCAAGGCAATTATGTCGAAGCCGTAACCGTTCTAATCGAAGTGGTCGAAAGCCTCACTTACCACTTTGCGGAAGACGAGCATTATGACTATTTCGATGACATGTACAGTCCCGATTATATTTGTCAAGACATGATGGAGGCAATCATCAGCTCTATTAAGAGTGGGAATTTTCCTGCAGCTGAGTTGCAACGGTTGAAAGACAGATTGGAAAAGTTGAAGCATACAGAGGCATATGAGGATTACGGTGTACCGTATGCGCTGAATCTATGGGAAAAGTTAGAGAACTCGAAACAATTACCCTTAATAAATGGGTGACAATTTATAAAGTAAATCAAACGTTAAATTTGTTTTGATACATTACTAAAAGAATACACGCCATGATAAACTGCCAAATAGAATGCAACATATTAAGAATTGGATAGAACGATCAACAGCTGATTATTACACTTTATTCATTGGCACATGGATACCATTTAATGCCTGGTATCGTGCAGAGTATTATGAACCAACATCATGTAGAACAGATAAAGACATGATAACCAAGATACAGACTACAGATAATCCGTATAAAAACAAATTAACAATTTTTTAACAGGAGTAACTGATGATGCGATATTATTCAAGTCTTATCTTACTAAATTATATAAAAATTTGGAAATGTATACTGTGCCCAATAATGAAAAAAGGATATCATTTAAGACAATATGGGCAGAAGAAAATAATTTAAACACATATTCTTTTAGCCATGGAACATATTCATATAAAATTTCAAAAATTGTTGGAGTAGCAAGGGGATCAAAACAATTCAAAATTGAAATTATTCGAAATAGCGACAAATCAACAGTTGATTTAATAGAGTTGTTTAGGAAAGATATTAGGACTCAATACATCTAAAGATTATTTTCTTTTTATAAAATCGGATTTTGATTTTTATTCAAATTTATATATGCATATATTAAAATGTAGAAACAGCCAACAGGATAAGTTGCCAATGCTTTATGTTGTTTCAAATTATTGCATTGCGGATTCTTTATATATGCCTCTAATGATGGCACCTATCAATAAACTTGACGATGTAAATATTATAGATTTGAAATTGGAGAAAATAAATACTTTTGTAGACAAATATATTAATCTAAGAACATTACAATCAAAATCAGTCACGCAAAGTAGTATTAGAGATGCGATTTATGAACTAATAAAAGAATTAAGAAAATCCTCTAGTGACGATATGGATAGCATCTTATGTAATCGATTAGACTTAAGTCTTGATGATAATATTTTCGTCAGCAAAAAGTTTTCGTCATCATATATGCATTATTTTCATGCACGAGTACGATACTACTTAAAATCTAATGGTAGCGAATTCTGTAATTTGCTCCGTTCAAGAAAACAAACATCATTTGTGCTGTATCAAATCATTAAAGAGACAGATGATTTGCCAAAAGAATTGTCTAATAATAGTAGTTTATACATGTATTCACTAGTAAACTATTGCCTTATTCGACGATCTGAGATAACTAATTTTGACAATATGGATATCAAGCAAAGACTACTTCGTTTAAAACAAGAAGAATATTTGTTAGATGTAGAAGATGAGACTTTCTACGGTGAACTTGATTTTTGGCAAAAAAGAGAACGAAATTTGTATCAAATCGTTGAAAAATTATGGATTTGACGATTGTTGATTGGGGAATTTTTCGAATTAAATATAATCAAATTTTTAACCTTAAATTCTTGAAAATAGGAGTCATTTCAAGAATTGGGCGTTTACTTATATTTTGAGAATGTTATCGATAATAATCGAACGCTGCCATAAACGGACTCATTATATTTACAATAGGATGTTTACATTTGAAGATAATGAAGAACAAAAATGTCTCACAAATAAAAGGAAATAATAATGCTGTCCAGCAAGGTAAGGAAAACACCCTGCTAACAGACAGCAAACATGCGAATGATAACCATAAACGCTTTTATGAAAAAGCAAATTTCTGGATTGGTGTTGCAGCCCTTGTTGTGGCAGTCATTGTAGGATGGGATGCAATCATAACATATATAGGAAGAATTATCTGATCATGATGGATAGGAATGAATCCACGATAGAGGGTAACTATAACATTGTCACTCAAGGAAATAAAAATATTGTCTCCGTGACTAACAACATTATGATTGTAGATGCTGAATACAGCAAAAATTTTAAAACGGAAGACTTTATGGTATTGGAAGGAAAAAATATTCAGGACAAGACGGAAACAAACGGTCATGTATCTGTCCCTGTTGAGGGAGCGAAAGTCTATCTGTCTATTAATGTTTTGTTTGAAACTTCATATAATAGGCCGACTGGAAAAATAGAGGGATTAAGTTTGGGCGTTACAGTGACAAACTTCAATGTAACTCCCCGGTATTTCAACCAACCTGTATTCAAGACATCAGTTCCATTCGATAACAATATGGATGCTTTTTATTTGATGAATAGCATAGGCACTTCTATCACCTTTCCTAAACGTTTAGAGTACGGGGAAGTATTTACCGCAAACTATAAACTTTCCACAGAGAACATCAATCAGTTTTTTGTGAAAATAATGGAACAGGACTCTAATGCTGTCATTAAGGCTGTCTTACACACCACATTAGGTGAGACATTTTTCTCTAATGAATGCCCTTTTAATAAGATTGTGAATGTGGCAAAGCAAATGAAAATGTTCTGATTTAATTGGGTAGAAAGTAAAACTATGTCTGACACATCTGCTAACAACAAGCGCATAGCTAAGAACACCATATTACTATACATCAGGATGTTCTTTATCATGGCGGTGACATTGTTCACGAGCCGGGTAGTGCTGAACACCCTTGGTGTGGTTGATTTTGGCATATATAATGTGGTCGGAGGCGTAGTTGCCATGATGGGTGTCCTAAATGGAGCTATGTCTGTGTCTACGCAAAGGTACTTAACATTTGAACTTGGACGTGGCGATTTGCTTCGCTTAAAGCAAGTGTTCAGTGTCTGTCTGACCATATTTTTCCTACTTTCAATAATTGTAGTTCTTCTAGCTGAAACTATCGGTTTGTGGTTCTTGCATAACAAAATGGTTATACCTGCTGACAGAATGGCTGCTGCTGATTGGGTCTATCACTACTCTATTCTTGCCTGTGTACTGTCACTTGTGGTCAACCCGTTCAATGCGACAATTATAGCCCACGAACGGATGAATGTTTATGCGTACGTCAGCATATTGGAAGTTTTGTTAAAACTTGGCGTTGTCTATCTTCTGCTTGTCATTCCTGCAGATCGGCTTGTAACATACGGGCTGTTAATTTTAACCAGCCAAGTGATTGTCACTTCAACCTATATTATCTATTGCTGGAAACACTTTTCTGAAACTCATTACCGTTTCTATTGGGAATGTCCCTTATTCATTGAATTGATATCATATTCCGGTTGGAATCTTTATGGTTCAGCTGCAGGGCTTGTTAAAGGACAGGGGTTAAACATTTTATTAAATATGTTTTTTAGTCCAGCTGTAAATGCAGCCCGCGGTATTGCATACCAAATTAATTCGGCTATCACGCAATTCTTTACAAATTTTTATACGGCTGTTAGGCCTCAGATTACAAAATATTATGCAAAAGGTGAAATTGACGAAATGATAGGACTTGTTTTTAGAAGCTCGAAATTTTCGTTTTATCTCATAATGTTAATCTCTTTACCAATTATATTGGAAACTCCATATATTGTAAATTTGTGGCTGGGACAATTGCCTGAGTATGTAGTACCTTTTACAAGAATAATTATAGCAATTTCTGCAATTGATTCTATGGCTAGTCCATTGATGACTACTGCACATGCAACAGGAAAAATTAAATTGTACCAATCCTCCGTAGGAACAGTAATAATATTCAATATTCCTGTTTCATATTTATTATTAAAATTTGGAGGAACACCCTTGACTGTGTTCTATGTTTCATTGTGCATATCTATAACTTGTTTGTTTTTACGGCTATGGATAGTATGGCGATTAGTGAACTTCCCAGTTAGGCGATATGTTACAGAGGTTATAGGAAGATGCATATTAATTTGTGTTCTATCTTTAATCGTCCCATTGGTGGTTCATATAATGTTGACGCAGTCCTTTTTGAATACCGTTATTGTATGTTGCCTGAGTATTATAGCAAGTTTAGTGTCAATATATAGTGTTGGGATTAACAGTCATGAAAGAGGTTTGATTCATAAATTCGTCAAAAAAAAGATACTACATATAAAGTAATGATTTAATTGGAATAAACAAATGAGAGAGAAAATAATTTATTTGATGAAAAGATATATTTGGTCTCTATTTTTCTTGGCTTCTTGTTTTTTGTCTGTTTCATGTGTAGATGAAGAATTGTTTAAGCAAAATGAATCAATTTGTGGAATAACAATAGATGTTGAGGATTTCAAGAACGAAAGCAATGGAACACGTTCGTTATTAATACCAGGAGAACATGGAACATCTTTTGAGTGGGAAAATAATGATATTGTAGCCGTTTATTCAGCATCAAATGGTATGACAAACTTTTTTATTGATGAGGCTTCAATATCTGAAGACAAGTCTACTGCCAACTTTTATGGGTCAGGATTTTCTTTATCACCAACAAGTACATATTATGCTTTTTACCCTTATGGATCTGGGCAGTCTTTGGATAAGAGTGCCATTCCTGTAAATTATAATTACCAGAAACAATATTCAAATGGTGATTTCAGAGACCTCGGAGATTTCGACTATATGTGTGCGAGTGGTGTTTCTGATGAAAATGGTCATGTAGGGTTTACGTTTAATCATTTGGGATGTGTTGTTGAGTATAAAATTGTAATTCCTAAAACAGCTGTTTATAATAAGATCCGTTTGGAAGTTAAATCTGATGATATATCCTTAATTAAAAAAGGTATAGTGAACCTGACGGAGTCTGACCCCAAAATCATACAAAATGAAGATGGGCGAAAAGACTCTATATTATCAGTTATCCTGAATGGCACAAAAGGACTTAAGTTTGTGCAAGACTCAATAATGACGGTGTATATGATGATGGCTCCGCAGGATTTGTCTGGTGCGAGATTGACAATTCGATTAGTTGACATTGACCAGAATTGGTATTCAGCTTCCGTTAATGGTAAAAACATGAGGGCTGGTTATACTTATCATTATACAATTTCTAAATCAGGTGATGGTGGATTCACAGGAAGTGGCTCTGGATTGCCAGATGATGAGGAACTTGTCCTAGAGAAAATATCTACATTTACTCCTCCTCTATTAAATTATTTGGAAGACTTTGCATACGAGGACAATATATTGTATGCTGTCGGCAATAACGGAATATTGAAAGTTGATTACAACAATGGTTCTGTTCCATATCTGTTGGCTTCTAATGACATAACCAATACAGGGGAAAGAGGGAGAGGTATCTGCATTAATGGGGATTATTTGTATGTGTCAATGCGCCAAAATACTGGTGGATTGGACGAAACGAAAAAACCTGATATAAGATTGAATTTTGAGAGTAATATTTCAAAATTTACCACAACCAATACAAATGCAGACATATGTAATAATGAGATGCTTAATAAATTTTTTAAAAGGTTATATCTTCATTCTAAAGATCCGTCACTTTTTAATATAGTATATATCTACAAGGCTGCAAAAGTTGATGAAGGATACAAAAATAGCATTCTTTTAAGTAATGGTAGTGGTTCTTCATTATCGCTTTGTTCATATACATATTCAACAAGAGAGGAAGCGTTATCTTCTCTTCAATCATTCTACACGTCAAATGCAGATGATTATTGTCAAGTGGATTGGTCGATAGTTCCGGAAGGTAAGAACATATTTCGGGCTGTGGTGTTTGACAAAGATGAAATTATTAATGACATAGGTATCACCAATAATACCTTGTGTAATATGTTCTTTCAGGAACTTCGTATTATTTCAAAAAATCCGTCTATATTTAATCGGGTATATTTATACAAGGCGTATTATACGGGTGGAGTTTATCGCAATAGCATTTCATTCAGCGATGGTGCTGGTACGAATTTAAGTTTTGTTGGGGCAAGTTATTCCACCGAAGAGGAAGCCCTTGCTGCACTTACAGAAGAATATACAACATTGAATGGTGATTTTTGTAAGGTTGATTGGTCTGTTCTAACTGAGAGTTGCAATATTATAAGGGATTTGTCCATAGATATTAAGTTAGGAGAGTTTGATAAGTATGTAGCGAACGGGGATATTTCTATCTCTGAGACAGGTTCTCCATGTCCAAACACGGGCGTGTTTAGTGCAAGTCTGGTCTCTGGAAATGATGTGCAAGGTGATGATTTTGCAATACTTTCAAAGGCATTAGACAATTCATCTAGTAATGCAGAAATGTCTTTGTGGATAAATGTACAGAATATTGGAAATTCTGAGATATACTTGCCGTTGCTACAAACAGCTAAGAGAGAAGAGTTTTCCATCGCAGTACTTCCTAAAGGTTCAGGATTTACAATTGGAGTCGCTGAAGGAAATGAGGCAGATAGACATATTATCGCAAGTAGCAATCTTGTTTTTGGAATAAAAGAATGGTATAATTTGAAAATAGTGATTAATTCTACAGCATCTTCTTTGTATTGGCGTGGACCGGAATGTGGGGAATGGAACAATTTTTTGGAAGCCGATCTTCCCCAATCGAATGAATATTCTTCATTATTACTTGGAATGAGAACACTCTCAAGCGGTGTAGAAATCTTAGTGGATGATTATTATTATCATCCGACAGATATAGATCAAGTATCATACATTAATGGAAAACTCGTCGTTGTAAATAAATCCAATTTGGAAGTCCTCACAGAATACAACCTCGATTTGAAAGGGACTGATATATATATTTATAATAACCATTTGATTTTAAATTGTCTCAGGGGATTCAACATCTATGATATTAGCAATCCTGTTAAGCCCATCCTGAAATTTAGTCACAGAGATTATGATTATACAGAATATCAAGGAGCTGACTTCTTTACGATTGCTGGTCGAGATTATATGGCTGTATCAAATTACACTCGTGGCCTCTCTATTTGGGATATAACTGAAATGTCCAATCCCACATGTGTTGCCAAGAAAACATTTGAGGGACTGACAGCAGAGGATGGGACACCGTTGCAAGGCACTGGTTATAGTTTTGATGTAAAAGTGGATTATCCTTATGTATATAGTACATGGGCAAACAATACTCCGTATATGAATACGGCATATTGGCATATAGGTTTGTTGACTTATGACATTACAAATTTTTCTAATATAACAATGAAACTTACGGAGATACCGCCATCCGATAGATACTCAATATCAACAGACGGCGATAAGAGACCGACAAGGATTGCAAAACTAGGTGGACGACTTATCTTGAATAATTCCAATAAAGGCATATCTGTGTTCAACGCGAATGATGCATCTTCTATTTATTATGAGGGTACATTTGGAACCAATGAAGATGCTTCTACAAATCCTGTATACGTTACAACTGATGGGAAAATTTTTGTGGGAGATAATGAGATTCATTTGTTTATGCCTATCAGATAGGATTATCTTGATAATTGAAACAAATACATTAATTGGTATAAAAAATGAATAAAGTTGGAATAATCACCATACATAACTCTCCTAATTATGGAGCGTGCTTACAATCATACGCTTTGTATAAATACATTGTAAATAAAGGATTAGAATGTGAGTTGATAGATTTGAAGCGTCCCATACACGCAGGATATGTAGAAAGCCCTGATTTTAAACCATACTACATCCATAAAGAATCTGTTTGGGAAAAAACAAAAGGAATTGCCCGGAGATTTCTGAAACCACAAAGTGTTTCAAAAGAATCCACTAATCCGAAGAGGATTGCAAAATTTGACGATTTCAATAAGGAGATAAAACTTTCCACTCCTTATTACAGCATAGACAGTTTATATGATAATCCTCCATTGTATGATGTCTATATTTCAGGAAGTGATCAATTATGGAATCCTGAGCAACCATTTCCAATTGAGCCATATTTTCTGACGTTCGTTCAGAGTAGTAATGCAAAGAAAATATCTTATGCTTCAAGCATTGGCATATCTTCGTTAGAGGCTCGACAAATTGAAGATTTTACCCGTTGGCTTTCTTCTTATGATGCCATATCAGTAAGAGAACCGGATGCGGCTAAGATATTGCAGTCTCATTTGAAACAGAAAATAGAAATTGTAGCAGATCCGACATTCTTACTTGACGCGAATGAGTGGAATTTATTAGCTCACGACCCTCAAGAAAGAGGATACATTTTGTGCTTTATGCTAGGGTTTCAACCTAATTTGTTAAATGAAGCTTTACGCGTATCTAGTGATTGGGGTAAGAAACTTGTTGTTATAGGCCAGCGTGGCATTCCTAGAGATAAGAGATATACACTGATTGACGATGCCGGACCTAAAGAATTCCTTGGACTGATTAAATGTTCCGATTGTGTGTTTACTGATTCTTTTCATGGTACTGTATTCTCAGTTCTTTTAGGCGTGAAAAACTTTTTTTCTTATGTGGCAAAAGGTAATAGACGAGCTTCAAGACTGGAAACCTTGTTGTCTCCATTGGGACATTTAGATCGAATTATCAGAAATGATGATTTTTCTAAAGTGGGTGGCTTGTTAAAAGAAGGCGTTGATATAGAGAAGCAGAATGCCATTGTAAGAGTGGAATCTGAATCATCGCGAGATTTCTTGAATAATTCTGTTTTGTAAATTTATGAATATTTCAAATACACATAATTGTTATGGCTGTGGTGTATGTGCCATAGTATGTGCCAGGCATATAATTGATATTATCCTTAATGCTGATGGATTTTATGAACCACGTATTACGGATGAAAGCAAATGCACCAATTGTGGGTTGTGTATGAATGTATGTTCTTATAATCATGAGGACTTATCGTTGAAGGATATTTGTATAAGTAGCTATGCGGCATGGAGTAATGATAAAAAAGTGCGGAGAAAATGTTCTTCTGGCGGGGTCGGATTTGAAATAGGACGTACTTTAGTAAATCATGGTTATAAAGTGTGTGGTGTCCGTTATGATTCTGATTTAAATCGTGCTGAACATTTTATTGCAACAACAGTAGAAGAACTCATTCCTTCCATTGGAAGTAAATATATACAAAGTTATACAGTGGATGGTTTCAGAGCAATCAATAGAAAAGAAAAATGGCTTGTAACGGGAACTCCATGTCAAATAGACTCATTTAGGAGGTATATTCAAAAATTTCATTGTGAAGACAATTTTATTCTTTTAGATTTCTTTTGTCATGGTGTGCCATCCATGCTGATGTGGAAGAAGTATGTAGCTTGGGCTGAAAAGAAAGTTGGCAAGTTGACTTATGTTTCTTGGCGTAACAAATTTACTGGTTGGCATGATTCATGGGCAATGTCAATTGATGGAGAATTTGTAAATAGAAAAGCGCAAGGCAAAGACTCTTATGATGAATTAATGAAAGAGAGAAAAGGTTCACTAAATTCCAGGTGGACACAAGGTGATATGTTTTATCTTCTTTTTCTTAGTGACAGTTGTTTAGGCAAAGCATGTTACAATAAATGCAAGTTCAAATATGATTGCTCATCCGCAGATATTCGTATTGGGGATATGTGGGGAAAAACCTATAAGGATAACGAAGAAGGTGTGAGTGCTGCTATTGCTTTCACAATCAAAGGTTATGATGTCCTAAAACAATGTGGTTGTACTTTTATAGAATATCCTTTTGATATTGTCGCTGCAGGCCAAATGAAATCAATGCCAATTGCCCCCCAATATAGTGGTAAAGTATCTGATGTTCTGCATGATATTAACAAACCATTATCAAAAGCTGCGATGTATCCTAATAGAGAGAGAATGATTAGAAAATGGAAGAGACGTATTAACAGCATTTTACGGATTTGTAGAATAATATAGCCATGCTATTCAACAGTTTCAATTTTTGGATCGTATTTCCGTTCATATTCGCCGTGTATTGGATAATACCGGTTAAGTATACGTCGGCAAAAAAATGGTTTCTGATTCTTGCAAGCTATTTGCTCTACATGAATTTCAAACCGGCCTATGCACTAATATTATTGGGAATTACAGTAGTGACTTACGTGGTTGCATTATATTTGGAATCTCCCATTACATCAGCTCATATAAAAAGGCGTAGGATAATTGTCTGGACTGGCGTGGTTTTGGCTGCGCTTCCTTTGATTGTGTTCAAGTACTATAACTTCATCAACGAATCAATATTCAGTGCAATGGAGGCTATTGGAATAAGACTCAATATGCCAGGACTCAATTGGGCAGTGCCGGTTGGTATCTCGTTTTTCACATTTCAGGCATTAGGCTATATGCTTGATGTGTATTTTCGCAAGATAAGGGCAGAAAGGAGTTTTTCTGATTATTTGCTGTTCTGTTCGTTTTTTCCTCAGACAGCGAGTGGTCCGATAAGCAAGGCATCCGAGTTACTACCGCAAATCAAAGCTCCTAATGCATTCAAATATGAAAGAGTTCGGGAAGGATTGCATATATTGCTTTGGGGGATGTTCCTAAAAGTGGTCTTTGCCGATCGCCTTGGGTTATATGTGGATACTGTATATGGCAATGTGGAGCATTATAGTGGAATAACCTGTCTTGTGGCAAGCATATTCTATTCGTTTCAGATTTACGGTGATTTTGCCGGATACTCGTTAATGGCTATTGGTATTGGAAAAATACTCGGATTTGATTTGGTCAACAACTTTAATCATCCTTACTTGGCTACAAGTATTACTGATTTTTGGCGGAGATGGCATATCTCGCTGACCCGTTGGCTGACATCTTATATCTATATTCCATTGGGAGGAAGTCGTTGTACAAAAATCCGGCAATATTGGAATATCATGGTCACTTTCCTTGTCAGTGGAATCTGGCATGGAGCCAACTGGACATTTGTTGTATGGGGGGCTATTCATGGAGCACTGCAGATTCTGGAGAAATTTTTCGGATTTGACCCAAAGGGAAAATACGGCCATTGGGGCAATCAAAATGTAGTGGTAAAAGTGACAAGGATAGGCGTGACTTTTAGCCTCGTCACACTTGCGTGGATTTTTTTCAGGTCTCAATCAATTGATTCCGCTATGATGATCATTGGGAAAATTTTCACAAATGAAGCAGGTCTTTGGCAACCGATTAGTTTTGTTCCTGTCGTAATAGTCATGTTTATGATGGTTGTCGGACGTGAGGTTATGGAGGAATTCTGCCAAGGGCATTATTCTTTATTGAACAGCCGTTTTACTATGGTTCGTTGGTGTTCCTATTTGTTTCTATTTGCATTTATTATTCTATATGGTGTACTTGACTCCACCCAGTTTATCTATGTTAGTTTTTAAATGGTCATGAAGAAGTTTTTATTAAAGCTTTTGTTGTTTGCTGTATTGTTTGTTACAGCAGACAAGACTGTGGGGTTGGTAGGAGCTTATCTTTTTAATCATGCAAAAAGCGGAGCGACAGAAAAGAACAAATATATCGCCGACAGGACAAATGAGGATTTGTTGATATTTGGTTCTTCTAGGGGAGTGCATCATTATGATCCACGAATATTTGAAGACAGTTTAGGTGTATCATGTTACAATTGTGCTTATGACGGATGTGGAATCATCACGGCATACGGATTACTCGCCACACTTACGGAACATTATATTCCTCAGGCAATTGTTTATGATGTCATGCCCAATTTTGATTATTTGGTGGATGGAGAGCCTAATGCGAAGTATCTCGGCCCGTTAAAACTTCTTAAGTTGGGGGGGGGGTAAAACCGGAGATTGATTCCATTTTTATCAATGTCTCACCTTCTGAGAAATGGAAGATGATGAGTAATATGTACAAGATAAATTCTAAACTCATTCAGCTCATAACTGAAAATTTTACGGAAAGGAATGTCACGATAAACGGTTATTTACCGGTAAACAAAAACATGTTGCAAGTTCCGGAGATAAAAGAAAACGGACTTCCAACTACGATTGATGAAATGAAACGGTATTACCTTGTAAAGTTTGTGCAATTGTGCAAGCAAAAGAACATACGGCTCGTGTTCTATGCTTCTCCTTCGTTTAGGAAGACTTTGGACTATCAGTTTGATTATATCAAAGAGTTGTCTCAAAAGGAAGATATCCCATTTGTCAATCACTATTGTGATACATTGTTCGTATGGAATCGTGATTATTTTTATGATTCTGTACATATGAACCAAACAGGAGCGACAACATATAGTAAAGTCGTAGCTTCAGAAATTGGGGATTTATTGGAAAACTCTAAAAATTAATTCTTAGTATCATAATGAAGATAAAAAACATCACTTGTCACGATGTGTATAATTATGGTGCATCGTTGCAAGCCTATGCGCTTCAGCAATATTTGACCGAACTTGGGCACGAGGTTCAGATTATAGATTATTTTCCGGATTATATGGATGTGAATTACCGTATAAGATGGAATAAGTATGTCATTCCTGAAGTGTCAAGTCTGTATAAGATACGGTATATACCAGGAATCAAGGCACTTTACCGTATTAAAAGGAGTGTCCAGAAAATGAAATTTATTTTGGAAAAGAGTGGAAGAAAAAGGGCCTTTGACCGTTTTAAAATGCAATATCTGCATTTGACCTCAGAAAGATATAGGAATATAGAAGATTTGTGTGGAGCAAAACTAAATGCTGATGTCTTTATTGCAGGAAGCGACCAGATATGGAATCCACTTTTCAATAACGGGAGAGATCCGTCATTTTTTTTGCAATTCGGGGCAGGACGTAAAATATCGTATGCCGCAAGTTTTGGTGTATCAAGCCTTTCTTCTACGGATTGTGTAAATATGAAAAGATGGCTTTCTTCATTCTGCAAAATATCAGTGAGGGAGAAAACCGGATTGAAACTATTGGAAGAGTTGGGTATAAGGGGAAGCGTACAAGTGCCCGATCCTGTATTTTTGCTTACCAAAGAATCTTGGAGAGGATTAGCTTCATCAAAATTCGGTAATGAAAAATTTGTGTTGGTATATAATCTCGGGCCATTGATGCGGGATATAAAAGACTGCGCTCAGCAATTGTCACAACAACACGGGATGAAAATTGTGGCGGTGGAGGAACTTGCCAATATATCGTATGCAGACATGAGAATCACAGACGCAGGTCCGTGTGAATTTATCGAATTGTTTACCAAAGCCTCTTACGTTGTGACCAATTCTTTTCATGCCACATCTTTCTCCATCTTGTTCAACATCCCGTTCTTCTCATATATTAAGAACGCCACAAGCTCACGAATTACGGATTTGCTGAAATCTTGTGGGTTGGAAGCAAGGCTTAACAGCAAAGATTTAAACACAGACATAGATTGGTATGAGGTGAATGCAAAAGTTGCGGCTTTTAAAGGAATAGGTATCCGTTTTTTAGATAGTATTTAAGTATCATGAACACCGGAATACAATTAATCGAATATCTGTTTTTTCTGCTTGTTATATATAAGCTGATTTTCGAGAAAGACAAGGAGAAATGCTTTTATTGGTATGTATGTGGCAATCTACTTTTATACCCATTGATGAAGTTACCTATCATACCGCAGCCTCCAATCCTGCTTCCGTTGATTTGCATTGTTCGTGCCTACAAAGATAAAGAACTGAAACAACTATGGAATGTTTACCCTCTACGGGTCTTGACATTGCTGATGTTGCTTTATCACATACTACATCCTTTCATGGCCTCATGGATGCCATTAACTTCAGCCATTCGTTTTGAATTATATGAATTTTCACAGACTTATCTTGTTTTGTTGGGGGGCTTCCTTATAGCACCGTCAACATTTTCCCGTGGCCGGCTTCAACGATGTCTGCTCTTCTTGGCGGTTGTCTTGATAGTGACAGGAGTAATGTGTTGGATGATGAGTAGCAATTTCATTGCGGCGGCATTTAGTTCTACGGGCGATTCTTATTTCGGTTCAGACAGGGTTGGAACTGAGCGTGGATTTAGAGCCACGGGCCCCATGTTCTCGCCAAATAGTTATGGTAATGCTTTAGTTCTTTGCATTTTGCTTATCAATCATTATGTCACGAAACCAATATTAAAAATACCTTTTCTAATCACTTTGCTGCTTTGTATCGTACTCACTGCTTCCAGGGCACCTGTTTTTATCTTGGCTATAGGATTGTGCATATATTATCTGTTCCAAAAGAAATCAAAATTAGTGTGGACTATAGCTATTGTATATATTGGCCTTGTTCTATTTGGCGAGACTTTGTCGAGCAATGAATATATAGGAAAATACATTGCAGGAATTGTTGACCTGGTGTTGACTGGCGGACAAAATACGGAAGGCAGCTCTTCTGAATTGAGGGAATTGCAATGGCTGACCACGCTTAATTATCTTGAAGATGCACCAATATGGGGGCATGGACATGGATATACGATGCAGTTGATCACTGAAGACGGACGTTTCTTTTTCCTCAAGGATTCTTCTCTTGCTGGAGCCGAGGGGTATCAATACATCACTTTGATTGACTTCGGTATCAGTTATATGCTGTTGGCATCAGTCTTTTTCATTGTGCTTATCCGCTATTTTGTCCGATACATACATAATAAGAATTTTGCAGAAATGGCATTATGGGGATTATGTCTTACATTGTGTCTGTTAGTTTTTCTACTTTCGTCTCGTCCTAACCAGATTTGGCAAATTTATTTCCCGTTTATCGGCTTATGTTTGAAAACTATAGTTTGCTACTCCAACATAAAAACAGATTATGAACATAATATTAGCATGTGATGACAGATTTGTGCCTTTCTGTTCTGTCGTTATCAGTTCAACGATTAAGTATAATGATAATGTAAGTTTCTATATCTTCACAGAGGGGTTGACAGGTCAAAGTATAAGTAGTCTGCGAAAACTGGTGGATGGAACTTCCAACACGATTTCAGTGAAAGTGGTGGACAAAGAGATTATCAAGCGGTTTCCTCTCCCCAAAGGAGAAGGTCTTTCTCATATCAGTGTTGCCACCTATTTCAGATTGTTTTCCACAGAATTGTTGCCTAAATTAGACAAAGCCATTTATTTGGATTGCGACATATTGGTTCGCGGTTCTCTTAAAGAATTATGGAATACGGACATGGGGGCGAATTATCTTGCCGCCGTTTATCATCCGAATTCATTATCTGTTAATAACGGGGCATTTAATCGCTTGGACATACCTATCAGCCAAGGATATTTTAATGCGGGAGTTCTTTTGATGAATCTTAAGAAGTGGAAAGAGGATGGCATCTATCAGACATGTATGGATTTTATTCGGGATAAATACGCGAATATTCGTAATCACGATCAGGATGTGCTCAATGCCGTCTGTGGCAAACAAACACTTGTTTTGTCTTGCAAATGGAATATGCAAAACATTTTTTACAAAGTGAGATTTTGGTATAAAACGAATGACCCTTATAACAAACGCTATCAGTCTGAATTGGGTAACGCAAAAGATGTGATAACGAAAAGTGTAATTGTACATTTTGCAGCAAGACCCAAGCCATGGGAGTGGTATTGTACACATCCGCTTCGTAAGGAGTTCCTTGCGGAGTTGAAATCAAATGGATTCAGGTTGAAGCAAAGAGAATGGTCGAATTGGCCAGGCTTTTGGGGACATTTGAAAGCTACGCTTATGGGATTTGGAAGATACAATGGAAGATGTTATCCCAAAAGTTCTGTTTGGCATTGGGTAATTCCTATTCTGAACTTCCTGACTGAAAGGAAAAAATCAAAAATGATTTGGGATTAAATCTACACGGACATGAAAAAACTTAAGATTGCATGGATAACAGGAGATTACTTTATAGACGTTGATTTCCTGCTTGTACCGTACTTGAAAGAACATTATAAGAATGAAATTGATATTTCATGGACGGTCATTAAGAGCCATAATAGTAATATACAGATAGACGGTAGATTGGAATGTCAAGTCATAAATTTGAAACATCGGAACAAGGATCCTAGGGTAATTGGAGAATATTATCGTATCATCAAACAGCTGAAAAATTTTGCAGACATAATATATTCTGATTTTGTCGGGGCACCTTTCTATTATCCCATATTGTTGAACACAGTTAAAGATAGACCAATCGTTCATGCTGCACATAATGTTATTCCTTATTCTGTATGGCCATTGTTACTCAAAGTTTATGTAAAGTATGTCTTTAGGCATAATAATCATTTCCAGATGTTCTCCAAATTCACAGCTGAGTACTTCAAAGAACATTATCCTGACAAGTCATATTTTTATTGTCCAATGACATTGAAAGGATATGGAGAGGTTTCAACGGATAACTATAAAATAGATTCTTCAAAACTCAATTTGTTGTTTTTTGGAAATGTGGTGCAAAACAAGCGGTTGGATTTGCTGATACAAGCTGTAAAGGAATTGCCTGTTGAGGTAAAGCAGAAAGTGCATTTGACTGTTGCAGGAAAATGCAATACACCGCAGTCATATTTGGAACAAATAGATGGAGACGAAACCATTTTGGCTTTCTTCAAGCGCATAAATGATTGTGAGGTGGCCGAATTGTTCACTAAGCATGACTTTCTTGTTCTTCCGTATCAGGATGTGGCACAAAGTGGGCCACACATGATAGCCTATTATTATAATTTGCCTGTAATTGCCAGTGATATAGACGGATTCAAAGAGAGAGTCATTGATGGGGTGAATGGTTTATTGTTTAAAAACAAAAGTGTTAGTGACTTGAAAAACAAGATTATAAAAGCCGTAAATATGTCGGAAGAAGAACAAACTGATATGAGGAGAAAGCTTAAAGTGTTTTCTGAAGACAATTTCAGTTTGACGAAAGTTAGTGAAAAGTATGTGGAATATTTCAAATCAATACAGTGATGAGTATAAAAGATTATCTGAAGAACTCCAGAACGGTGTTGTTCTTTAGGCTTTTGCATGAAAAGTTCCAGGAAGTTGTTTTATTGACTAAGTACATAGCTAATGGGAATAGACTTAATGACAAGGATAAACTTTCTACAGATTTGGCTATCAGAACTCATGCGATAGAAAAAGGAATGTCCATTGGGAGCGTTAAGGTAGGATTTGGCAAACCTAAAGTCGAATTACTTTTGCGAGACTTACAACGTTATCTTTCGCTTGGTGGAAGCAAGGATTTCGTTACTAAGTCTTGTTCCGTAATAGACAAGTACATCGCGTTCAATGAGAGTTTGGGCGCAGATATGGCAGCAATCAAAGATAAGTTTATGATTTTCTGCAACAATAACGATGTGAATCTGATTGATAAAGGGGGTATATACTTATTCGATAAAGAAAGTACGGAAGCAAAGTTAAAGAGTTCATTTGATATATTTTCTCAAAGTCGTTTTTCAGTCCGGGATTTTGGAACAGATAAGATTTCTTTGGATCATATAGAAAGAGCATTGTACATGACAGAGAAAACACCTTCTGCTTGTAATAGACAAAGCTGGAGGATATACGTATATGCAGATAAAGCTCTCAGGGAAAAGATTTTCTCGTTGCAGGGTGGTTGTAAGGGCTTTTGGCAGGATATGCAATATGCTATTCTTATATGTGGCGATATCCGGGGATATAATATCAATGAATTGTCACAAGTTTATGTGGACGGTGGAATTTATGCAATGAATCTATTGTATGCCCTTCATTTTGAAGGCGTAGCATCTATTCCATTAACTATGGGACATAAGCAAAAGAAGATTAAGGAAATTAAACAGGAAATGGATATTCCTGACAATGAGGTTCCAATACTATTGATAGGAGTCGGTTCTTATAAAGATACGTATAAAGTCGCAGTGTCTGAAAGAATTGATTATCATAACTATACATTTATAAATAAATTATGAAGAATAGTATATACTTGGCCATGAACTATTGGCCGAAAGAAGACTATTGGCTTTGTACCGAGTTCGGTAAGCGGCATATCACTTATCGGTTGATAGGGATAAACGGCAAGGTCCGGATGTTGCGATATGCAAAAATGGGAGAGGCGATTTGGAAAATACTTCGCTTTATACACGCCATAAAAATTGCCGTAAGAACAAAAAAAGATGAGATTGTAGTTGTGATGGACGACACGCCCTCTTCTGTATTCATTTCATGCACCCTGTCCTTGCTTGGGAAGAAGAACAACGTGATTTGTCTCAATATGATGGATTCTCTTAATCCCAACATTGCAAAGAAAGTGCTGTATAGGGCGGCTTTCAGGCGGATGTATGCCTCTGCGAATAACCAAAGAATAATGGAATTGTATAGTTCGTTATACGGTCTTCCCCAAGACAGATTCTTTTACTTGCCTGACTGTATTGCAAATTGGGGTATGAAGATATTACAGAGCAAAGACCCCATAGAATGCAGTGGTTATATTTTCTCTGGTGGATCAACATTCAGGGATTGGGACTTGTTCATAGACGTGGCGTGGAAACTGCCGCAATATAGGTTTGTCGGTATAGCCAGAAAGACCGGTTTCCCAAAGAAACAGTTGCCAAGGAATGTGGAAATGCTTTTTGATGTGGATGAGACTACGTTCAATGACTACCTGAAGAAGTGCAGCGTGGTCTTCATGCCCATCAATGTTAAGACACAAGGAGGACAAATAGTCATATTCAAGGGAGGACTGTATCGTAAAGCCGTTGTCACGACTGACACTGCAGCCATAAGAACATATATAGAGGATGGAAGGAATGGATTGCTGACTCGATTTAAGGATTCTCAAAGTGCCATTAAAGCCTTGAATAAGGTCATGGAAGACGATAATATCAGAATAAGGCTTGGCCAACAACTACATGATGACATCGAACGATTTACACCAACTCATTTTGTTGATTTACTGACAAATTTTCTAAAGAAAAAAGATTTCAAGATATGAAGATAGGTTTGCTTACCTACTATGGAGATTTGAACTGTGGTACAAATCTTCAGGCATACGCCACATTCTCGGCCATAAAGAGTGTCTACCCTAACGATATTGTGGAAGTGATTCCATTTCATGGATTCAAGCCGGAAATTCGACCGTACAAGAGTTTTAATCTTGCTTGTATTTGCCGAGATATTGTTAGAATGTTAAAATATAAGGATTTCAAACGTAACAAACTGAATATACGAGGTAAAGACCCAATAATATACGATGTGGAAGAAGCCTTAAAATACATCGCGTCCTTTGAGTACGACAAGATTTACGTTGGTGCAGATACTCTGTTGGAACTTGACAGGATAAACATAGACGGACTATCGGCATACTGGTTAAAGGGCATTAAGGCTGAAAAAACTTTTTTGGCTGCATCGGCTAAGAACGTGACGTATGAAAATCTGTCTGCCCGCCAAAAGGAAGAGATGAAAGAGGCCGTTGGACAAATAAGCCACATCGGAGTGAGAGACAGCGCGACAATAAAACTGTTGTCTTATTTTAGACCAACCGAAGACATACATCATGTTCCAGATCCAACTTTTACGATGCAAATAGATAAAGACGCAACGCGCCAGTATTTGGAAAAGAAGCATCTGACTATTCCAAAGACATCCGTTTTCATGCACTTGTATGGGAATGACAATTGGGCAGATGATTTGGCAAAGTTTTTTAAAAACAAAGGCTATTACATAGCTACTCCGCGCCCATACAAATATAGTGACTTTGTGCTTAACGACATGGGACCGTTTGAACAATTTGGCATATATGGTTACTTTGAACTGGTCGTCACACATCGTTTCCATGATTGTGTGTTTAGTCTGAAAAACGGAACACCTTTCTTTGTCTATGTGAAGAGCCGAAAGACATTCATGACGGAGGACAACGACTCCAAGCACGTGTCCCTGTTAAAGGATTTTGGTCTATTCCCTTATGGTTTTTTGGGATGTGTGGATGATGGTATATGTACAAACGATATGGATGAGAAACTTAAACTTCTCAAGCTGCATTTTAATGGGGAGAAAGTCAATTCCCGCTTGCGAGAACTTAGAGAGGAGTATTTCTGTTTTTTGAATATGACTATCAAAAATTAATATGCTATTTTCAATACTATTTTTGGTATGCATTGTTGTTTGTCAATATTCAAATGGGCTATTATCATTTCAGGAACTGTCTTTACGATTGTTCTGGGATGTGTAGTATTCCATAAAACATATTTTCATTGTGGCGGAAGCATTGTCACAGAATTAGCAGGAAAATTTGGAGATTTTGTGGAAGGGTTTATAGGAACTTTGTTCGGTTTCCTTAGTGTAATGGTATTGGCTTATTCCATTCTGAAACAAACTTACGAAACACGGCGCAACAATATCAGGAATTCATTCTTCAAGATGATAGACTATTATTATAAAGAATGTAGAACAGGTAGAATTGTCAAGACCTAGAAATCCTAATGTGATGGAAAGGTGGCGAAGAGGCTTTGTCGCTTACAAAATTCAAATCAGAAGGCTTTTACAAGCTATATGCAAAATTAATGCTGAGAATAATTTAGAGTTGAATGGGCATGATATAGCTTCCATCGTATATATGATTTTCTATTATGGCATAGGCGAGAGCTGGAAACAATTTTTGAAAGACAAAATAGGTTGTTACGACTGCTGTAAACTTTTAATAGATAAAATAATGGAATTATCAAAGAAGAATCCGAATATGAGACTGTGCAGGACGAATCAAACTATTCTTAGTGCATATTTCAGGAATATGTATAACGCGGTGAAGCTTATTGACAGTGAACCTTATTTTACTGAAAATGAAAAATATGACTTAATAAAATATACAGAGCCTAGTTGTCAAATCCAGAGTTGTACGTCTTGTTCTTTAACGTTATCTCTCCTTTCGGAAAGAAGTGGAGAGAGAAAAACTACGTGAACAAATATGCCCTTGTCAAAAACATACCACATGACTATTTGGATGGTTATGATATGAAAAGTTATTTCAATATTGAGTATGAATATGAAGAAGTGAATTGTCATAAAGACGATGATGGCTTTCCAGATACACCACCTCCTACTATAAATAGCAGCACAGATTTCAATTTTGGTGATTGTCTACCTCAAAAGAAATGGGTTGTGTATGGAGGTATAGTACGTTTCTAATACAAACTTTTTCAATATGCGCATCTTACTTTCCAACAAATTTTATTACCGCCGAGGCGGCGATTGTATCAGTATGCTCAATTTGGAGCAGCTCCTGAAAGAACACGGGCATAAGGTTGCCGTGTTTGCCATGGATTATCCTGAGAATTTAGATACGCCATGGAAGAAATATTTCCCCAATAACATGAGCAAGCTGATGGCGTTTACTCGACCTTTCGGATCTCAGGAGGTGAAACGGAAAATTAGCCGATTACTTGATGATTTCAAACCGGACGTGGTGCATGTCCATAATATCCATACGCAGCTTTCACCTGTCTTGGTAGAATTAGCTCACCAACGTGGTATTCGGACGGTGTGGACTTTACACGACTACAAACTGCTTTGTCCCCGCTACGACTGCTTGCGAAATGGAAAGGAAATTTGTGAGATATGTTTCGGTGGAGACAAGACTTTTTGTAAAACTCATAAGTGCATGAAAGGTTCTGTGCTGGCTTCATGGATTGGTTACAAGGAGGCGGTGATGTGGAACCGCGAACGGCTGGAGGCTTGCACGGATTTGTTCATCTGTCCGAGTCGGTTCATGGCGGAGAAAATGGCACAGGGCGGCTTTAGGAAAGATAAACTGAAAGTGCTGTGCAACTTCATCGACGTGGAAAAGTGCCGCAAGGACGATTATTCTAAAGACGACTACTATTGTTACGTGGGCCGTCTGAGCCACGAGAAAGGCGTGGCCACGCTCATTGAGGCCGCCGCGCGGTTGCCGTATAAGCTGAAAGTAATCGGCGGAGGACCGTTGCTGGAGCAATTAAAAATTAAAAATGAACAATTAAAGGGCAATGTCGAGTTACTCGGTTACAGGCAGTGGGAGGAAATAAAGGAAATAGCTGGGCGCGCACGGTTCACGGTGATACCGTCGGAATGGTACGAGAACAACCCGCTGTCAGTAATCGAGGCGGAGTGTATCGGCACGCCCGTGCTCGGGGCGCGCATCGGCGGCATACCCGAGCTGATTGAGGAGGGCGTAAGCGGCATGACCTTTGAGAGTGGCAGCGCCGATGATCTTACGGAGAAAATCAAGGCGATGTTCGCTGCAAAGTTTGATTACAAGGCTATAGTCGACGTTGCGATGAAGCGTTACAACGCCGAAAATTATTATGGCGAAATAATGAAGTGCTATATAGGGCTATGAGATTCTGTGGTTACAGGTTATACGTTTTATGCAAAAACGGCAAAACTCTAAGACCTCATAACCTGATGACCATATAATTCCGCAATTGTATAAAAATCTCTAAAAGGCCGTGTATTGCCGTTCAAAAGGGCACGTTTCGCATTGCGAAAGGCCACGTTTCATCTTGCAATATACGGCAAATCGGGAAACAGAGGATTTTCTTTTTATCGTCAATGTGCTTTCAGGCATATTGCCAAAATATATAAATGTCTTATTTTCAACGATTTAAATATTAAAAAACAAGATAAAATGGCTAACACAAAAGTTCCGCGTCCTACTGACGCAAGCATTA